>CENX01018129.1_pt1 | contig 14348 bp, 11 predicted proteins | sample 361321 | NCBI WGS metagenome assembly CENX01 (sample SAMEA2619678, study PRJEB7988) | marine metagenome | isolation source: saline water (ENVO:00002010), including | reverse complement strand
CATGATGATGAAGAGGAACATGAAGATGAAGAGGAGCATGAAGAACATGAAGAAGGATATATGGTTGCGATAACAGGTGTATCTGCAGGCTCAACTTCTTTTACTCTTACTCTTATGCATGATGGTCACGCAGATTATACTAGCACAAATCCAGTTGCTGTTACTGTGACTTCAGATTCAACCTTAGCTTCAAACTAATATAACGTATTAGTTTATTTGTGAAAGTTTGGGAAAATATTCCTTTTCGTATAATATTCATTTTCATTTGTTTGAATATGAATTTATTTTCCCAAACTATCACTTTAAATGGAAAAATTTTCTCTTCTACTGATAATTCACCTATAGAAAATGCTAATATTTTTGTTGAAAAAACAAATTTTGGCTCTACATCGAACTCTTCAGGTGAATTTCAACTCATTTTCGATTTAAAAGATATTTCTAACGAAATTACTATTATTGTTGACCATATTGGTTTTGAATCAACCAAAATTAACTATAATGTTAATGATAACAGAAATTTGGATGATGTATTTCTCAATCCTTCAGTTATTCAAATTGAAGAAGTAAATGTTTTGTCTGAAAAAGATGATTTTGAACTTGAAATTAAAGCAAATGAATTAACTGAAAAATTATCTACAGATCTTGCTACTACATTATCCTATTTACCTAATATAAATGTTCTTTCTTTTGGTCAAAATGCTACAAAACCAGTTATAAGAGGATATTCTGGAAATAGATTTTTCATTTCCAAAAATGGTAACGAATTTGGTGATTTATCGTCAACTGCACTTGATCATGCAATCACTTTAGATTTATTGCAAATTGATGCTATTGAGTTAATAAGAGGTCCTAAAACACTAATATATGGTCCAAACACTGTTGGGGGTGTTATAAATACCACAGTAGATTACATTCCAAATCCTCAAGAAAAACCAGCAGTAAGACTTTACTCTGGAAGCGAATCATATAATAATAGTTATTTTGGAATGATTAAAATTGATTTACCTTATAAAAATAATCAAATATCATTTAGTGGAAACTCAAGAAATACAGGAAATCAAACTACTCCATTAGGAGAATTGATCAATACTTCATCAAATAATACTATTTTTGACTTTGGCATAACCAATTTTACAAAAAAAGGTTTTAGAAATTTTATATTTGAAAAAATAAATATGAATTATGGTATACCCCCTACTCAATCAGGTCATATTTATGGAGTTGATATAAAATTATTTAGTAATTACTACCAATTTCATCTTCATGAAGAAATAAACTTTCTAAACTTTGATGACTTTCATGTTAAATATCTTTTTATTGATTATGCTCATGAAGAATTTGAAAATGATGCACCATATTATGATGTTAGATTAGCACAAAAAACTCATAATTTTGAGATGGAACTTAAATCAAATCAAACAATTGTTGGAACAGAATTCAATTATAAAAAATTAATGCCTGATGGTTTTGTATGGACACCATTAACAAATAGATATAATTTTTCTTTATATGCTTTCAATGAAACAAATTTAAAATCTTTTGATCTATTAAAATCGATAAGGTCAGATTTTTTAAATATTATTCCTAATCCACAAATGACGAGATATTCAAATCTCGATATTAATGAAATAAAAAATAGAAATTATTTTTTCATATCATATTCTTTAGGAGTTAGAAAAAAAATTGACAATTTTACAATTAGATCTTTTTTTATTAATTCTAATAGAGGACCAAGTATAGAAGAATTATATTCCGATGGACCACATTTAGGTATTTATTCATATGAAATTGGTAAACCAGATTTAGATACTGAGAGTACTATTGGATTTGAAACCTCATTAGAATATAAATCTGAAAATTTTAGTATAAATATTAATCCTTTTTATAATTTTAGTAATAATTATTTTCAAATGGATAAAATGGGTTTATGTGACGAAGAATTTATTTTGGGTTATTCACACCCATGTGCAGGTGAAGATTTTATTGAATGGGGTAGTGGGTCTGGATGGTTATATAAATATCAAATTGATGAAAAGAAAGCTGAAATAAAAGGTCTAGAAATAAATTTCCAAATGAAATATGGATTTTTCGATTTATCCTATGATTTTTCAAATGTTATTGGTGATAACCTTAATAGTAATATTCCATTATCATATATGAATCCAACAAAACACATTTTTTCAACAGATTTTTCATTAAAAAATTCCAATCTTAAAGTTCGTTTAATAAAATTAAATTCTCAAAATAGATTAGGTGAGTTTGAAACATTTACACCTTCTAGCATGACAACAGATTTAATTTTTACAAAAAAATTAAATGCATGTAAAAATGCATGTTGCAAAGGTGATCTTTCAGTAAAAATTAATAATCTCTTTGATCAATTATCATATAATCATTTGTCCAGGACAAAAGATATTATGCCTGAACCAGGACGAAATTTAGTAATCCTATATAACTTTAATATTTAATCCAAAATTCTTATAAATTTCCTAAATGAGAAAATTCTATTTTTTGATGATTTTGATTATTTTTTTAAATATGATGCTAGCATCATCAAAAAAAGTTTTACTTATTGGAATTGATGGTTGCAGACCAGATGTATTAAAAATTGCAAATACTCCAAATATTGATAAGTTAATTAATAAAGGAATTTTTTTTGACAACACTTTGTCTTCTATAAATAATCAGCCAACAAGAAGTGGACCAGGTTGGACTTCTTTACTTACAGGCGTTTGGTTTGATAAACATAGTGTTAAAGATAATCTTTTTAAAAATGTTGATAATTCAAAAATTGTTACTTTTGATGAATTGTTAACTAAATCAAGTTTAAATATAAAGACATCAGTTCTAACAATGTGGAACCCAATTATAACTAAAATTTTTGATAAAGAACTTTTTTTTACATCTCATGTGGATACATACGATGGTTCAATAATAAGTGAGTCAAAAGAACATATTTTAAATACTAAAAGTGATATAATTTTTGTTCATATTGATAATGCTGATTTAGCTGGTCATTTATATGGATATAGTATAGAAGGAAAAAAATACATTAATGCAATTGAAGAAATTGATTCTTATGTGGGAACATTAACTCAATCTTTAAAATTAAGAAAAGAATATAAAAATGAAGAATGGTTAATTATTATATCAAGTGATCATGGTGGAAGAAAAAAATTTTTATTAGGTGGTACTCATGGCGGTCAAACTGATGAAGAAATACTAATTCCTATTATTTTATATGGTAAAAATATTAATAGAATACATAATACAGGTCAAACCTACATTGTAGATATTGTTCCTACAATATTAAGTTTTTTTGATTCAAAATTAGTGGATAAATTTAACCTTGATGGAAAAGCACTAATTGAATTTTAAAGTAATTTTTTAAATATACTTTTTTTAAAAATTGAAAATAGACAAAATCATAGAAATAAATAATCTCTACAAAAAATTTGGGGACCTTCAAGTTTTAAATAATGTATCGTTTACAATACCTAAAAATTCTATTTTTGGAATTTTAGGTCCAAATGGAAGCGGTAAATCTACTCTTATGAGGATATTTGCAAAATTAATTAAAAATTGGAATGGTGAAATACTTTTTAAACAAAATTCAATTATCAATTCAGATAATCATTTGATGAAAATGGGTTTTATTATTGAGAGTCCCTCGTTTTATGAATATTTAAGTGCTGAAAAAAATCTTCAAATTTTTGCAAGATTAACAAATACAAATCAAAAAAAAATTGATGAATTATTTGAACTAGTTAATTTAAATGATAGAAAAAATAGTAAAGTAAGTGAGTATTCTTACGGTATGAAACAGCGACTAGGTATCGCTCAAGCAATGTTACACAATCCTGACTTTTTAATTTTAGATGAACCAAATAATGGTCTAGATCCAGTTGGTATAAATCAAATGGCTAACATCTTATTCAAATTAAAACAAATGGGAAAAACTATATGCATATCAACACATTTATTAGGTGAAGTTGATAGGATGTGTACTGATGTAGCTATATTAAATAAAGGCAAATTAATTGTTTCGGGAAATTTAAATGAACTTACAAGAAAAAAACGTTTTTATAGGATTGAAGTTAATAATTCCACTACTGCTTTAAATGATTTAAAGAAAATTACAAATATAGAAATCATATACAACCTTGAAAATTCAATATTAATTAGTCAAAAAAAAGAAGAAGAACCAATTGATGAAGTTTTAATTTCTGAAAAAATTAAATCTGTTAAATCTTTAACAAAAGAATCATCTTTGGTGGAATATTTTTATGATTAAATCATTAATTATAAATGAATTTATTAAAGCAGTTAATAAAAAAAGAACTTATATAGGTTTCATCTTATTATTCATTCTTGTTCCATTAATTATTTTAGCGATTGGTGATGGAGCAGAATATCTTGAATCACAAATATATGGACAATTAAGGGATTCTTTTATGATTGTCGGAACTTTAACAAATGGTTATTTATCAACTTACCTAATTATAGGAATTTTAATTACTCAAATGCCATTTTTATCAACAATTGTAGCATCTGAAATTTTTTCAAGAGAATACTCAGATGGTACTTTTAGAATGTATCTAACTAGACCTGTATCAAGATCAAAAGTTTTGATATCAAAATTACTAATAGTTTGTTTTTACACAATCTTGTTAATGTTCTTCTTTGTTTTCTATACTCTATTAGTAAGTTATTTATTTCTAGGACCTGGTGATTTAGCAGTTTTTCACAAGGGACTTTTATTTTTATCTGAGGATGATATTATTTGGAGGTTTTTTCTAGCCTATATAATATCTACAACGGTTATGCTGACAACAAGTTTTTTATGTTTAATGTTATCAACCATGTCAAAAAATAGTGTCACACCTATAATTATTACAATAAGCGTTGTGTTTATAGGGTCAATAATAAGTTTTATTCCTTTACAACTTTTTGAAAGTGTTAATCCCTATCTTTTCACAGGCTACTTAGACTTATTTCTATCTTCATTTCATGATCCGGTTCCATGGAATACTATTTTCATCTCATTTGGAGTATGCTTGTTTTGGTCTTTATTTTTTTTAATAATTGCATTTATAATTTTTAATAGAAAAGAAATCTTATCATGATAAAAAAAAATCTTTTTATACTTTTGTTTATTTTTATTAATTGTTTATTAATTGGAAAGAATGTTAGAGATTATTCTGAGATCATTAATTTAACTGAACAAAAATATAGATCAATAAAAGATTATGAAGTTGATCTTGAAATTTCAGTTAAAATACCAGCTTTTAGAATGCCTAAAAAAAAATACAAAGTATTTTTTAAACAGCCAAACAAAATTAAACTAAAAACAAAAGGTTTTGGACTTTTACCCAAAACTGGAATTTTTACATCCCCCCTAGAGAATTTTGATAATTTAAAAAATATGAAAATTATGGGTCAAAATCCAAACGTAAAAAAAGATAACATAATAATTCATGGAGATCTAATAGTTGACAGTTTAGCTCTTGATATGCCAAATGAATATGCTAAACTAACATTTAAACCTACTGTTGAAGTAAGTATTGACACGAATAATTGGGTAATCACGAATGTTACTACGAAAATTGACACACTTAAGCTAATTGAAATCAACAATAAATATGAATTAATAAAAAATACCTATTTTATGCCAATTGAATCAAAAGTAGAATATTATGTAAAGGATGCTCGACTTACAAAATGGATTAATAGAGATTTGAATGCTGTTATGGGAAGTGAAGAAAACTTTGAATTTAACAATGATATAGTAAGAGGTTTTATTCAAGTACAATATTTTAATTATAAAATTAATAAAGGTATTGATGATAAAATTTTCAAAGAATAAAATTAGTTTTTACATTTAAAAACTAAAGTTCCTTGCCAGTTTTCTTTCATATTAATTTGTGAAATCTCTATATTTTGAAAAAATATTGAAAAAATTTCAAACCATTCTTTTTTATTAAGAAGGGTCATGTTTTTAATTTGATATTTTTTAGACCAGTCATGTGAACTTTTATTATCAAAATAATAATCTAAAGCACATATAAATACTCCATTTTTGTTCAGCCATTGGTCACGAATATGTTTAATAAATTTTTTTGGATTATTTAGATAATATATAACTTCCATTGAAAATACAAAATCAACAGTTTTTTCGGGAATCCATGATTCTATATTTGACTTAAAGTAAATATTCTCAGGGTAATGCAATCTTGCTTTTTTAATCATCGAATTAGATCCGTCTACTCCAGAACAAAATGTACAATTATTCATTTGATTTACATATTCAACAAGCCAACCATTACCACAACCAGCATCAATGAAAGAAAATTTTTTTTTAGAAGGAAGATATGACTTCAATATTTCGCTCACAGGTTGAAAATGATTCTTAACCATTCCAGAATCTTTATTTTCTTTGGCCCAGTCATCAAAAAATTGAATAGGATTTTTTTTCATATTAATTATGTACCACAATAAGTTTTATATGTATTATCAAAACCAACTTTAGAAAATTTATAATAATCATCAATTTCATTACTTTCATAAGGTTTAGATAATAAATTCATGAAACTTTTAAAAGGTTCAAAATCTCCATTAACTGCTTGATTTAATACGTCTTCTACAACATGATTCCTAGGAATTATATTTGGATTATTATTTTTCATTAATTTTATTGATTCGTCGAATCTATTTTCTTTTTTTTTAAAATTTAAAAGTTTTTTCATCCAATTAAAGAATTTTTTATTTTTATAATAAGATGTGTTATTTGTTAATTGAGCCAAATTATGAAATGTATCAGAATAATCTAAATTCAATTCATCCATAATAGTGACAAGCTCATCAATTAAAATTAAATACTCTTCTCTATTATCAAATAAACCTAACTTTTTTTTCATCATTACATACCATTTTTCATTAAATGTATCTTGAAATGAATCAAGTATTTTTTTGGCTAATGCTATAGACTCATCTTTACTAGAAGATATAAATGGTAATAATGAATTTGCAAGAACAGATAAATTCCATAATGTAATTTGAGGCTGATTACCAAATGCATATCTTCCATTTCTATCAATTGAACTAAAACAAGTTGAACGATCGTATGAATTCATAAATGCACATGGTCCATAATCAATTGTTTCTCCTACGATACTCATATTGTCAGTATTCATTACTCCGTGAATGAAACCAACTCGAGTCCAATCTACAATTAAATCAATTTGTTTTTTTTGTACGATTTTTAATAATTCTAATGAAAAATTATCTGATTTTAATAATTCAGGAAAATGACGATTTACCACATAAGATATTAGAGTTTGCATTTCATTAGAATCGCAAAAATTAGATATATATTCAAAAGTTCCAATTCTTACGTGACTTGAAGCAATCCTTGTTAAAATACCACCATCTTCCATTTTATTTCTAAAAACATGTTCTCCAGTAGAAACAACACCCAAACTTCTTGTTGTAGAAATTCCCAAATGATACATTGCTTCGCTAAATAAAAACTCTCTTAACATAGAACTTAAAGTTGCTCTTCCATCACCATTTCTAGAGAATGGTGTTCTTCCCGAACCTTTTAATTGGATATCAAATCTTTGATTTTTTTTATTTAAATGTTCACCTAAAACAACTGCTCTTCCATCTCCAAGGTTTGTAAAATGACCAAATTGATGTCCTGCATATGCCTGAGCAATAGGTTGAGCACTCTCAGGTATTAAATTTCCAGATAAAAATTCCTTTGTTTTTGAATCTCCAATCAAAAAATCCAAATCAAGCGACTTTGCAAGTGAATTATTAAAACATACTAATTGAGGATTCTTAACTGAAATAGGTTTACATGAGTAAAATAAAGAATTAGGTAAGTCAACATAAGTGTTATCAAAATTCCAACTTTCATTCAAGTGCTTATTTTTCATAAATAAAATTTAATAAATTCTAAGCCAAGAACTAAAACTCTAGTTCAAATCCACCTATTGGTAAAAAACTAAAAAAATTAATTTCTTGAATTCCAGCTGTATTACTCCAAAAATAACCTTCAACATTTTTTCTATTGTAGGCATTCCAAAATTCAAAAAATGTTACAAGATTTGTATTTTTTAAAGAGTATCTTCGCTCCCATCGTAAAAATAATGAATGATACACAGGAGTTCTTTCATCGTTAAATCGATTAATAATTAATATCTGAGATTGAGAAAACTCAGAATCTAAAGGGTTAATTGGTGTGTATGGTCTTCCACCAAAAATTGACCATCTTAGTGAAACCTCCCATTTGTAAGATGGTTTATAACCACCAATTATATTCATTAAATAATTATAATTATAATTTCTATTTCTTTTAATTCCATCATAATCTATATATGTTGCATCAAAAATTGAACCTCCAACCAAACCATAAAAATTCTTTGCTCTTTTCTTTTCTAATAAAAATTCTATTCCACTTGCAGTTGACTTGGCTTTGGATACTATACCATTGTAAAGTCTCAACTCATCAAATAAATATATGGGATCATAATAAGGAAAAGCTTGCTCAAGTATAGGTGCATTAGAATAGTTTTTCATGAAAATAGATATGGAAAATTTCGTACTTGATGAAAGTAAATAATCAAATGAAAGTGAGTTTTGAATTGATTTTACGCTTTTTAATGTTTTAAATGGTGTAACTGTAAAATATAAAGCAGGAGGAGATTGCCAATAAATTCCAGAATTTAAAATTATGCTACTCTTTTTTGAAAATTTATATTCTAGATTAAATCTTGGAGATAAATTAAAAACATCCTCATAATCATTATATTCTACTCTTAATCCATTAGAAAGAGAAAAATTATTTTTAAATATATATTTGTAATTAAAGAAAATACCCAGATTAGAAAGATCAATTTTTTTTCTTACATCTATATTGTTAATCAAAAAATTATAATCATAATTTGAATTGGAAATATCTAATCCAAACATAATTGTTAGAAAATTTGATATTTTCAAACGATTAACCTGTCTAAATGAAATAAAGTTAATTATATTGATGGATCTAAATGTTGTGGTGTCAGTATTTAAATTAAAAAATTCAGCACTTGGTTCTTGCATAGAAAATGAAACTGAAGTTTTGGAATAACCTCTTTTAAGCCAATTTCTTTGCCAATTAAAACCAAGAGTCTGTTGAACATTAATGTTGGATCCAAAAAATTCATCATTAATTTCTATTGCATCTTCTTTGCTTCTATCATATAAACTATTTCCGTTAACAGACAAAAATGTAAATTTATTTTTTGTATTGTAATTATAAGTTATTTTACCTTGAACATCACTATATGCTGGGAAACCTCCTGCATTTAAAAAATCTGCTAATAGATCTAAATAACTCTTTCTTAAAGATGTAATAAAAGTTATTTTTTTAGATAATGGACCCTCAATCAAAAACCCTAGGCCTCCAGCACCTAAATATAAATTTCCCTCAAAATTACTTCTATTTCCTTCACGATATGATATATCAGCATAACTAGACAATTTATTTCCATAAATAGAAGAAAAACCATTAGCATAAAAATCAATATTTTCAACCATTTCAGTATTAATTAAACCAATTGGGCCATTAGACCTTCCATCAGTTTGATTAAAATGTGAAATGCTTGGTATTGGAATATTATCAATAATAAATCCATTTTCTGTTGGCCCTCCACCTCTAACCATTAAATCTTGACTGTTTTCACCAACGCTTGCTACACTAGGTAAACTATTAAGTATTCTTGATATTTCTGAAGCTGATCCTGGAGCCCTTCTTATTTCCTCGTTTGTAAACGATACATTTTCATAGTCTTGCATGTTTGATCTTGTAAAAAATGAAACACCAACATCAACAGAATTCATCTCCAAAACATTTCTATTTAACTTTATAGTATAAAAATCTGATGTATTTGACCTAACTATAACATCAGGTTCCATATGTGTCATATATCCCATATATGCAATTTTAAGAGTATAAATATCATCATCAAGATTAAATAATTCAAAATGTCCATCATTATTAGAAGAGGTTCCAATTAAGGAATTTTCAATTAATATATTTGCACCAATAAGTGGTAGGTCAGTATTGGCATCTAAAACTATTCCTCTAAGACTTGGTATATTCTGAGATTGAGAAAAATTAAAAGAAAAAATTAAAAATAGAAAAATTATATTTAAATTACTTAAGTATTTCATAATATAAACAAAAAAATATAAATTATCTTATAATTGATAAATAATTACAAGATAATTAATAAATAAATATGATAATTAAATTTAAATAATAAAAATTTTAAAATGAAAAAACCAATATACTTTAAATTTAAAATAATTATAATTTTAAGTTTTATTTTTTTAAATCAATGTGAAAACCCTACTGAATCAAAAAACGATGAATACCATGTTAAATTATGGAATAATTATTATTCAATTGAAGAAACTGATACTCTTATATTAAAAAATAAAAAATTAAATAACCAAATATCAAATGAAATAGGAAAACTGTATAACCTTAAATATTTAGATCTTTCAGACAATAAAATAAATGGTCAGCTTCCGGTCGAATTTTTTAATTTAACTGATCTTGAATATTTAAATTTAAGTAATAATAGAATAACTGATACTTTATCAACCCACTTTAGCAATTTCAAGAAATTAGAATGGTTAATTTTATCAAAAAATAAATTCAATGGAACAATACCTCCCTCCTTTGGTGAATTATCAAGTCTTGAAAATTTACTTATTACAAACAATGAACTTTCTGGCGCAATTCCGGATTCGATTGTTAATTTAAGCTCTCTCATAAGGTTGAATCTTGACACAAATGAATTAACAAATCAAATACCTAATGAAATCAGAAAATTAAAAAATCTGGAATATTTAAGTATAAGTTTTAATCAATTATCAGATAAAATTCCGGAATTCTGGGGAATGAATAATTTACAATACCTTAGATTAAGAGATAATAATCTTTCAGGTGATTTCCCTGATAGCATTGATGATCTTGAAAACTTAGTCCATATGGATCTTAGCAATAATCAAATAACAGGATGGATCACTTGGAGGATTTGTGATTTAAAATGGGAATGGTTCAACATTGATAATAATTGGATATGTAATAATCCAAGTTGTCTTGACGGATTAATGGGATACCAATTTCAAGAAAATTGTTTTTGGTGGGATGAAGACGAGAATGAAGATTTAAATGAAGACGAAGATGAAGACGAAGATGAAGATTTAGATGAAGATGAAAAAGATGAGTAAAATTTTAAACAGCTATACTTAAAATAATATTTTTTATAACCCCTAACAAAAAGAAAGCTATTACTGGAGAAAAATCAAAACCCATATTCCTAGTAGGTAAATTCTCCTGAATTGGCTTTAAGATTATATCTGTTAAACTATAAATTGTTTTTGCCCAATCAGTATTTGAGTTATGAGGAATCCAGCTCATAACCACTCTCACAACTAATAATATTTGAAGTACACTAAAAATATTAGAAACTAATAATTCTAAAATAGATCCCATATAAACTCCATTTATTTAATATACCCAAAATCGTTACTAAGTGAATTTATAACATCATCACCAAACTCAATAATACTATTTGACTCATTAATTTTAATTGATTCCTCATTGCCTTTAAATGAAGAATTCATAATTGAAAATTTTGATTTCTCAAGAATGAAATCATTTTGATCAGTTTCTTCTTCATCCTCTTCTTCTTCTTCAAGCAAAAGTTCAACAGGAAAATATAATTGTTGTTTATCATCACTCCATATTAAAGATTTTTCAAATATTAAGGATGAGCCATTAAATAATTGAATTCCCTCTGCAGTTTTTCTTGGTATATCACTCTTTTTTACATTTTTTAAGTAGTTCATTAAAAACCCTGGAACTGGCATATCTTTAAGTTTTGTATTATGAAGATTATAATTATTCAAATAACTAAAATTTTCAAACTCAACATATGAAAAATTTGATATGGCAATAAAACCTCCTCTACCAAAAAGATTTGCATTATTTGCAAAATAGACATTATCGAAATGAACATTTGCAGAATCATTAATTGATATAACTGTACCAATACCAATATTTCCTTCAATGTATAAATTTTTGAATTTAGCAGACCCTCCCTCAACACTGATTGCACCTATTCCACCTAAATTATTTTTTACTATCATATTTTGAAAATTTGTATTTGAATTATCAATTGAAATTCCTCCAGCTCCGTCCCATGAAGCTCCTCCAGAAATAGTAAAACCCGTGACATTCAATTCTTTATCAACACCCATCACATTAATAACAGTACCCTCAGTACCTATTATTGTTTCTTCAATATCTTTTTTATCTTTTGAAAAAAAATATTCACTTGCTAAAGTAACAGAAACTCCATAAAAAGCTAATCCCTCATTATATTTTCCTCTTTTAACAATAATTGTATCTCCCTCAAAAGAAAAGTCTATAGCATCTTGAATTGTCTTAAATCTCTCACTCGGAACTCTGATAACTTCTGATTGAAGAATATTAATAATAATAAAAAATATTGCGAAAAATTTTAAAATAAGTTTCATGTTTACCTCTTTCATTATTTTGCTTGAAATTTTATTTTTTTAGAAATTGCTAATCTTTTTTGTTCATTTAATTCCATTTTTCTTAATCTTACAGATTGTGGTGTTACCTCTACTAATTCATCCTCAGCAATAAACTCCAAAGCTTGGTCTAATGATAAATTTCTTGGTGGCCTTAAAGTAACAGTTGCATCAGACCCAGAACTTCTCATGTTTGTTAATTTTTTTTCTCTTGTAATATTAACAGATAAATCACCGGATTTGTTTCTTTCACCAATCACCATTCCATTATAAACTTTCGAACCAACATTGATGAACAATTCTCCTCTATCAACCATTGCATGTGAAGCATATGTAGTAACCATTCCATCTCTATCAGATACTATAGCACCGTTAATTCGTTGTGGAATATCCCCAAACCATGGTTGGTATCCATCAAATAATTTATTCATTATTCCAGCACCTTTTGTATCAGTTAAAAATTGACTCCTAAAACCAATCAAACCCCTTGAGGGAATAGAAAATTCTAAAATTACTCTTCCGTGACCATTATTTTGAAGATTACTCATTCTTCCTTTTCTATTGGATAATTTTTCAGTTATAACTCCAACATTATCTTCAGGAATATCTAATAACACCTTTTCCATTGGTTCCATTAATTTACCATCTTTTTTATAAGTAATTACAGTTGGTTTTGAAACCATAAATTCAAAACCTTCTCTTCTCATCGTTTCAATTAAAACTGCTAATTGAAGTTCGCCTCTTCCCCTAACCTCAAAAACATCTTTTCTTTCTCTTAGGCGAATTTCTAGAGACACATTACTAAGCAATTCTTTATCAAGCCGTTCCTTAATATGTCTTGTAGTCAGAAAATCACCTTCAATTCCTGCGAATGGACTTGAGTTAACATAGAATAACATTGACACCGTTGGATCATCAATTTTAATTCTAGGTAAAGGTTTTGGATTTTCATTTGAAGAAATTGTATCACCGATTTTTATTTTTTCAATTCCAGCTACTGCTATAATGTCTCCAGCTTCTAACTCATTTACTTTAATTTTATTAAGCCCACTAAATGTATATAATGCAGAAAATTTATGGCCATTTGTAATCTGATTTTCAGAACACAAAGAATAAGACTTTGATATATCTAATTCACCATTATTAAGTCTTCCAATCGCAAGCTGGCCAACATAAGGGTCATAACTTAAATTTGTAATTAAAAATTGTGGGGTATCACTGCCATCAACAATTGGACCATTAATGTCTTTTAGTATAGATTCAAAAAGAGGTTCCAAATCATTTTTTTCATCTTCAAGATTTTTTAATGCTATACCAGCTTTAGCATTTGTATAAATAATAGGAAATTCAATTTGATCATCATTAGCATCTAAATCAATAAATAAATCATAAACTTCATTTATGACTTCATTTATTCTAGAATCAGAGCGATCAATTTTATTAATTACTAAAATGATTGGTAAATTTTTATCTAACGCTTTTTTTAAAACAAATCTTGTTTGAGGAAGCGGACCCTCACTTGAATCAACTAATAGTAATGCTCCATCAACTAAATTTAAACTTCTTTCTACCTCACCTCCAAAATCAGCATGACCAGGAGTATCTAAAATGTTAATTTTAATATTTTTATATTTAACTGCAGTATTTTTAGCAGTGATGGTTATACCTCTCTCTTTTTCAAGATCCAAAGAATCCATTACTCTATCTTCAACTTCTTGATTTATATGAAAAGT
>CENX01050770.1_pt1 | contig 14420 bp, 14 predicted proteins | sample 361321 | NCBI WGS metagenome assembly CENX01 (sample SAMEA2619678, study PRJEB7988) | marine metagenome | isolation source: saline water (ENVO:00002010), including | reverse complement strand
AAAGAGTCATAGCCCACAAAACGGCTAGTTTCTTTATCATTTAATACAACCCAGTCTCCTGTTCGGCTTCCTGCTGCAGCCCTAGACCTGTTTTTTTGGGTTTCCATTGCTGCTTTAAAGGCTTTTTCATCAACTGAAAAACCACGCTCTGAAACAATTAAAGCAGTCAAGTCAAAAGGAAATCCATAGGTATCATAAAGTTCGAAGGCTTTTTCTCCAGACACTTGTTTAGAACCTTTCTTCAAAACATCATTCAACATTATTAGCCCCTGCTGTAATGTATTTAAGAAGGATATTTCTTCTTCTCGAATGACGTTAAAGGCTAGTTGTTGTTCTTTAATCAATTCAGGAAAAAAAGAACCCATTTGTTGGGCAAGCGGACCAACTAATTTATAAATAAAGGGTTTTTTTTGATTTAAAAAAGTAAAGCCATACCTAATGGCACGTCGCAGAATACGGCGAATAACATACCCAGCTCCAGTATTGCTTGGCAATTGTCCATCGGCAATGGCAAAATAGACTGTCCTAATATGGTCTGCTATAACTCGGATGGCCTTATCAGTCTGAATATTATTAGCATATTGATGCAGAGTGAGAGTCTCAATTTCACGTATCAGAGGTGTAAACAAATCGGTGTCATAAGTTGCAGTTTTATTTTGCAAAACCATACATAAGCGTTCAAAACCCATACCTGTGTCAATATGCTTTTGAGGCAATTTTTCGAGTGTTCCATCTGCTTTTCTATTGAAAGATATAAAGACTAAATTCCATATTTCTATGACCTCAGGGTGGTCTTGATTGATTAGCGTAGCGCCAGAAACTTTTTGTTTTTCCTCCTGAGATCTTAGGTCTATATGTATTTCTGAACATGGCCCACAGGGACCTTGATCACCCATTTCCCAAAAATTGTCTTTTTTATTACCTAATAAAATTCGGTTTTCTGGAATCACTTCTTTCCATAAGTCATGAGCTTCATTATCTTTAACAAGCCCTACATCAGTGGCACCCTCAAAAATTGTTGCATATAAATTTTCTGGAGCTATTTTGTAGCAATCTGTTAAAAGCTCCCAGGCCCAAGAAATCGCTTCTTTTTTGAAATAATCTCCAAAGCTCCAATTGCCTAGCATTTCAAAAAACGTGTGATGATAAGTGTCAATGCCCACTTCTTCAAGGTCATTATGCTTGCCTGAAACTCTTAGGCATTTTTGGGAATCAGCAACCCTTTTGGAAGAAGGGTTAACATGACCTAAAAAATACTCTTTAAACTGATTCATACCCGCATTAGTGAACATTAATGTAGGGTCATTTTTAATCACCATAGGGGCAGAGGCCACAATTTCGTGTTGCTTGGAGGCAAAGAAATCTAAAAATTTTTGACGCACTTCTGCTGACTTCATTTTAGGAATTTTAATCAAAAAAAAGTAATAACAAACTACTATATGTCACATTTCGTAGGATGTTGGTATATTTATATTATTATATTTGCTTTTACAAAAGAAAAGAAAAATTATAAAATATAGTTTATGACCAAGGTCAAATATTATTATGATCAAGAAACTTTATCCTACAAGCCCATACAAGTCACCCACAAACTAAGGATATCCAACTTCATTTTATTTATACTGTCGTCTTTTCTATTTGGGTTAATTAGTTTATTCACGTTGTTGAATTTTACATGGTTGAATACTCCCACTGAGATTTATCAGGCTCGTGAACTAGAGAATTATAAAATTCAGTTTGACATTTTGAATAAGAAATTAAATCAAGTAGAGGCTGTTCTGGGAAATATAGAACAGAGAGACAATACTCTTTATCGCCTTTATTTTGAGGCTAGTCCTATTCCTGAAGAACAGAGAAAAGCAGGGTTTGGAGGGATTGATCGCTATAAAGCACTTGAAGGATATGACAATTCTGAATTAATAAAAAACACCACTGAACGTCTAGAAGTCTTAATTAAACAAACAGTTGTTCAATCACGTTCTCTAGATGAAATTGAGAAATTAGCCTCTAATAGAGCAGAACTAATTAAAGCCATTCCTTCCATTCAACCAATAAAAAATGAAGATTTAAAGAGAATCGCTTCAGGTTTCGGAAAACGTCGTGATCCATTCACTAAACTATGGAGACAACACAATGGTATAGACTTTACAGCTAAAAAAGGCACACCTGTTTATGCCACTGGAGATGGAATTATAAAAAGAGCTGACAACCGTTCTTCTGGCTATGGCAGACACATACGGATAGATCATGGTCATGGTTACGTTTCGCTTTATGCTCACTTGGATGGTTATAATGTGCGTAGAGGACAACGCGTAAAAAGAGGCGAGATTATCGGTTTTGTAGGCAATACGGGGCGTTCAGCTGGAGCACATCTTCATTATGAGATTTTTAAAGACAAAAAACATATAAATCCCATAAATTTCTATTATGGGAATCTTTCACCGGATGAATATGAAAAACTAATTGAACAGGCTAAGATGGAAAACCAATCTTGGGATTAAATGTCTGTTGATCTGCCGGAAAAAAGATACTATACTATTGGCGAAATTGCCAAAGCTTTCGGTGTTAAGCCTTCCCTTTTGCGTTTTTGGGAAAACGAATTTGAAACTATAAAACCAAAAAAAAACAATAAAGGGACTCGGAAATATACTCCAGATAACGTCAAAAAAATTCAATTTGTTTATCATCTTGTAAAGGAAAAGGGAATGACACTTGCTGGAGCTAAAAAGCAAATGAATCAAATGGGTAATCCAGAAGCAAAAGTGCTTTTGTTAGATAAATTAAAAAATATCCGTGCTGAACTTAAGACAATTAAAGACCATATATAACTATTTTTTTCTGAAAAAGATTTGTATTGGTATTCCCTTAAAAGTAAATTTTTCCCTGATTTTATTTTCTAAGAATCTTTTGTAGGGATCTTTAACATATTGAGGAAGATTACAAAAAAAAGCAAATTGGGGATGACCCGTTGGTAATTGAGTACAAAACTTAATTTTCACATATTTCCCTTTATATGAAGGAGGAGGGTGTTTTTCGATAATTGGAAGTATCACATCATTAATTTTTTTTGTAGGAATTCTGAAAGATCTGTTTTTAAAAACGTTTACTGCGGTTTCAATAGCCTTAAAAATTCGTTGTTTAGTTTTAGCAGAAATAAAAATGATAGGAACATCTACAAAAGGTTCCATCTGCTTTTTTAATACTGTTTCAAATTGCTTAACAGATTGCGTTTGTTTTTCGACTAAATCCCATTTGTTTACCAGAACTATTATGCCTTTATTGTTTCTGTGAGCCAACCAAAAAATATTTTGCACCTGACCGTCAAAACCTCTTGTTGCATCAACAACCAACATACACACATCACAATATTCAATCGCTCTAATGGAGCGCATCACAGAGTAAAATTCTAACGATTCTTTTACTTTCGATTTTCTTCTAATTCCAGCTGTATCGACTAGACTAAATTCAAATCCAAAACGATTATAGGAGGTGTCAATGCTATCTCTAGTAGTACCTGCTTGAGATGTTACAATATAACGTTCTTCTCCAATTAAAGCATTTATCAAAGAGGATTTTCCTGCATTGGGTCGGCCAACTACAGCAAAACGGGGAAGAGTTGAGTCTGATTGTGTAGATTCTTCAGGCAATTTTTCAACAAGTGCATCCAGCAATTCACCACTGCCTGATCCATTGATCGAGGAAAGCTGAAAAACAGGATAAAAACCTAAACTATAAAATTCTGCTGTCTCTAGTATTCTTTTTGTATTATCTACCTTATTTATAACTAAAAAAACAGGTTTTTGTGAACGCCTAAGAAGTTTAGCTACAATTTCATCCATTCCTGTTAAGCCATCGATAACATTTACCATAAAAAGAATCAAGTCTGCCTCTTCAATTGCGAGCGTCACTTGTTTGTCAATTTCTTTCTGAAAAATATCTTCACTTTGTTCTACATACCCACCCGTATCGATTAAAGTGAATATTTTTCCATTCCAATCACTCTTACCATAGTGTCTGTCTCTTGTGACACCACTTTTGGCATCAACAATTGCTTCTCGTTTTTGAATCAAACGATTAAAAAAAGTTGATTTACCGACATTGGGTCTTCCGACTATTGCAACAATATTTGTCATTGGAAAATTTTATGCAAAAGTATGCTATTTAGAAAAGTAATTTTAGGGTATTGTTGTTTGGTTCTAAATGGAAGGAAAACTGTTTCTACTTAAAATAAATTATATTTATATAAATCAAATAAAGGATGATTTCAATTTTAGTTGTAGGCTCTGGAAATATGGGTGCTTCTCATGCCCAAGCTTATGAAAAACATAGTGATTTTTCAATTTGTGGGCTCGTTTCAAGGGGAAAGAGTAAAGTTAAGCTGAATGCCAAATTAAGCAATGATTATCCTTTGTACGAATCTTTTGAAGAAGCTTTGGTAGACACAAAACCCGATGCTGTTTGTATTAGTACCTATCCAGAAACGCACGAAACTTATACAATAGCAGCACTAGATAAAAGTTGTGATGTATTTCTAGAAAAGCCAATTGCTACCTCTGTAGAAGGTGGAAAAAGAATTTTAAAAAAAATGATTACTACAGGAAAGAAAGTGGTTGTAGGATATATTTTAAGGCATCATCCCGTTTGGCAAGAATTTATTCTGCAAAGTAAACGTTTAGGTAAACCTCTTGTGATGCGCATGAACCTAAATCAACAAAGCCAAGGGAATATGTGGAATGTTCATAGAAATCTAATGCAGTCATTGAGTCCCATTGTAGATTGTGGTGTTCATTATTTGGATGTTATGTGTCAAATGACGTCTTCTCCTCCATTAAGCGTGAGTGCAATTGGCGTTCGCTTGACAGAAGCTATTCCTGAGACTAACTATAACTATGGCCAACTTCAAATACGATTTAAAGATGGATCTGTTGGCTGGTATGAGGCGGGTTGGGGGCCTATGGTTAGCAAAACAGCTCATTTTATCAAAGATGTCTTTGGCCCAAAAGGATCAGTTTCATTGCTTCAGGAAAAACAAGCGACAGATTCGGTAGAGGGGCATACGCAAGCTGATATAATGAAAATTCATAAAGCGGGAATAGATGCAAAAAATAAGTTTATTGACCCAGACCATATTAAAAGATTTGATAGTGCACCTTCACATCAAAAATTATGTGATTTTGAACAAGATTATTTTTATCGAGCTATTGAAGAAGATCAAGATCTCACTTCTCACATTCAAGAAGCCATTAGTAGCCTAGAAATTGCTTTAGCCTGTGATACGGCCGTTAAGTCTGGCAAAACGGTTTTTCTGTAAATTAGGTTTTGGAAGCTTATTGATCAATTGTATTGAGAGCAAAAATGAGTTGATCTAACTCCTTTAAGGTTGCAAATATATTAGGTGATATTCTGCATCCACATACGTTAGAATTATTAATAGCAACGGTGAAAATTTTGTGTTTGCGTAGTAATAAAGAAGCTAGATCTGGTGGTGTAGCATTTTTAATCCAACGGTTGCAATACCACAAAACCGTTTTGTATCAGTTGGGGTTTCAAGGTAAATATTTGGGTGATTCCTGAATGATTTTGTCCAATACTCGGTTAGATATCGCATTCTTTTTCCCTTTTTTAGCTCTATTAATTTGAGATAATCAATAGCATTAAGAATGGCTAAATCATGATATTCAGGATGAGTCCCTAAATGCCCAAATCGTTTAATTGTATTTTTTAAAGCTTAATTCATTTCGTTTAATTTGTCTTTAACAAGATACTTTTCTTTTGATTTCAGTGTATTAAAGATTTCAAAAAGAAATTGTGTTCCTTACGTTCCTTTTTTTTATTTTGTGATTAATCAATAGAGTATGAAATTTTTTATTAATTTTTGGTTGGCATTGAATTTTGCTTTTATCCATTCATCATGTAAGAATTATGAGACAAGTTATGTTCCTCTTACCGCTGTTGCTCAGCACCCCAATGGGATGCAGTATGTTGGAATGGAAACTTGTATAATATGTCATCCTGAAATTGTAAATAGCCATCTCCAAACCCCTCATTATAAAACCTCTGAAATAGTTGAGCAAGAAAACCTTATACCATTAATTACAACCCAAAACAATAAAGTTGTACTAGGAGATGGCACTATAATAAAAATTGAAAATAATAATAATCAAATTTATCAATTTGCTTATGCTAAAAATGATTCCCTACCCCTTTACCAAAAAGAAATGGAAGTTGCGATTGGCTCAGGCAAAAAAATAGGACAAACTTTTCTCACTTGGGAAAAAAGTTTATTGTTTCAACTTCAAGCCTCTCACTTTTCACCGTTGAATCAGTGGATCAATAGCCCTGGCTATGGTTCATTTTTGTCTCCAAAGCGTCCTATTTTTCCTAGATGTTTGGAGTGTCACAGTACCTATGCTCAAGCCGAAAACCCAAACAGTCCTATTGAAAACAACCGTTATGTTCCAGATCAAATTGTATATGGTATCGATTGCCAGAGGTGTCATGGGCCTGTTGTTGAGCACGTAACTTATCACCAAAAAAACCCAATGGATTCTGTAGGAAAAAAGATTATAAAGTATAGTAGTTTTAGCCGAGAACAAAGGTTAGACATGTGTGCGTTGTGCCATGAAGGAACTATCCAAAAAAATATTCAAAGGAGTTTTGCTTTTCAACCTGGAGATCGTTTAAATCAGTTTCGAGAAAGTAATAGTTTGACCGCTAATAAGAGCCCTGATGTCCATGCCAATCAAGTTGCTCTGCTTAAATCTAGTGCTTGTTTTCAATACTCGGAGACCATGGATTGCATGACCTGTCACAATCCACATGCTTCAGAAAATGGAAATACAATCAAATTTAATTCTATTTGTGCCTCTTGTCATCAGGGCGTAGAACATCAGATGAATGAAGATTTAAAAAGTATAAGGACCTCATTTGAAAACTGTATTTCTTGTCATATGCCCTTTCAGGATAGCTCTATTATGAAACTTGAATTAGAAAAAAATAAATTAGTCCCCGTACAAGTGAGAACACACAATATTGGAGTTTATGATGAATTTGTTAGAAAATAAATAGACTTACTATTTTAGGTCAATAAAATAAGTGCATTTTGGACTTTTTTTTCCATCCTGATTGATTGGAATAATTGACAAAATATATTTTCAAATCGCTTTGGTTAGCGTAGTCAACGAAATATACTTTTTTATCTGCTTGATTGGAATAGTCAACAAAATGCCAAAGCCCCTTGTTCCCTGTGGCTTGATTTTTATACTCTACCCTGTGCACCTTTAAATCTGCTTGATTTTCATAAGAAACAACAAAAATTTTTATATCTGCCTGATTGGGATAATCTACAGAGAACACCTTTTGCGAAAAACAATTGATTGAACCCAGAAAAAAAATGATCCATAGATACCTTCGCATATGCTAATTTAAAGTTTTATCTAAAACCTTCAATGTCATATAGTGATAAAAAATCCCAAAGTAATTCAGCAGTACTTTTTCCTTTATATTTAGAACTAAACCATACATGATTTCCAGAAATGTATTTATAATGCTCAACTGCAACCCCATTATCACCTGAGCCATAAGCATAATGTTCAATTGATATATCGCTTTCTGAATCAATAGAGACTATAGGGTTTACTTCAGTGTTATTGAACTCTATCCAGTAGTCTAAAACATCTTGCACTGAAAGGAAAAAATTACTTCCTGTATAGGGTAGCACAAAATCTTGAGTTCCATGAAGATGGATAATAGGCATCGGATGATTCGTTGTGCCAAAACAATCTAACATTACGCCAGAGACTGAGGCAATCCCTGCAATAAGTTCGCTTTTATAATGAGCAAGACCATAGGCCATCATTCCTCCGTTAGAATATCCGATAGCATAAATTCTTTCTCGATCAACATTATATTTAGAGATAATTTGGGTGATCATTTTTTCTATAAATCCAAAATCATCAACCAAACTTTTATTGTTTTCAATCGGTGGACACGAGTTCCAATGCGAAGTATTGCCTAATAAACTTCCTTGAGGATAAATCAAAATAAAACCTTCAGTATCGGCCAAAGGTCTCATGTCTACTTTTTTAATATAGTTTTCAATCGTCTGTCCAAAACCATGAAAATTGATTACAAGTGGAAGGGGAGTATTTTCGGTGTAAGAATCTGGAATATGAAGAAAATATTCTCTGTCAATCCCCTCATGATTTATAAAATTTGTTGAAGAATATGAAGTGATTATTTCTATTTCTTTCTCACTTGTGTTGCAGGAAAGAAGTAGAATAAACAAAAATAGTAAGAGGTAATTTTTCATTAATTATAAATTTAAACAGATCAAAAAAATCCTTGATGATGAATTTTATAAGGATCTTTAATAGTATGATTTGTGGTGCAAAAATTAAAATTTGAATTAAAGTGTTTTAACTCAACCATAAATAAACTTAAGTAAAAAAAATAATTCTATAACATAAACTAATTAGCTTTTCTTATCGCTAGAAAAATTACAAGTACACTTAGATTGAGAATCAATTAATAATAAGACACTGATTTTATTAAAAAAACTTTTATAAATCTAGTTGCATTGGTGCTTAAATATTTTTATTAGATAACTATTTTGAAATATCGAATAAAAGTCTCATGATTTGATAACTCTAATTATAAACGATCGAATTTTTGCAATACAGCAAATGCTCTAATTTTCTCTATAACCTGTTACAGTGCAAATTAGTTTGTTCATTTATTTTTTGAGTTTTAATATTCACCATTTGTAATTATATTGAATTGAATCTTTGTACTTTTCTAAATGAATTATTTCTGTTGAAAAGACAATTCTTTTCTCTTAATTTCAATTTCCTTTTGAATGATAGAATACACAGAAAGATTTCTTCTCAACTATTTCAATTGTAATTAATACCTAAAAAAAGATGAAAATTTTATGCCATAGTTTTTTAAGGTTTATTTTAAATAAGTTTAAACTTTTTTTAATTTTGTCGCAATTGTTTGAATTATGAAATACGATAAACATCTTAAAACCATTGAAGACTTAATTGGAGACAATCATTTTGCTACAAGTATTAATACACCACTACGTGATGACGCATTTAAAATGTCTGATGCTGAAAAAATAGAGATTATTGAAAAAAAAGTAGCAGATATTTTATTCACTTTAGGTATGGATATGACGGACGATAGTCTCAAAGGAACTCCAAAAAGAGTTGCTAAAATGTATATAAATGAAATCTTTAGTGGATTAAATCCAAAAAATAAACCAAAGGCTTCAACATTTGATAATAAGTATAAATATGGTGAAATATTGGTTGAGAAAAACATTACACTTTATTCAACTTGCGAACATCATTTGCTTCCAATTGTTGGTAAAGTACATATTGCTTATATTTCAAATGGAAATGTGGTGGGATTATCAAAAATGAATCGAATTGTTCAATATTACGCTCAACGACCTCAGGTTCAAGAACGTTTGACCCTCCAAATAGTTAAAGAACTCCAGCATGTCCTAGAAACTGATAATGTAGCTTGTGTTGTAGATGCTAAACATCTCTGTGTAAATCAACGAGGCATAAAGGATGTATCTAGTAGTACAGTTACTTCAGAATATGGGGGAGTTTTTAAGGAGCAAGATAAAAAACAAGAATTTCTTGATTATATAAAACTTCCTACTAAGTTTTGAAGATTCCTAAATAATTACTCAGTTATGGAGATGTTGTTGCATCCAATTAAATTATAATACTTTTTGATAACATTTTTTAGGTTTACTACTTTTCTAAATCAATATGATTATATTAAATTAAATGATTAAATTTAAAAATAACTTTGTCATTAAAAAAATGTCAAATTAAACAAATTAAGAATTGAAAAAATTTTACGGTTTATTGTTGCTTGTTTTATTACTTTCTTGTTCAAAAAAAGTTCCAATAACAATAACAAAAGTTGAAGGGTCTCCAGAGTATGAAAATGCAAAATTATCTCTTGATACGATTTACCAAAAAGATAAAGATAATTTCATGTTTTCTTTTAAGGTAGAAGATTTCAAACTTGGGGAACAGACAGAAAAAGATTTTGACTTTCAACTAGCAAACTCTGAAAAGGGCCAACATATTCATGTCATTATTAACAATAATCCTTATTATGCCAAGTATACGAATAATTTTAGTCAATCATTAAATACGGACAACAATGTTATTCTAGCTTTTTTATCACGATCATATCATGAGTCAGTTAAAAATGGTAATGCCTACCTAATTACTCAAATTGGTGAAAGCAATCCAATTGATCTATCAAAAGAATTATTATTTTACAGTAGGCCAAAAGGGACTTACAAAGGGGAATCAACGAAGAAAGTTCTTCTCGATTTTTATTTAGTCAATACTCAAATCAGTCCAAATGGAAATAGAGTTAAAGCAACTATTGAAGGAACAGAATTTTTGATTAATGAATGGTCTCCATATTATATTGAAGGACTTCCAAAAGGAGAAATTTCTATAAAGCTAGAATTAATAGATAAATATGGAAAAACTATAGATACGCCCTTTAACCCATCTGAAAGAAAAGTAATTCTTAAAGATTAAATAACATATTATTATTTAAGCTGCTATTGAGATTTAGAAAAAGTTTTTTATTCTAAGCTAAATTCAGTACCAATTCTCAAAAAAATACCAGTAGTCACTGGGCAAGCAAAATCAGCAGCATATTCAATTGTAGATTTATTTCGCATTGTTTCAAAATCTGAAACATTAGCTGACTCAATATGATTATTATATTCATGGATCATCAAAGGTGTTGGTATTAACATTTTCGTACCAACAAAATGACCCCAATTTTTTTTGAATCATCTTAGTTTTATAATACTGTTTTGAAAAAAAATTATCTTACCAAGATTTAGCCCTATTTAAAAATAAAAAAACGGTTAAACTTTAAAGAAGTATAACCGTTTTATTGTTTTTTGTAGCGAGGGCTGGACTCGAACCAGCGACCTTCGGGTTATGAGCCCGACGAGCTACCTGCTGCTCTACCTCGCGATTTATAGTGTAAATATATAAACTTTACCACCCTAAAACAAACCTTTGCTATTGAACTCTGTATATTTACCAAGGTAATGACTTCAAATTCGATACACAGAGCAGGCTATATTTCAATTATTGGGAATCCCAATGTAGGAAAGTCAACCCTTATGAATGCCCTAATTGGAAAAAAGGTTTCAATCACTACAGCTAAGGCCCAAACTACAAGGCATCGTATTTTAGGTATAGTCAGTGGTGATGATTTTCAGATTGTTTTTTCAGATACACCGGGCATTATTAAACCTGCTTATGAAATGCAAAATTCTATGATGAAATTTGTTAAAGAATCACTAGTTGATGCCGATGTATTGATTTATATGGTGAGTGTAGATGACAAAATTTTAAAGGATGCTAATCTATTAGAAAAAATAAAAAAAACATCTATCCCTCTAGTATTGCTAGTCAATAAAATTGATACGCTTGATCAAAGTGAATTAGAAGAAACTGTTATTGAGATGGAAAATCTATTTCCCAATGCTACCGTATTTCCTATAGCTGCATTGACTGGATTTTTTGTCAAAGAACTTCAAAACTTCCTTATTGATCTGCTACCCGAATCGCCAGCATATTTTCCAAAAGAGCAACTTACGGACAAGCCTGAACGCTTTTTTGTAAGTGAAGCTGTGCGGAAGCAAATTTTAGAACACTACTCCAAAGAAATTCCTTATGCCGTTGAAATCGTCACCGAGGAGTTTATTGAGGAGCAAAAAATTATAAAAATTAGATCGGTCATTTTGGTAGAACGAAATACTCAAAAGGGCATTCTTATTGGACATAAAGGAAGTGCCCTGAAACGTGTTGGAATAGGAGCTCGAAAAGAATTGCAACATTTCTTTGGAAAAAAAATACATTTGGAGTTGTATGTTAAGGTCTCTAAAAATTGGCGGTCCGATAGTCAGCAATTAAAACGTTTTGGATATTCCAGTTGAACTTCAACAAAACTTAGAAGAAATTTTTATCTTTATTTAAACAATTAATCCATGAAAAATATATTAAAAATCAGCATAACCCTTTGTTTTTTGGTTGCGTGTAATCAAGATAAAAATACATCCCCTAACATTGTTTTCATTATGTCTGATGACCATGCTTTTCAAGCGATTAGTGCTTATGGATATGAACTAAATAACACCCCTAATATAGATCGAATAGCCCAAGAAGGCGCATTGTTTAAAAAAGCATTTGTCACAAATTCTATTTGTGCTCCCAGCCGTGCGGTGATGCTTACAGGAAAACACAGTTTTGTGAATGGTAAGGTTGATAATATGCAAGATTTTAATTGGGATCAAGATAATTTTGCTAAACACCTTCAAAAAAATGGCTATCAAACGGCTATGGTTGGAAAAATTCACCTTAGAGGACTTCCACAAGGGTTTGATTATTCTGCCGTTTTGCCAGGTCAGGGGCATTATTATAATCCGGATTTTATCATCAATGGAGTACAAGAGCGCATTGATGGTTATGTGACTTCAGTCACCACTAAACTAAGTTTGGATTGGTTAAAAAATAAACGTGATAAAAGCAAGCCTTTTTTACTTCTTTATCATCAAAAGGCACCACACCGAAATTGGAAACCCGAAAAAAAATATCTAACATTATTTGACGACAAGACCTTTAGTCCCCCGGCCAATTTTTTTGATACCTATGAAAACAGGGGTACCGCGGCTAAAACACAAGAAATGCTAATTGCTGCTTCAGAGGATCAAATAGCAGTTGCACACGGAAACGGTGGGCATGGGCGTTGGGGTCATGATTTTAAAATGTTACTAGATCCTTATGGGAATAATACTGGATTTGAGAAAGAGCTCACCCGTTTTACGCCTCAACAAAAAGAAGATTGGTTAGTGGCCTACACGCCTAAAAATGAAGCCATGAAGGCCCAAAAATTGGATTACAAAGAAATTGCCCTTTGGAAATTCAATCGCTATATTAAAGACTATTTGCGCACAATTCAATCTGTAGATGACGGGGTTGGAGAGGTTATGGATTATTTAGATCAAGAAGGATTGACAGACAACACAATTGTAGTGTATACATCAGATCAGGGGTTCTATCTAGGAGAGCATGGTTGGTTTGATAAACGATTTATGTATGAAGAATCCTTAAGAACTCCCTTATTGATTCGATATCCTAAAGAAATTAAAGCGGGAACTATTATTGAGAAAATGGTTCAAAATTTAGACTTCGCGCCCACCTTTTTAGATTATGCTGGAGTGCCTCAACCAGACGATTTGCAAGGTGTCTCTTTCAGGGATATAGTTAGTCAAAAAACAGAAGATTGGAGAGAAGCCATTTATTATACTTATTATGAATATCCATCTGTACATATGGTTAAAAGACATTATGGTGTGAGAACTGAACGATATAAGTTGATGCATTTCTACTATGATATCGACGAGTGGGAACTCTATGATCTTGAAAAAGATCCTAGTGAAATGAATAATGTTTATGGACAGGCTGACTATGTAAATATCCAAAAAGAATTGCATGATAAATTAACTGAGTTAAGAGCGTATTATGGTGATAGCGACGAGTTGGATCAAATGCATATAAATAATTATTTAACCCATCTTAAAAAATAAAAAGTCTCAACGACTATATAATTCATTTAAAGCACTATTGAATATAAAGACAATTGACTTGCATGGAATTCGTCATAAGGAAGCAGTGTTTCTTGTTCGAGAGACCTTGGATGAATTAAGCTTGAAACAAAGTTTTTCGCTAACTATAATAACTGGAAATTCAAGTGTTTTACAGCAACGCATTTTTAATGAAATTTTAGAAAGAACAAAATACAATTATTTTATCCCCTCTTGGAATCTAGGACAAATAGTTGTAGAGTATGTACACCTATAGCAATTAAAAACTATTTGCCCTTAAAGAGCCTACTATTAATACTATTATAGTACGATGAAATAAGAATGATATTTTAAGTTTAGTTTAAAATTTGTAATTGTATTTTGAGTATTAATTTGAATAATAATTAAGTAGTTTATGGATAAACGCAGAAAGGATAATAGAGGTTTTATGATTCCCAAAAAAATAATTTTTTCTATAAAAATTTTGGATTTTTTAAGCCCATATTTATGTATGCGTTTTGCTGGTTACCTTTGGACAAAACCACTTAAATATAAAATTTCAGAAAGAGAAATTCCAATTTTTAAATCAAGTAAAATTTCAATATTAAAGATTGGAGAAATTGGAAAAGAAATTAAACTTTATAGATGGAAAGGTAAAGGACCGAAAATTTTATTGGTCCATGGCTGGAGCGGTAGAGCTACCAACATGTACTTCATAATTCAAAAATTAATTGAAAATAATTATGATGTTTATTCCTTTGATGCTCCA
>CENX01213757.1_pt1 | contig 14427 bp, 3 predicted proteins | sample 361321 | NCBI WGS metagenome assembly CENX01 (sample SAMEA2619678, study PRJEB7988) | marine metagenome | isolation source: saline water (ENVO:00002010), including | reverse complement strand
CCCGTCATAAATACTCTGAACATATGTAACCAAACTGCAATTACCATTGCATGAGCACCCCACCTATGTATTTCTCTCATTATACCTAAAGGCACTTGCTCAGTTAAATCAATTACATCAGTATAAGCATATTCTACAGTAGGCCTGTAATAAAACATCAGAAGAATACCTGATATAGTTAATATTAAAAATAAAAAAAACGATAACCCACCCATACACCAAGTATATTTAATTTTTACTGCATGCTTTGGCAATCTTACTGGGTGCAAATGTAGAAATACATTATTTAGTATAGCCATCATTCTCTGTCGTCGAGTTACAGGAATACCTGTTCTAAAAATTGATTTCCAAACTTGTGAGTTTGCAATTTTTTCTAATAAATTTTCTTTTACTTTTTTATCCATAACTTTTTCTAATATTATCTTAAATTATACTATGTTAAGAAATGATTCACTATTTTCCCATTCACCTTTTTCTTGTTGAAACTTCTTTGTTTTATCAACAACAATTTGACCGTCATCTGCCCTATATACTTTAAACCTTTCTAGAGGTCTAGGCGCAGGACCCTCAAAATGAATACCTGTTATTCTAAAACCGCTACCATGGCATGGACATTTAAATTTTCGTTCATTACTTAACCAATTTGGAGTACATCCTAAATGCGTACAAACTGTTGATAAAGCATACAAACCTTCTTTATTTCTCACTATCCATACACCATGTTCTGTTTTAAATCTTGTGTCTACCATATCTATTGTAAAATCATCAGGGTATCCAATTTTAAAGCTTTGAGGTGGTTCAAAAAGTACATTAGGAAATAAAAATCTTATAATCATTGTAAAGAAGCCACCGGTAGCTGCGGCAAATGCTAGCCAACCTACAGTAATCCAGCCAATAAAACCTTTTCGATCAACCTCAACCTTATTTTCGACTGCTGAAGTTACATTTTTACCTATTGATGCTGTTGGTTTTGCCATTATCCGACATCCTTATTATATACTTTTTTCAATGTTTTTATTGCGCTATCACGAACTTTCATATTTAAATCATGAAGTGCTAATTTTTCTAGATGAGGGATAAATTCATCCGATTTTAAAATTCCCGATACATGTATAGCCACTAAAATAGCCTGAACTTGCTCCCATTCGTCAACTTGAGGAAACTTTTTTAAATAGTCCCGTTGTAATAATTCTTTAATAACAGGAACAGCACGAGAATTTTTTAGTTTTGCCAGCGCTACAGCTGACTCCCATCGAATATTCGCTTCCTCATCATCTAATAAAGGTAATAAGTCTTTCACGGTTGAAGTGTCCGAAATCATACCTATCGCCATAATTGCAGATAATCTTATATCATCCGTTATATTTTTTTTAATCAAGGGTAAAAGTAATGGAATAGCCTTGCCGTACTTTATTTGCCCTAATGATTTTATAGATGAAACCTTACTTTGAATATTTTGATCTTTTAATCCTTCTAAAAGAACTTCGCCATACTCTGAATTTCTTGTCGCACCCATTGCTAATGCAAGATAAGTTCTCACCTGAGGGTCATCATGAATAGAATTACGATATACCATTGTAAGTTCATTAACAAACTTTTCATCAGTTGGAACTAAATCTGGATTACCTAAAATTTTTGCTAATTCAAATGCAGACTGCCAACGCTTAGTTGCTGCTCCTATTTTTATTTCATTAAGATAATCATAAGCGGAGTCTGACTCATCCGACAGCATTTTCCACATGAAAAAGAACAAAACACCAAAAACTACAATTATAAATGGTATAACAAAAAAGGAGTGTACCAAAACCTCAATGACACCTTTTTCATTTTCAGTATTTTTACTATTTTCTTCTATTGGCTTTTGGCTCATAAAAAGTGTGCCGCGGCAGAGACTCGAACTCTGACGCCTAATGGCACTGGATCCTAAATCCAGCGTGTCTACCAATTCCACCACCACGGCCTAAAATTATATAGCCAAAATTACAGGATTTTTATATTGCTATAAAAAGAAAATTTTGAAGAAAAATGCGATTATATGTAACTGAGAATCGTTCTCATTTTTATTATTTTACTAACATTATTTTCTCTATAAAGTTGAGCTTTGGAGAAGTCATTCTTATCAAATATAATCCGCTAGGTTGATTTGACCCATCCCATTTAATTTGATGCATCCCAGGATGATGAGTGCCATTAAATAAAACTGCAACTCTTTTTCCTAAAACATTAAAAACTTCAATAGATAAATATGATATTTCAGGAATATCATATTGAATCGTTGCAATTGGATTGAAAGGATTTGGATACACAGGGTATAAGTGATATTCATTTGGAACTACAAAAAAATCATTAGTCAATATTTCATCTACTATCAGTTCCTGTGTTCCAAATAAATATGGATTATCTAAAGAAAATTGAGCAATATATTCCATCTGTTCAGAGTTTCGCCAAATTTTAATAATTATCTCATTATTAACGACAAAACCTGGCTCTGCTGGACTTTCATCAAAAATAGGGTGACAAGGAGTAGCGCGAATTGCATCAATAGTTAGGGTTTCATTTTCATAAAATCCGCTCCCAACTAATACGGTATCAAATTGAGCAGGACACTCAGTAGATGAAATCCCTGCATAATCAAAAACTCCAATATGATCACCATACTCTAATCCCATAAGATTTTCTCCAAAAGTTATCGGCTGGAAATTACCTGTTGTTTCAATTTCTAACTGATAATAAAGTGGTATATTGAGCTCAGTAACTATTATACTATTACCACTAAATACATGCCCCTGCTCTGCTACGCTATAAATCATTTCAATTTGAGAAGAATGTCTCCAAACTTTTATAATTATATCATTGCCAGGTACAAACCCTGGTTCAGCCTGAATATTTGGATTGAAAGGAGTGCATGGCGTTGCTCTAATAGCATCTATCTCTACATCTTCACCTGAATATAAATTTGAACCTACAAGTAAATCACCATATTCTGAAGGGCATTCAGCAGATAATATACCACTTGCATCGTAAACTGCGATTTCATCACCAACTTCTAATTCTGGAATTTGAGCTGAAATTATAATATTTTGATAGTTTCCTGTAGGGTCAATACTCACTGTATAATAAGGTATTTGACACGAGCCATCATCAATAGTTGCATTTTCATTGAAATTAAAGGCGTCTGGATTGATACAGCCAAAATATGCACATGCAGGTAATTGCGCAATAAATCCATCAGGGTATAGGACATCATAATGCGGATCTAATTCTGCACCAATGATACAAAATGAATCATCTAATCCGCTTGATGTCTGCGTAAATACAATATCACCTAATTCTAAGAATCCTTCGAGACTACTATTAGGATTATTTGGATAAATTTTAAAATTATTACCTGTTAGTTCTGTAACATACCAATTATCATCAAATAATCCATTAATCAAAGTATCAATAATTATATTTTCTCCAATATATATTGAAATGGTATCCATTTCATCCGAAACATCTACATTGATTCCTACAGTATTCGAATTTTCACTAAATTGAAATTCTCCAAACTGAATATTTCCGTAATAATCAATACTAGCACATTGCTGCGGTGAAGGGTTTGTAAATTCTTCCAACTCATTAAACGCCATAATGTAATAGCAGTATGTATTAGGGTAAGTGACATCACTATCAACATATTGTGTCTCTATAACATCTAAGCTATCAACTAATAGTTGTCCATCTTTAAAAATTTGATAATAATCATAGTCTAAATGTGGCGTCCAATTTAATTTTATTCCAAGTATATTCATATCAGTTTCTACAGAAAAATCATAAATACAAGAATTATTCCAATCTTCTTCCACTAAACAATCATAGGTAGAACATTCTATACATTGACCACATTCATCAAGGTCTGCTATAACATCGTCACTACTACCATCAAAATCTATATCTCCCAAACAATCTACAGGACAACCTGTTATTTCAACTACACTTTGCCAGTCAGGGCAATTTGATATCCAATTACCATATTCATCAAAATCACCATCAAAACATGGACTAACTTGGCCATCCTGGTTTGAATCAATATATACATTCATTGCATTTTCTGTACAAACATTGCAGTCATCGACTCCATCATTGCGTATCTCATCTCCATTTAAATCTATAAATGGTTCTCCTAAATTATAGAACCCATCTTGATTTACATCAGAATAATCTTCAGGTATATTAAAATATAAATCACAAATATCATCGTTTGTACCATCACACTCTGGTCCTGAACGACAAGTTCCACATATATCTTTTTGTCCTTCAAATTGATGATGGCAAAGGCCAGTACTGCCAACAGCATTAAAATTGCAAACCATACCCCAGATAGTACAATCAGAATCACTTTCACACTCTAGATTATCATTTGGAATAATAACTATGTTTCCGTTCAAATCAAAACTACCTGAATTCCCTAATGTACATTGGCCACAATCATCTACGACTGCACCAAAATTTGACTCAGTGTAACAGGTGCAAGCACAGTCAATTATATCTTGATTCCCTGAACAAATCCCTAAATCATAATCATAAACACTTGGTTGATTACTTGTACTTCCACCAGCACAAATACCACACAAATCATTAAAAGCCAAGCCATTAAATACATCATCACAATCATATTTTGTTAAATTACACTCAATAAATAAATCTTCATTACAATTTTCAGAGTGATTTAAGTTATATGCATTATTTGAGCTAGATGGAGTTCCATAATTGTATCCACCTGATACATCCCATTCGCCATCTTCAGTAGCCATATATGGATTAGGAAAATACTCACTTGCCGTCATCCAGTTTGAAGATAAATTTCTACTTTTATAAGGCTCAATCAGCTCTACTGAATGTCCTATATATGGTGCGCCGACTGGCCAGTAAGCTTCATCAGAATAATTTAAATAATCCATTATAGTATAGTCTTCAATTAGAATTTGGCCATTATTAATACCCAGATTAATATTTAAAGCTAAGCTATTTGGGATACAATTATTATTAAAATTCTCACAGTATCCCGGGAAGAATAATTCACCTTCAATATTATAAAAGGGTAGGCCATTAGAGATGAGAAAATGTTTGCCTGCAGACATAATTGGTGTTGGACCATCATATACTTCATCAATTTGTATTCCATTTATTGACCATTCAGATATATCTAAATCGAATGGAGTCATATTTAGCAATTCTATGTAGTCAGGTACAGATGTACCCTGTACAGGAGAAAAGAAAAATTCATTGATTACAACACCTCTAGAACAACTGCCGTCGTCATTTAATGCATTTGGGTCAAAATTTAAATATTTATAACCCCAGCTTGAAAACTCAACTGTAGTTGTGTCAATTTTTTGTATTATTGAGTCTCCACCATTAAGATTCCAAATACCATTTAAATCAAGATCATTAAATATATCTGAACATAATCCAGTCTCTAAGACAGGATTTTCACCATTGCTACATAGTCCATATATATCTGGATATAGTCCATCAGCATCATTATTGCACCCACAAAAACCATACTGATCACTTGCATTAGGAGTTTCTTCACTGCAGTATCCATTGCAATCTATATTAGAGCCAATATACTGCCCATTTAACTCATTATTATTCCCCCCACATATACCGCATAAGTCTATTCCATTTGCACCAGCTAAAGGGTGAGTTGATTCAAGCCCAATATATACTTCACAATTTTGAGACCCGATATTGAAACCCTCATAATCTTCTTCACATAATAATGAGTAGTTCTCATTATTAAAATAAATATAATCAGAAGACATATTTATATCAATATTGTCTAATAAACTTGGCGGCATACATGTGCCTTGACAATCTTGAGTGCCATTTGGAATTAAGTTAGTCATACCTCCTGTACAAATTCCACATTGATCTATTAAAGCGACACCGTTTAAATCTCCTACATCAATAAACTGCTCACCCTCATCATAAATACCATTTTCATTTGAATCAGTATATTCTTCGCCCTCATCATATATACCGTTTAAATTGCAATCATATTGACCTTCATTATCAATATTATTCTGAAGTGTTAAAACTGAATTTTGCCCTATATTACTTAAAAAAGATATTTCATCAACCTGAAAAGTTGTAATAGATATATCAGTATTTCCAGGCTGTAAAGCATAAAACTTAATACTCCCAAGTTGATTAAAATCTTCTCTAAAAAATGTATAATTATTTATAGAGTCAGAGTAGGCAGTAACAAAAAGCTGTCCATTTAATGCATTATGAACAATAGTATAATGTGCACCTTGGTTTAATAGGTCTAAAGTATTAATTTGACTTTCAAAATCAATTATATTTATTTTCAATGGATCATAATTAATAATAATGTCCAAAGCTTCCATATCTTCTATTTGGTTAATTTTTAAATTTATACTCCCGGGGTCGCCACTATAATCAAAAGCATTGCCGCTTTGACTCATTTCCACTATTGGGATTAATGGTTCTATATCGATATCAAATTGGTTGGTCGCACAACCATATGCTGTTTCAATATTTAATACAGCAGTTTTTATAATGTTTTCAAAGCCTGTAATACTATATGTATACTCATTTATCGTATTCCCATTTAATAATCCATTTTGATCAATAACTCCATCATTATCAAAATCCCATGAATACTGCTGGTTTAATCCGTTACCTAATAAATTATGCCCACTATTATCACATTCTACAACAGGTATGCTGTCTCCTGCACAAATAGTAATTATTTCAAACTCTAACTCGGTACCAGAATAGATAGAATCATTTTCAGTAATAATATTACCATCTACATCTTTTACCAAAAATGCAGCCAATGGTGCAATTTTATCACCTAAAATTGCAACCTGTCCATTTTGCAACGTTTCATTGCTATTGAAACCATACGTAGATTCGTTAATATCAAATTTACTTATATAAATTATATCACTTTCACCGTGAAACCCAGTCAGAGGGATATTGATTTCTGCAAATACTGAATCAGAATGCATAAATGTATTTAATGGATCTCCATTTAAAGAAAATATAGCTATACCTAATCTTCCAATCTCTGTATCATTTATTTGATATTGAAAGCTTTCAGGTAAATCTATCAATGCAGTAGAAATATAATCACCAATCACGGAGGGATAATAGCTCATACTTGAACATTCAATTTGATTACTAAATTCTTCTGTGTTCCAGTTAAATTGTAAATCTAAACTATATATTGGAGTGTCTGGTAAATATTCAAAACTGATTGGCATTGCAACTGTATCGCTCTGATTTCCAGATATATTACCTAATAAAAGTTTGGGATTAACTGAACGAATATTAGACTCAACCTTTCCTGATGCACCTTTATTATCAGTGATAATTAATTCTACAGTTATATCTGCATCCTCAAAGGTTTCAGGAATTGTTAAAATAGAAGATGAAGACGTAATATTATCAATTTCTGCATAAATTTCCTGTTCTATATTATACTCATATATTCCATTCTGATTAATATCATTATATGGCTCATAACTATCAAAAATACCATTTTGGTTAATATCAATATATGTTTCTTTTCTTATAACTGGTTTTACAGACCAAAGATAGGAGTCTATATCACTGTTTATATCATAAGATAGTTCTGATGAAAGATAAATATAACTTCCAGTTAAACCAGATTCTTGAGATAATGTGATTTGAGGAATAGGAGGTGTATTTGGTAAAATTGGTAAAATAAAGCGCTTTGTAACAGTAATAGATTCATTTATATCACCTATAGAATCTTGATTTATATAAAAAATTTCATCTGAAATAACTATATCAAATACACATATATCGCGTTCTAAATTTTCATGGAAAAAACCAAAGACATCAAAATAATATTCTCCATCAAAATAGTTTAATTCACCTATTTCTAAAAGTGTATCAACAATATTTCCATTAAAAGTTACATCGCTAATTGTAATTTCATAATCGCTAAGATCATGGTTATCAATATCTTGAAATTTAATTGTAGTTGAATAATTAACTGCGCCAAAAGCCGCATCTAAATCTTCTGAATCGGTAATAATTTCAACAGGTGAATCGTTAATTGATAGAATATGAAATTGGATTGTATCTTGAATATAACCTAAATCATAATCTGAAATTTTAATTGCTATATAGTTGTCATCATAATTATAATCATTAGGTGTACCATAAATTGTGAATTGATAAGTTTCATCCACTTGATAAAGGTTTTCATCATAACTCAACCAACTCGTTGCAGGACCATCTAACTCAATAGACATTACATCTGCAGGATGATTATCAATATCAGAGAACACAATTAGATTGGAATAATAAGAATCTTCATTAATGACATGTAATTCTTCTTCAATATTTAAGTATGAAATTATCTCTGGATTAGCATCATTAATAGATTCTATTTGAGTATTTAATTCGGTCTGATCACTCAAACCAAACTCATCAATAATTTCAAATGCTAAAGCTATATCATACACATCAACATCATCTGGTGTACCTGTAAAATAAATAGTGTACTCATTTTCTTCTTTCGAGATTGAATACTGCATATACCACTCAGAACTATTGTCAATCGCATTCACCTCAAAATCTAAAGGGTCTGTATCATCTGGGTCTATAAATTTAACTTGAAATTCACTTTCGACTTCTTCTATAAAATACAACGTATCTACTTCATATGGAAAAAATATTGGAGAGTCATTTACAGGATTAATAATTACTCTAAATTGAAATGTATTACTTAAGTTATTTATTAAATTGTTATCTGATATCTGTATATTGACAATTAAATCTCCATAAAAATTAGAATCAGGCTGTATACTGTTTGTAGAGTCAAAGGTATAATTTTCACCTTCAAACAAAATAAGATTAAAGTCATCATTTTCATTTGGAGGGTCATAAATAAGTAAATCAGAAATATAAATTTGAAAAGAACTATCTTCATTTACATTTCTAATAACTTGGTCCTCTATAATTGGAGCATCATTTACAGGATTAATTTCAAATAGAATATCTATAAAATCTGAATTACCATAATCATCATAAATGATAAAAACTAGCTCAGTATGATTCAAGTTGATATCGTCCGGATTCCCACCTATGCTTACTGCAAAATCTCCACCTCCATTTAAAGTAATTTCATTAATGCTCAACCAGTTAGACGCATTACCAGTTAATTCAATATTGAATTCAGAAGGAAATTGAGTATCTTCATCACTGTATTCTATTTGAAAAGAATAATATTCATCTTCATTGATAGTTAATACATCTTCAATCACTGAAGTAATTTGTGGTTCGGCAACTATATCAACAATTACTGAAAATATTTCACTTAAATTATTTTCCAACTCACCATCATTAATTTCAATATCAATTAATAATTGACCTAAAAAATCTTGTTCAACAAAAATTACATCGCCTGTAATTGTATAATAATCTCCTGGAAAAATATTTATACTAAAATCTTCAGTATTATTATCTGGATCCTCAATAATAAAGTCATCAGGACTTAACTGAAAATTTGAGTTTTTTAAATAAAATAATGAATTTTGATCTATAATTTGTGGGCGGTCATTAATACTCTGAATATCAACTTCGAATTCTAATGTATCATTAACTTGTATAGAGGCTAAATTTTTATTTACAATTAAGGTAAAAGATGTATTCCCAAAATCAGAATCATCAGGAGTACCATAAAATTGAATATAAAATTGACTACTATCAATAAAAATTGAATCTACTACATTTAACCAAAAATCGTTCTCTTCCAAAAATTCAAATGAATAATTTGAGATATCATTATTATCGGGACCAGAATCTGTAAAATAAATTGAATGTGAACCATCCACCTCTTCAATATACTGAAAGACCGTATCTGGATAAACGAACTCTAAACTTTGACTAAAGCTTAAAGTTGTAAAGAATGAAATCAGTAGAAAATTAAATATAACCGATTTCAAAATATTTTCTTTAAAGTACATTTAAATAATATCCTGTCGATTATTTTAATAAAATCATTTTATGAGTTTTTATATACTTGCCTGCTTTCATTCTGCAAAAATAAATTCCACCAGGACTTTTCGATGCGTTCCACTTGATATTATATTTGCCAGCAGAATAATTTTTTTCATTAATTAATTCGATAATTTTATTACCCATAATATCGTAAATACCAATACTCACGTTAGTTACTATTGGTAAATCAAAATGAATCTCAGTATCTGGATTAAATGGATTTGGATAATTCTGATATAAATTAAAAGTTTTAGGAAAATTTAATTCAGAACTAGAAAGCTCTGTGCTATTAATAATTACATGGTCTGTAATATTAATATTTCCATACTCATCTATTATTTCAAATCCAGACTCTGTATTTGACTCATTAATATAAAATTGATTAATTTTAATATCACTAGTCTCAAAATCACTATTTATTTTTGAAAACTGTATATTTACAAATTCTTCAATAAAGGCTAATTCCATTGTTGCAAATGATGAAATTAGTATTTCACCTTCGTTTTGATTATATACTAAATTATATCCTAAACTATATAATTCATTTTCAAGAAAAATTATATTCTCTAATTGGAAAAAATCATTATTAAATTCAATAACAATATCAACACCTTGAACCTCTACATTTTCAACTAGTTTAATCGGTAGTGAAAAATATTCATCCTCAATAAAAAACTCCACAGGGTTCATTCTGCTTTCTACCATTGAAATCAATGGAGATGGATTCCAATTCCCTGTGACATCACCTAGTCGAATGGATAGATACATCGGACACTCAGAACTATTTACCATTGCTTCGCTACATGGCATATTTCTGTATACACCTCCAGAACATGTATTACCAATTACATTTGGATTATAAACACAGTCTGCGCTTATTAAAGAATTACCATCATTAATGGCACTAACAATTAAATCTTCAACGTCTAAAACTTCAGGGTAGAAAATCCAATGGATATTTTGCTCATTTAATGCATCAATCTGTCCAATTCTAAATCGAGCAACCTTAGATGCATCTAAACCACTAACACTTCCATTCATAGTTACATCAGCTGCTAAACGTTGATAATTTGTAAATTCAATTAATCCAACTGAATTTCTTGCAATTTGTGACGCATCTGTTGAACTTAATTCTCCACCAATATCTAAAACATTATTTTTAGTCGCAGTTACATTGTAAGCCCCTGGCAGTATACCATAAAATGAAAATTCACCTGAATAATTTGTTGTTGTATTATCTGCAAAATATTGATTTAAACTAGTATATCCTGCTAATGATAAATCGACGTTGGATGTCTTTTGACCATTTGAATAATAATCAATAGATCCAATGATTGATACGTAAAAATCACTAATTTCAATTGTACCATCATAATACAAATTCTGAAGTACCGGTGATGGATATAATATTTCAGCGCTAATTATTCCAGAATCTATACTGCCGTCACCTGAGAAACCTGAAATAATAAATATTTGTTCATTATCAACTTCAAGTCCAGCGTTATTATTTTCTGGTAAACTCACATAAAAATTAATTTGCCCACCACCCATACTATTAATTTCTATATTATAATTTTCAATAGAAAATGAATTTAATCCTTCAATAGCTATAGGCGTAAATACTAACGGATCATAATGTATAACAACCGTCATTTCTGATATAGGCAGAGACTGTAATCCTTCCAAATTAATGGGAATATTTAATGGATAATTTGGTGGAGTATTTATAACTTCCGGGAAAGAGAAAATATAATTTGGCGTCATCGTTGTTGTTGTGATACAATCTTCATAATCATTAATATATTCAATATAATCATCACCAATCTCTGCTGCTATTTTATAGCAATACTGAGTGCCAAATTCCAAGGCATTATCATTAAATGAGTTATTATGGGTTTCAAAAATTAATTGATTATTTCTATATATAAAATACGTGACTACTTCTTCAGATTCAATTAAATTCCAAGCTACACTTATATCAGGATATTGATCTTCGGTAGTTGTAGAAATATTATAAACACACTGATTATTTCCAAAACATTCACCGCACTGATCGGCATTATTCCCCTGTATAAAACAGAATCCCTCCAAACAAGTGTCATCACCTAATTCTCCAATCATACAATATTCATCTGTTGATTCACCATTTAAATAACACATTCCAATATTAACTAAATCTTCATCAAAACCATTTTCATAACAAATTTCACAAATATCTTCATACGCACCTCCTCCACATTCACCCTGACAATCATATCCATTTTCATCTAAAAATTCAGTATTCCCTAAAAAATCAGATTCACTTGAGCATACCCCTTGACAGTCAATATACTCTTCACCTTGACAATTACCAGCACAATCATATCCAAGAATTATATCACTAATATTAATTGTATCCAACCATGATTGTCCATACATATTAATGAAATAAGATTCATTTAATCCGTTATTACCATTCTCATCAGTAACCATATATTCGCCTATATATTCTTCTGATGAATTATATTGAAGCTCTAAAATATTTCCTAAAAATGTAAACCCAGGGCAATTTCCGGAACAATCTTTTTCCCAGTCTTCACAAGAACAATAATCGATGCTAGTATCTCCGCCTGCGCAAACACCACAGAGATCAACTTCTGCATCTCCTTCACATACACTATTACAATCAAAACCCATAGCGTCTAAGTTATTAAAATTTCCTATATAATCTTCGGAATCTGAACAGTTATCAAGACAGTCAAGTACAGCAGTTCCATCACAAATTCCTGCACAATCATGAATATTTGAAAAGCAATTATCATCTAAGTCATCGGAATTAATAACCCAGTTTTCAGGAACATCAACACTGCAAAAATTCATTGAATCTATTGAGCCTAGTCCATCCTGATCATTGTCAAGATAATATGTATTTACAGCTGCATCGCCATTACATACACCTGCGCAATCAATCATTGCATTGCCATCACACACACCTAAACAATCTGCATTCGGACCTGTAATGAAATTATCATTCTCGTTCAAAAAAATATTCGCACCATTACATATTCCACAAGCATCTAATTCTAGTCCACTATTACAGATACCATCACAGCCAGCATCGGGACCAGTTACAAAGCCAAACTCATTAATTACATTTTCACCATCACACTCACCACAAGCATCAGCTGTGGCTGGTGGATTTGCAGCATCACCACAATTCCCGTCACAGCCAATTAGTTCTGGCTCACAACATTGTTCATCTATATCTGTTACGTAATTACCGTAACAGGAGTCATTACAATCAATATACTCTTGAGCGCAACAATAGAGCATATCTCCTTCAGATTCGTTAGAAATAGAATCACAATCAGTCTCTACAATACCATATTCATCCATGTAAGTATCAGAGCATTCTGAGGTCAACTGATTTGTGCCACTAAGCAAGCATTCTCCGGAACAATCGATTAAATGATTTCCTGCACAATTACCATTACAATCAAATCCTAATTCAATATTTAATAAAAAACATGAGCCTTCACCACAAGTATCGGTCTCTCCCTCAATAGCACATGTTTCACCTGTTAACTCATCATTCAAATAACAAAATCCAGTACTTCCAAGTAGAACTTCAACATTATCTGCATTCCATTGATCACCAAACATAGATTCTAATGTAGAAGCTGAAATATATACATTTCCATCTACACTTTCAGATATTAAACCAGAATCTAATAGTTCACTATCACTGTTATACTGATAAATAATATCATTTGCTAAATAAATAGAACCAGGGCAATTACCAAGACAATCTCTCTGCCAATCAGGGCAGCTACAAGCTACATTACCAGTATTTCCACCAGCACATATACCACAATCATCAATCGTAGCTAGACCTGCACAATCGTTATTACAATCATATCCATTCTCATCTAAATTCCCAGTACTACCAATAAAATCTACATTACCAAAACATACGCCTAAGCAGTCTGCATTAGGTCCAGTTACAAAACCTTCAGAATCTGCTATATTTGCACCTAAACCAGTTAATCCTAACGCACAAAAACCACAATCATCGATTATAGCGTCTCCACCCCAATCGCCATTACAGTCTTGTATACAATCATTTATAGGATTATTATCACAAGTACCACATATATCTAATAATGCATCACCACCCCAATCGCCATTACAATCTTGAACACAATCATTTGTAAGATTATTATCACAAATACCACACATATCTAATAATGCATCACCTCCAAATTCACCATTACAATCCTCAATACAATCATTTGAAGTATCGTTATCACATGTACCACAATTATCAAACATAGCGTCACCAAAACAGACGCCAGCACAATCCATATCAACATTTCCACCATTACATATGCCACAGTC
>CENX01043182.1_pt1 | contig 14446 bp, 11 predicted proteins | sample 361321 | NCBI WGS metagenome assembly CENX01 (sample SAMEA2619678, study PRJEB7988) | marine metagenome | isolation source: saline water (ENVO:00002010), including | reverse complement strand
TTCGAGTATTTGGGGAAAATTGGGCTGTTACATGATTACCACTATCATCAACTAAATTTGCTGCTGCCTCTTTAGTTGTGATTGGATTACCACTAGCATCTCCAAGTATTAAAGAACCTCTCTTGTATAAAACACTATTTATTGTAGCTTCTTCTGCTTGGTCTAAATAAACTCCTGCATCTGGAAAAACTAGATAAATAATATGAGAAGCTCCCCCAGAAAATCCACTCAGGGATACAACTTTATCAAGAGTAAAACTACTTGCATTTAGTGTAGATAAAATTCTTCCGCTTGCAATAATACTATCAACATAATGATCTTGAACATTTATATGATCGCCGGGACGTATAAAAGAAGCATTTATTCCTGTACTAAAAGCAATTAATTCTGTTTCTTGGGTATCTGTGATCATATGCCACTTACCCAATCGCTGTGCTTGTCCTTCAGAGGTACATCCAAAAGCAACAACATCTTTTGTTATTACTCTTTCTTGTGTAATAATATTTGCAGTATCATCAATTGTTAATACGCTTTGTTTGAAAAGCTCGTCAGGATTTGACCATGTAACATTTACTTGATTAGTTCTTGCCCTTTGTCCGGTAAAGGTATATTCAAATAATCCATCTTGAACATTTCCATTTGTAAACGTATAAACAGGCTCTTTAAATGTATCTTGAATTGGAGTTACTTGTCCGTCAATCCAATACATCATCCCACGAAAAGAAGAAGCTAAATCTTTTAATACTTTATAAGCATCTTCTTGTCTTTGTAAATATACGTTGCAAGAAAATCTTGGCTCTTGTCCTCCTTTTCCATCAGGAACTAACTCATCACAATGTCTTGCAATTTGATACAAAGAATATACATCTATATCTGTTTCTTTTAAAAAATTACCGAGCCCAACTTCTTTATCAGTAAGAATATCATAAAATATCCAAGCGGGATTATTTGTATATACTTTTGATTTATTTACATCATGTGAAGATCCCGCATCTCCTCTAAAAGTACCGTCCCATGTTACATAAGAACCAGTATTTGTACCATTAGTTTTATGTCTGTTGTATTGTGCCTGATTACTTCCCAGTTCTTCTCGAGTAATATAATTAGAAGGTACCTTTATTTTTTTACCGCGAATATGGTATGCCCTCTTTGGAATACTAGGAAAATCTTCTGCAGAAAACTCAACAACCCCATATGCCGTAAGTGGATAACTTAATTTTTCTTCTATTAGTGCTTCGACTGTTTTCACACGAGTCATAGCAACTGCAGTATGCTTTTCAGGCGTATAATCTTTTGAAGAGTCAGGGCTTAATCTTTTTATACCAATACGCCAATCGGCTAAAGGCTGAAAAGGTTTTAAATCTATATCAAATTCTTTTATGAAAGCAACTTTTTGATTCCTTTTAGATACTACTCCATTACTCTGTCGAGTACCTCCGCCAGAGTATAAAACATCTCGCTGCGTTTCCATTATTTGATTCCATGCAGGAACACTTGTTATAAAATCCGTTCCACCATAATTTCTGCCTACCATTAATTCTTTTGTAAAAGTACCGTCAGAAGCATCTGACTTATATTCTAAGGTAATTTGAAACTCTGCATAAGCAGTATGCTTATTACCCGATGCCCCTGTCAAAGAAAGACCACCAGGAAACTCTAAATTTATCTTTACTCTATCAACCTCTGCTTTTGAGTTTTGAGAAAAAGAAAAACTATCTGCAGCTATGAAATAAGTAGACTGTCCACTAGAAGAATCCTGAGAAGTATGCCATTTTAATTCAAAATTAGGCCCAAGAGTATAAGAAGCAGCAGAAGCCCCCCGAGGAGATGTGTGAGCAGGTTGATTTCTAGTTCCTCTGTAAAAAGACGCTTTTGCACTTTCATAATTTCTTTTGCTAGTTCCTGAAGTAAGGGAAGTTGTAGTATGAATAGCGCCACTTACACGAGCAGTAGTTGCAGTAGCCGATCTTGTAACGGCCGATGCTAGAGTTGCCGTTGTTGCAGATCCAATTGCAGTTATTTTTCTAACTTCATCAATTTCAAAAGCAGTTCCTGCTGCTACTGCTTTTGTAATGGGAGGAGAAAGAGTTCCACGATTACCTGTGCCAGAACCGCTATTTCCTACATTTATAAGTATTCCTTTGTAGTCTTGCCCACTTGAACTAGCTCCCGGGATTCTTACCATAAAAGCCACAGGAGCATCATAACCAAAAACAGCTCCTGTAGAGTCGTCCTCAGTTATTGGCTGAATCATACTGGCTGTAAAAATACTATTTGCTGCAGAAACTATATTTGTGGAGCCCACAGACATTGCAGAAGCAAGAGTAGAGTTTTTTCCTGCTCCTTTTATCTGAATGTATCTAGGATTTAAAGCGAGAGAAGATGTGCTTAATCCAGTAAATAGACCTTGACCAACATTATTTACTGCATTTGTAATACTTGTACTACTTACAGTTACAACTCCATGAATAGGTTGAAAAGCTTGAACCGTACCTGCATCAACTATAGAAGTATCATTTAAATATACTCCTGCAAGCCCTCCCACTACACCTTCTATTTCGCCCGCAGCAACTAGATCATATACAGTAGCTCTTTGTTTTTCAAATGTGCCTGTTGTCATGCGGCTACCTCAAATTCATTGTTTTCACTTGGAACTGCCGTTGTAGGAATATTTGTATTTAAAAAAGAGTTGTAAGCAACATAATATCCACCCATCCCATATTGAACTATACCCCTACCTCTACCTCTGTAGAATTGACTTGTGTACTCTGGACGGAAAGAAAGACTTATAGGAGCACCGCCAACTAAAAGTTCTCCATAACAAACTGGTACGGGTAGTCCTTGCTGTATATTATTTTGTGGGCCTTGAAATAAATATCCTTCCTCTTGTTTTTGATCTGTTTCTGGTCCCGGAGCCATTAACTGAGCTATTCCAGATATAGCGAGATTTGCTCCTACAGTAAATAACATCATAGTTAATTTAGGGCCAAGAAAGGCACCTACACCAGGAATGAGAGATACAGCAATTATTATAGCGCCAGCTATTAGTTTAGCTCCTCCACTTTTTGCTCCTGCAGGAATTTCTGTAATAATTATATCTTCATTGTTCAAAGAAAGTAGAAGCTCTTCTCCTTCCTCTAGATAATCTTCGCCTCTTTTTATTGTATAGCCTATACCAGCGTCTGCTCCCCGAACTAAGTGTTGACGAAAGCCAGGAGTTTGACAATCTATAAGTTTAAATATATCACCAATATTTGCACAGTTAGTTTCCCAACTGCTACCAAATTTAGCTATCTCTCCAACTAATTTAACTTTTTGCATATCTTGCGTACCTTAAAATATTTTTTATCCAAAAAGGATATAAACTTTCTCTGCATGAAAGTCTATTCTCTGCATGATGCATAAAAATATCTTCCTCTAAATAAACTCCACAGTGATTTGGAATATTATTATATATTTTGAAAATAATAATATCACCCCTTTGAGGCTGCTCTACTTCTATAAACCCAAACTTATCAAATAAATCATCAAAATAATTTAATCCTTCTTCCCACCAGTCATCTTTAAATTTCATTGTTGGAAGAGTAATATCAAACTCTTCTTTGTAAAAATCTCTTGCTAAAGCCCAACAGTCATTTTCTCCAAAAATATAGTCTCTACCAAGCAGTCTTTTTCTTTGTGGTATATACTCTGCTTTTTCACCGCTTGGTATAGAGTACACAATATAAGGTACTTTAAAATAATCACTTGCTTTTTTATCTGCTTCACTTAATTCTGGTGAAGCATCGGGATGACTATGAACTATTGCGTAAATATCTCCCGTTAAACTTGCGCGTAAATAATCATCACTATTTATTACGAACTCTTCTTCTGGATTTTCTGCTTCGTTTGTTGAAGGTATCCAAACTAGCTTTCCTTTTTTATTTTGTAATATTCCACAACCTTCTTCTGGATAAGCATCTAGTAAATGCTTTAAAATTTCTTTATCTTCTTCGCTGTATAACACCGGGGTATCCTCCGAAAGGAAGTGCTTTTGTATTATCCTGTAAAGCAGAGAAAGCCCCACTAACACTTGGATGCAGTTTTGCTTGAAATCTAAGTCTACACGATGTTATTTGTTTTCCACATCTATCTGCTTTTGTCCAATAAATATTTTCTGAGATTGAAGTTTGTGTTCCTCCGTACCCTGTAAGAGAAGTTCTTTGTACTCTCCAAAAAACTCCACTTTGTAAAACTACATCATTGAAAGCTTTATCTCTATACCCATAGTATACTCCACTTGTAGAAAAAGTTTGATAAACACGAATTTTTCTAAACGCACTATTTGTATCAGAAGGAGCAGTTGAAGTAGCTCTTATACAAAACCAATACTGTCTTGTATCAGCATTGTTTACATCCAGTAAAACTCCAGTTGTTCCATATCTCTGTTGAGCAGTGGAAGTAAAATAAAAAGAGTTTTGAGTAAAACTACTTAATCCGGAAGCATTGCTAGCGGCTCCTGTGATAGCACTTTTTAAAAGTATCATTTCATCGCTTTCATTTATTGCTAATAAATAATCTGTGCCTCCAATATTTATTTTGTTATCTAATCTCCAAGAGCATCCTCCCTCTTTATTTACTTCTGCTAGAGTTGTAGAGGCACCTTGATATTTCCATGGACAAGCGCCTCCAATTACAACTCTTCTTGGGAGCTTTATACCTGCTAAATCAAAAGGGGCTGCAAGCTCAAAAACTACATTCATTACAGATCTTGATGCAAGTCTATCAATGATATAACTTACTGAAGGAAACTCTACGGGAGGAGTAGAATCTCCAGTGTTTCCAACTAAATATTTTTCTTGAGTCGTTCTTCGAGTAAGCCTCTTACCAATTAAATCTTCAAATCCTAAACCACCAAGCGCATCTTTAAAAGTACTTTCTATATTTGCAACTGTCATTGTAGGTCGAGGTATTGATCCGTCTGACTGTACATCAAAGCCTTCCAACTCAATTGGAATTGGAGTATAGGTTCGTACCGTTCCTCCTGCATCTCGAAACTGTATAGAGGTTAAATCTTCGTCAATAGCACTTGTAAAATAAGCAAAAACTCCTGGCGAGTATTCCAAATCATACAGAGTAATTATTGAAGACTCTACTCCTTGTTTTTGTACATTTTCAACAATCGCTGTCATTCATAAACCCTTCTAAATACTGCACTTAAACTATAAAAATCTTCATATTGATAACTTTCTTGAAAGCTATCGCAAACCACTCTTATAGACTTTTCATCATCTGTTGTATTATCAAGAATACCTGTAGCTTCTTCTGAGGAAGCATGATCTGGAACTGTAAAAACAAAAGTACTTACTCCTTTTAAACTTTTTAAAAAGCCTGCAATATTTTCTATTTCTCCCCGAGTTCGATTTTTAAAAGAAACATTGTAATCTTCTTTTACACTATTTATTCCATAAGTTGTGCGCTGTTCATAGCCATCTCCAAAGTTCACTCTACGAACTTGAGGCACGGCCTTACGAGTCATTCCTTTATCTGGAAGAACGTTTAAACTTCCAAAAGCACTTGATGTTGTAAATCCTAATGCCATTATGCTGATCCTGCACCATAAGGACTTAACATTCCTCCAGGTCTTTTTTGATTATGAATTTCTTGTTGGACAGCTAAAGCTATTACCTTTCCAAACTTGCCTTGATCTTCTGCACTTGATTGAGTTTGTGTTTGAGTTGTTCCGTCAGATGCCATTGAAACATTTACTGTTACATTATTTTGGTTTTGTGATCCGCCTTGACCTGTAAACTCTACAGGTATTGCTGACTTTCCTTGCCCAAGAGGAACTACTGCTTCTGTGCCATGTAAAATTGCTGGATATCCTGCGTTTCTTCCTCTTGCAATGCCTCCGGTACGGTACGGTTTCATTATACCACCATACCTTCCTCCTGTTAAACCTCCTTCCAAAGAGTAATTATCTATCCCAAGCGCAGCAGCCTCAGAAGTAGCATCCATATTAGCTGTATTAGGAGCAAAAGCACTCAAGACAGCGCTTGCAACCTTCAGTGCAATCATTTTTGCAATCATTCTATTTAATTCTTGTACAACTGTTTGTCCTAAATCAAGAAAAGATTGTTTCAAAGTTCCTATTCCACCAGTTAAATTCATAATTCCATTTTCTATACCAGTTTGAAAAGCCCCTTGAATACTTGAAAGCCCATTAACAATTATTTTTTGCTGTTGCTGTAGTCGTATTTGCTCTTCTAGTGCTTCTATTTGTGCAAAAGATAAATCTCTTCTTTCGATTCCTTTAGAAATTAAAAACTCTTCCATTTCTCGTTGAACAGGATTTAAAGAAATAATACTTGCAAGAGTTTCTTGTTTTTCTCTTGCTAGTCTTACTTCATCAAGTGCTTTTGGAATAGCATTCTTTGCACTTATAATATCTGCTTGCGTTTGAGAATAAGCTAAACTTGCAAGAACTACCTTTTGTCTTGCTCTTTCAATTGCACCCTCATCTTCTCCTTTCTTCGCTTTTTCTAAGTCTAATCCTGCTTGCTTTATACCATTTAATTGTTCTTCTGCCTTAAATTGTAAATCTGTAATTTTTGCCTGTCTTTTATCCCTATTTATATCCCCTACAGACCTTCCAATGGACCCCGCGCCTTCTGTGAAAAACTTTGAGCTAATATCTCCTGCTTTCCTAGCGGCCATAATTTTATTTGTTTCTTTTAATATTTCGAGTTTTCTTTCTTCTATCGTAAGTTCTGCATTTTTAACCGCATTTACTTCTACCTGTCTTTCTAAATTTTGTTCAGCAATTGTTACACCAATTCGTGCAATTCCTAACTGAGTTCTAGCATTTTTTACTCCCTGACTCTCTAAGCCCCCAGATTCAATAAGAGCTGCATTTAAAGCTGCTTGAGCACTCTCCTCATTTTGTCTAGCTTGTAAAATTCCTTGAATAAGAGGTAATTGTGTTGCAAAAAGACGTGTCCTTCTTGATTCAAAATCCATACTTGATTTATTAATAAAAGATTGTGCAAGAGAAATGCCTTGAATTCCACTTGCTAACTGAAGCTGTTTAGCCATAGAAACTTCTAACATTATTGATGTAGCATTTGCTATTCCAAATTGCTTACTAATATTAGTCATCATTTCGCCTTCTTCTTGAATTTTTTTGACCATATCGTCTCTGAGCTGCATTTGTTCTCTTATTTTTACAGAAATATCACTCATGTACTGAGGATCATTTGGATCTGTAGCAGCATCAAACTTTGATCTATTCATACTTCTTTGTGTAGCTATATATGCTTCTGCAGCTTTCTTTTGCTTCTCTGCTACTCTTATATTTTCCATATATGCTTTATTTTGAGCAGGAATACTATCTCTTGCAGCAGTTACAATTCTACGATATACTAATACTAAGTTTTCTAACGGAGCTTTTGGAATACCTTGTACAACTCTGGAGAGTTCTAGTCTGGCTTCTTTTTGCGCTTCTCTTAAAGCGTTTAAAGAAGCAACCGCGGCTACAGAATCTACTGATAGTTTTCTTATGCCTTTTGCCTGAGCTTCTGTTAAAGACTCTCCCTTTTCTATGGCGTTAACCAGTGGTTGGTAAGAACTATCGAGCTGCGTTAAACTCTTAGCTACAGCTAATACTGCTTTTTTATTATTTAAAAAAGCTTCTGAAGATTTATCTTCTGCATTGGCTAAACGATCAATATCTTTTATAAAATCTGGAATATTTGCTTCTTGAACAGCGTTTCCAAGTTGAGCAACAGATTCGTTTATATCTAAAACATTTTTAAATTTGTATTCAGCTGTTTTTTCTAGGTGTTTATTTAAGTCTTCTAATTTTGCAGTGCTTTCTTCAAATTCTTCATTTAGTTTTTCTGCTGCTTTTGAAGCTGGAAAAAAGAAGTCGAATGCTGCTTTTCCAAGATCAAAGAAAAGTAGAGCAAGCCCAAGAAATGATGCAAGTCTAAATGCTTTATCAATCAGTTTTGGAGCTTTTGCTCCTGCTCTTCCAATCTGTACAAAAGCTTTTCTCCAAACAAGGCTTGTTTTCGCAGCTAAAACTTTTTGCTTTGCTGCAAGAATTTGCCACTTACCCGCTATTTGCTTTGTGGCCATACTAGAAGCCCTAACTCTTAGCTTGTAAGATTTTTGTAGGTCTGCTAACTCTTGTTTATTAAAGTTTCTAAGTTTTCCTCTACGAACTATTCCATCTTTATCTAGAGCTTTTTGAGCACCATCTAATACTCTTTTTGCTTGTCTTTCTGCTGCCTTACTATCACTAGCTCCACTTAAAAAGTCAAGTGCACCTTTTCCTCCTTTCTTTCCTTCTCCTAGTTTACTTACACCGCCTGTTTTAGCAAGATCATTTGCTTTACCAATTGCTTTTTCTTGAGATAAAACTAAATCTTCGGAAGCTTTTTTTGCTTTAGTTACTTCTTCTGTTGCAGAGGATAAACCTTTTCTAGCAAGTCGAGAAGCTTTTTTTGCGGATTTACCAAATTCATCAAAGCTAGGAATAATTGATTTTACAAGAGGTGCGGCAAAAATAGATAACACTCCTGTTAAAGCAAGAGTATTTTTTGAAAGAAATGCAAGAACAGGATTTAAAACATCAACAATTGCAGATTTTATAGTAATAGATAAATCATCAAAAGACTTCATAAACTTTTGAACAGCCAAAGCTTCTTCATCAATTACTTGACCTATCATCCCGAACTTACGCTCACCCTCTGCGATAGTAAAGTTAGCAACTGCTTGACTTCTTTCAAAAGCATTTAGTTGATCTGCTGTTTTTCCTATACTTGCAGCATACTCTTCTGTTGCAGGTTTTAACCGAAGTATAATACCTAATTCATCTAAAAGCTCTGGCTCTGCTTTTGTGACACCACGAACTAAACGATTAAATGAATCAGTTAAATCTCTTCCTAATGCAAAAGAAGCATTTTTGGCTGTTGTAGCTAATCTTTCTAACTGATCCCCAGATAAACCAGCTGCAGTTCCTATAGCGGTTGCTTGTGCGGCTTCTTGAAATCTTAATTGACCATCGGTTGCTTCTTGCAAACTTTTCGTAATTCGACTAAAAGCAATACCTGTTACTGCTCCATATTCTTCTTGAGCAGATATCAGATTACGAACATTTGCAGCTTCCTGTAAAAATTGAAATGCAGCAGTTACAGCAAAAACTTGAGCAGCGAGTACAGCATAAGCTGGAACTATACCCCCGGAGATAGAGGAAGCAAGATTTGCAAAATTTTTGCCCCCACTATTTGCAGTTTCTATTAAACCTCTCTGACGTTTTGTGGCACGATCTGTAGACTTTCCGGATTTTTCTAAAGCATCTGATAATTGTTTTTGACTAAGCGCAACTTTTTTGGTTGTGCCTTTATCATCAACAACTACTTCTACTTCAATTTTTTTCTTTGCCATTATCTACTCATTGATGCTTTGATTTAGCTCTTCTTTCTTCTGCTTTTTGTTTTCTGCTCGACTCTTCTGCCCTTTCCTTTATTAATATATTCTCATATGTTTTTGCAAAAAATACAACTGTTTTGACTTCATTAATATTAAAAATATCAAAAATAAAACTAGCAGAGGACCAATCCTTACCTAAGTACATTCCCGAAGCTCCGTCCCAACGATCTGATAAAAGATCGAACACAAAAAATGCCACTTGCACCTCAACAGGAAATGCTGAAGCATCTAGTGGCATTTTATCTGGATCTGGTTCTTGTCCTAACTGTTCACACAGCGCTAAATATTTACTTACATCTACATTTTGATGCGACTCTTTTACATATCGTTCAAGTAAACGAACTATTTCATCTACTTGGCTTGAGTAAAATTTTCAAGATCGCCTAAAGTTTCAGTAACCCAGGTGTCAAAATCATTTGCATTTTTCATTAACAACTGAGCATTTTCTAATGTAAAAGGTAATTCATCATCAGGATCAAGGCTTGAGATATCTACCAAAAGAAGCTCTTCTAGGTAACGATATTTTAATCCTTTCCATCCTTTTATGACAGCTTTACTATATTCTGTTAAAAACTTATCATCATCCAAATCCTCCTCTGGTTGATGAGTTTTTTTATTCCACTTTGTGTTTACACATTTTTTTCTGAGTTTTATTAGCTCTTCTCTGGCTAAGTAACATAGGTCTACTGAAAATCCTGTATATCCAGGAAAATCTATTTCAACAGTCTTACTTGGTGTCATAAGGCTGGCTAAAGAAACGGGCGTATCGGTCATGTATAAGTCCTCAATATAAAGTGGTAATTCAATAGTGTATATTCTACTGGACAATAGGAGAAATGTCAAGAAATATTTTTTGGAAGGTAAAAGTAAAAAAGGGGCCGAAGCCCCTTTTTACTACGTATCTATTATACGTCTGGAGTTGCTCCTCTATATTTGAGGGTAGTTTCGTTTGTACCACCAATGGTTGATGGCAATGCTTGGAAAGTAGTTTCCAAAGCAATTACATCCTCAATATTATGAGAAGGAATTTCAAAGTGTGCTGTAGGCATCGTAAACTTCAAGAAGGGAGTACTAGCACCCCCTATTGCAAATACAGTATTAAAAGAGTTTACTGTTTTTGCTTTTGCATTTGCACTTGTCATATCCGCAAAGAAGTCAGTAGAAGTACCAACATTACTACTAGAATCAAGTCCTAGATAACAGGTAAAGTTACCACTTACAGAACGAGGTCCTGTCACATGTCCAATTGGAGTATTAACCGATCCAATTGTTTCTGGTGTAAGATATGTAATATTGTTTGATATTGTTATATTTCCACCAGTAAGCGTCAAGTTATATACACCACTTCCTGCACCTGGGAAGGTTGAAGTATCTGCCGCAGTAATTGAAAGAGAAGTAAGTCTGTTTCTGATATAGTTATTTGTGGCGTTAATTGCTTCATAAACAGTCTTTGTAGGCTTAGAATCAGAAGTAAGAGTACTTCCAAAGCCAGACCAGTTAATCGTAGCAATACCTTCAATATCAAAGTCAATACTTGCTTCGTTTATAACAGCGCCAGCAATCTTATATACTGTAGGGTTTGATCCTGCATCATCTAACGAAAAGAATACATCTGCAGTACCTAACTGAGATTTATTTGATTGATCAAAGTCAATATCTAGATCTGCACTTGCACCACTTCCGTGAGTGGTTGTATTCGTAAATGCATTGCTTGAATAAGTAGCGGGGCCTGCCATGAGTGCCCATAGTACTTCTTCCACTGCGTGTTGCTTTGCACTTCCATCAGCTGCACCGCCACCGGATCCTGCTGATAGGAAAGGCCGCGCATAAGTTGAAAAAGAAAATTCAACAGGTGCTAGTGAATCATTAAAAACTTTTCGTCCACGCTTACTTACTCCAGCGGAGCTTTCTGCTTCACTAAGAGTCACCTCTGTAGAATTATTTCCCTGTGAAAAACTGAACCCATCTAATACAGGAATTTCCCATATTGCTGAGCCAATCTTAACGTACATTTTAGTATCGCGACTAAAATATAATGTATCCGCCATAGTTTTCTCCTATGAAACTTGAAAAGACTTGGACGTGAACTTTTGTTCGTGCCAGTATTTTCTAATAACGAACCTCTATGTTGATTTCACCAACAGCTAAAGGTTCGAGCACACCCTCATCAGTATTTATACCAATAATTGTGATTTGTTGAGTATTAAAAGAATTATTCTGAGCATCTGTATATTCCAGTCTTGAATTTTCTTCTACTACCGTTTCTATGTCTTCCATTAATAAATTTAACCCTTCTGTTGCATCTTCTTCATCTTGAACATAGCAACGAATTGTTATCGCTAAAAATCTGTCCTTAAATCCTCCGCCTTGATACTGACGGGTTTCTGCTCCTGCGTTTAAATGGACTGCAGGAAATTCTACAACTTCATCCCAAAACTTAAGTCTTGGCTCTACGTTGTTTTGTAAGTCAGTGAGAAAAGCTCCAGAACCATCAATATCCTTCAACTTCTCTGCAAGAGCTTTTAAAATATTTGCTCTTCTTGAAGTATATGTTCTTGTGCTCACTAAACTCTCCTAGTATATAATCTACCTGTAACTAACTGTGCTGCAATTTCTCTTATTGATGCGTCAATAAGAGTTCTAGGATCTCTATCTGTACTTGCAAATCTACTACCACTCGACGCTTCGAATACTCCATAAGGCTGTCTTTGGTAAGTATACCCTATACTAGGAAACCCCTGTGCAGTTCTTGATGCGTCTGTAACTCGTACTGAAGAAGCAAAAGTTCCTGTTTGACTTTCTAATCTTGGAGCACCCATATTTCTTAAAACTGTTTGTGGCAGTTTTGAGTTTATTAAAACCATTAAATTAATTGGAGACTCTCTATTTTCTTCTTTTTGAGTTCCCGGTTTTATTCGTCCTGCTTTACTTTTATCTTTAAATCCTTTACCTTTTACGCCTTTCATTTTACCTGCTTCTACTGAAACTGGTTCTTTTTTTCTGGGTTTTGGTTTTTTCTGTTTAAAGTTCTTTTTACCGGGCATTTTTCCAAATCTATGTAAAACACCGTCTTCTATATTTTCTATGTAATCTGAAGACATTGATGTAAACATTACCCCATTTTTATCTTCACCAATTAATTGAAGTATTGCTTTTTCTAAATCTTTATTTAAATCATCGTACATAGAAAGGTCTTCCCCTCTATTATCGCCTGCTGATTCAAATTTTATATCTACAACTTCTCTACCGCCCATTGTTTTTGCAACAGATTTTTTATTTGCAATTAATGATATACTTCCTTCTAACTGTTTTAGAAATGCAGTTAAAGCAGGAGTATTTGCTCTTGAGCTTATATCCAGCAAAGTATCTTGAACCATAGCATTTCTTTGTCTTGCTACTGCGGACTCTCCAACGTGCCCAACATCCAAAAAGTTATTTTTCCCAAACTCAGCATCTACCATTTTTCCTGTAAATACCATTTGTTTAGTTTTTTTATCTCTTTGCATTTCTTTCATGAGACGACCTTCTGCTTTCAATTCTCCATTAAGATCTTCTATAAAATCTCGCTGTGCATCTTGTTTAAATTTTTTGAATCTTTGAAACACGTCTTCACTACTCGTTTCATCTGTACCTGTACTTGTTGAAAAAATAAAACTAAAAGTTCTGTATCCTTTTCCTCCTTTTATTGGAGAGTCATCTACTACTTGATATTTTTTCAGAGTCTTTTTTGCAGCAAGAACTTCTACTACAAATTTATCAAACATATCTGCAACTCCCTGATTCACAACTGTTTTCATGCCTTCAGGAATTTCTCGTACATTTTTATAGCCAGCAACATTTATTAAGGATCTATAAATTTGTTGCCGCAGTTCTGATTCTTTAAAATTTATATAATGTGCTTTTTTATTTGAAACTAATTTTCTAAACTCGGAACTGTCCTTTTTTAGTCTTTCTAAGAGTTGATTTAGTTCTTTTTTTAATACTCGTTTTGACATTAGAAATTCTTATACAAGTCCAAAACTCGCTTGATGTGATCTGGAAATGCCACATTATCTCTTTGTGTACTCGAACTTTGATTTTGTATACTTGCACCACCAAGTGTTCTACGTTCTTTATGCTCGTCTTTCAAATAGTATGTAACTAAATCAAAGATTGCAAGTTTTAAATCTGCCGGAGTTTCATTATATCCAGCTTTGTAAACAACCTCTACCGCACCAACACCGTGCTTCCAATTAAGACGAGTACCAGACTCGTTTGTTCGCACAATACTATCGGTACGTGAGTCAAGATAGTATTCATACGCTCCTGTAGTAAGTGTACTATACGATTGATCATATCCACTCCTTTCTTTTACAGAAGTTATAGATACTATTGGACTCTCAGTAAGTTGAACTGCATAAGTATCCCAATAAATATCAAAATCTTCGGTTTTATCCGAACCGTAAAAATCTACAAAACTGTTTCCACAGTAGGTTTTTACTAATTCACTTACGGAAGGTATGATACGAGAAATCCGCAGATCTTCTTTCGGACCTGTTATTCCTTCCGCATCTTTATAGTCTGATATTGTAACTAAGTCTGCCATAAGTAAATTAATAAAAACCTGGGGAAGCCGAAGCTCCCCCAAGTTTGCTGGTTATTAAGACTGGAAGTTAATTCGAACTGAAGGCTGGTCAGCTGAAGCGCCGGCCACGATTTCTTCAAATCCGAGTGATTGAGTCGCAACGATAACACGTCGCTGATTCATTACTTCATAATCCTGTTCAACCGTAACACCACGTAGACGTGGAATTACATAGTTACGGGCATATACTGCTACTGCAGCCATGTTACCGTTAGTGTTGTCCGCAGGGAACTCTTCTGATACAACAACTGCAGAACCGAATACGGCTCCGATTGTACCAGTGATTCGTACTGCCAGATCTGATCCTACTTCATCCAGAGTTTGGAAAGCAGAATCTGACAACAGATC
>CENX01081360.1_pt1 | contig 14457 bp, 6 predicted proteins | sample 361321 | NCBI WGS metagenome assembly CENX01 (sample SAMEA2619678, study PRJEB7988) | marine metagenome | isolation source: saline water (ENVO:00002010), including | reverse complement strand
CTCTTTTCCATCAATAAACCATGCGACGTAGTTTGGAGTCCATTCAAATGCATAATCATGAAATTCACTATGAGCATTCAGATTGTTAATAAAGCTTTCTCTTAAGTGGCTTGATTGGCCTGGGGTTATTGTGTTCATATTGACAATGTTATCCCACCTACCTAATACCTCAATATCGATCTCATTCCATATATGTGCGCCATTAATTAATTCATCCTGATACGTAAAAAAAGACGATACGAGCCCGTCACCTTGCGCAGATTTCAATCTAGCTTCAAATCTACCATAGAGATATGATTCTTTTGTCCGTAGCTCTCCACCAAAATATTTTTGACTCACAATAAAGTTTGTCAAAAAATATATTACGAAAAAGTATTTTAATGATTTATCCGAAGACATGTTAGTTAGTTTCTTTATTTTAATCCATATCAAGCTTAGAGCCATAGTTAAGGTAACTATCATCTGTATAAGACGGAAAGTTTGGCACAACAACAGGGTATGGAACATTGTTTTGGGTTACAAACATATCAACTTTTGAAATTTTAATTTTCTCAAACAAATCTGTATTTATAAAAATACTATTATCATATTCATCCTGTAATTTATCAATAATTGGCTTCATTTTAATATGACGATTATCACTAGTTGCACTTTGATCAAATAAAAGGGAGGATTGATAAGCAAGAAAACTATCCTTCCAAATGCTGGCACTTTGGGTAACTTCAAATGACTTATCCAATGACATACTATAAGCTTTTTCTGTTAAAAATTTATCTTGAATAAAATCAATAATAGCTAGCCTGAATTGTTCAGAAAATTCAGCAGCGTTCATTTTTTTCTTTCTGAAAACTAGGGGATGAGACATTATTTGTTTTTCAAAATCTCTAATTTTCCATTCTTTACCGTTCAAGCTAAAAAGTGGAAGGTTAGAAAAATCATCACTAACAGGTTTTATATCTTCAAGCGTTAAGAATTCTCCACTATTGAAGAGTGCGTTAGAAATAGCCGACTCTTTCTCCTCTTTTGATCTAAAATATCTCTCACTTATTGCATCAGCATAAGGAACTAGAACTTCAAGGTTAAATTTAATTTCTTGACCCTTCATTACTTCAGCGATGAATTTTTTGTATAACTCAATACCTTTTCTTTCTTTAAGGGTATTTATAACGTCTGTGCTGCGCTCTTGGATTGCCTTATCCGTCATTGCCATTTGATCTGTCCAGCCATTGATTTTCGCGATAATATAGGATCCATCATCCATCATTAAGGGTCCAATTATTTGATTTTTTGAAACGGGTTGGTTGAATAATATATCATCTATAATAGGATGATTTGGGTCTTGCCATTTAACAGAGCGAGTAGGAATGTTATCGTCAAAATTTGAGGTATAAATATCTTCAAAAGGGATATTTGCTTTCAGCGCGCTATTTATGGAATCTAAAAAAGCTCCGCTAGGAAACGAAAAGTGGCTAATATCATATACTCTTCCAGCCATTTTAAAATAATGTGTTTTTTCTTTATCATAAATGACCGATTTAGAATATCCTTCTTTGAAATACAAAAGTTGTCTCATTGATTGTTCTTTACGTCCCTTTAGAAACGCTGCAGCACCAACGTTAATTGTCTCAAGCCCAGATTTTTCAATTTCTAAAGCTAATAGTTTTTCTGCGATAAGATTGTTCAAAATGATCTTTTTATGCTGATACAAATCACCCTTACAGTAGATTGGTCGTATAGTATACTCTGCGCGTTGAAGAAAATCCTTAGATGTAATTATCCGATCTCCTACTTTTGCCAAAATATCATTTATAGGTTGTTGCGCATCATCATTTGTGCAAGCTGAAATAAGAAATATAAATAAAAAGAAGCGTTTAAGCGGCAAGGGAGAGAAGTTAAAATCCAACACTAATAGTGTAAGAACTTAAGTCGCCTAAAAGACCAGCAGTTCGCCTAGAATAGTCTAACTGGACAACTTGATTATTCATCAAATTTATTTTTAATCCTCCACCAAAAGTAAGACCATATTCGGAATCAGTCATAAACAGAGACTTGTAGCCTGACCTAAGATACAAACTACCTTGTCCCGCCATTCTAAGTTCATACTGAGCACCAACATTAACGAACTCAGAATTATTATTTGGGTGAACAGCGTCAATTGCAAGAATCAAACGATGTAAATCTGTATAGACTGGTTTTATACCAATCCCAATTCTAAACAATAAAGGAAGCTCCCAACCTTGAGGTCTGAACTGCCCAGGAACGTCAGCAAAATTTCCATCTTCATAAGGTGCAATATCTATAGGGTTCAATAAATCAATTCCATCATATTTCATTCGGGTACCATAATTTGAAATACTCATGCCTATGCGCATACCATCTTCTTTTTTGTCTGTTGGTGAGAAAAATTCAGTACTAACTATCGCTCCGACATCAAGCGCGAAAGCACTTGCAGTTGAATGCCATATTTTAGATGAAATAACTTTAGCTGTTGCTCCAAAAGAAAACCATTTAACAATTTTCCTTGAATACGTTATGCCAGCGCTATATTCGTTTGCAGAAAAATTTTCACCAGTGCCTTCTTGCTGGGTCATGGATGTTACTTCCATATCACCGTATCCCATATGCGTTAGACTTAAAGCAAAAGTTCCTACTCTATTTACATGAATAGTTGAGCCGACGTACATCATATTAATGTCCAAGACCCATGGCTGAATCATAAAGGCATTTTCATTTCTTTGGATAAATGCAACCGCAGCAGGGTTCCAATAAGCAGCTGTTGGACCTTCAGCAAATGTAACTCCAGCATCTCCCATAGCAGTAGTACCGCTTCCTGCACCAATCTCCAAAAAATTTGCCGCAGTAGATCCATAGCGGTTAATGGTTTGAGAAAAACCCATCGTCGTTACAATTGAAAGAGTCAGTAAAATTATTCTGATCATTTAATTACCGCAAACTTTCCAAGTTTTTTGTCACCTGTAACAATTGATTCTACATGATACAAATACATTCCAGCGGCTATTTCTAGCCCTTCTCTGGTCAGCATATCCCAATGTATCGTGCCATCTTGAGGTGAATTATTTACTGAAATAACATCAACTAAGATTCCGCTAACGGTAAAAATTTTAATTGTTGCCTCTGAGGGTATATTGGTAAACAATAAGCGTCTTCGCTGGTTTAAAAATTCATTAGAAACTGAGGGTTCCATAACATTAGTTGCAACATACGGATTAGGGACTACGCGTATATCCTTCATCGTATTTTTTAAAGAGTCTGTATTTATCTCATCATACGAGTTAACGGTAAATGAAAAACTATCTGTCTTCCAAAAAGGCCTAAGAAACTTTACCCGAAACACATCATCGCTTCTTGGAAAAGTAGCTTCAGAAGCTAAAGAAAAATCAATAACAAATACGGTACCACCCCATTTTTTATCGCTGCTTGTTCCACCAACAATGATTCTGTCTTCGAATTTATCAAATTGACCATTTTTATTTAAATCATCAACCACCATATCCATAATTACGTAAGAACCGTCATCGTTTTGTATAGTATTGTTTTTTACATAAAAACTAAAATTTTGACCGATTAAGATTTGGTTACTTGCGATTCTAGAATCCGTTTCGTCTCTAATATTTAATTTTGAAGTTGCTACCGTTGTGTAGCGATCTGGATTCGAAGTAAAAATAATATCATAGTCCCATGGCATGTACATTGACTCTCTTGGGGTTGGAAAAATTCGCATTATTCCATTACCTTTCACCCAGCCTGAATTAGCATAATCATAAGAGGGTTCAGTAAATGGCTGATCAACGCTTAACTGAATTCCGTCAAATACATCCGTCTGAACTATAATATCAGGGTTTAAAGTCCATACATTTAAAGAATCAAGATATAGTAAATTACTTCCTACAAATTTTTGAGGATTTTCAGTATATATTATCTCGGATGATGCTGTGTTCACAACACTTATCTCATTGGTGGTATATAATAATCCATGCTCATACGAAGGCAGTTGAGCTACTGTATCTATATCAAATTTTACTGTATATTGATTTTTTGGAACTATACTCGCTTGAGCTAAGATAGCCGGCTCAATCATACCCCCACCGCTTAGGTTGTCTTCATTGATCGTTAAATCTGGTGATTGATATCCCGCTGCAGGTTTAGTAGGTGTAACAATAGCAACATTTTTCCCGATGGATCTAACTTCCTCAGCTTCATTAAGTTCTACTACAACATTATTTTCAGATGGGGCAATTCCAGGTCCAATATTTGGAGCGCCATAATCATACGCCACTAAACCATAATAGTATGTACGTCCATTGATTACGGTGTTATCAACAAATACATGCGATATTCCGTTATCAGTTCCCAGGTTATATGCCGCGCCATTTATTAGTCCAAAATCTGTAAAGCCAAGTTTTCCATCTTTTAGATCGCATTGAAAAATAGGCTTCATAAAAGTTGGTGTTCCATAACCATCCGTAATTACCTCAGCATCGGAAAAATATTTATCTGTTGCCCTAAATAGTTTATATCCCTCAAAGTCATTTACATTACCTAAGAACGGGTCACGGGTTTTTGTATCTGATATGTTGTCCCAGGTTAGAATAACTTTTCCATCAGCAGGTGTAGCGGTAAGCGTAGGCATTTTTGGTGGTTGAGCAAACCTGTAGTCTTTCTCATAGATTACCTGAACAATCTTTTTTAGCTGATAAAGGGAGGGGGCAGTATGACTAGATGAATTTAGTCCTTCAAGTGGGTCAAAAGAGTGGAGTTCCGCCATTGAAATTCTTTCAGATCTTCCACGGTATAGCGGGAAAGGGCCTGATGCAAATATTTCAATTAAATTTGAAATATTTTCAATGTATTCTTCTAGTACATTTTCTCCAATCAAATTCCACATAGCTTGATCATTTTTAAACCACCAGGTTTGATTGGATTGTGAGTGACTTGGAACAGGAAATAGACGAAATGAAGTCAGTCCAATCATATCGGACTCTGAAACATCCGTTTCTGCAAAGTTTGGTTCGCATCCAACACCCTCAACAAAATCAGGTCGATGATTGCCTTCACCTTGATCAGGTCCAGTATAATTGAGCTCTCCTGGCGCAACACCATCTAGCCCAATGTCGTCTCCAAAAAATTCAGACTCAGAATAAATTCCATCATTATTTAAATCCTCACCATCTTCCCAATCTTGATCTTCATCAGCATCCCAGTGCTCTTTCAGATCGTCTTCTGTTAAACGGTAAAATGATAGAAAATCCTGTAGATTGTGAATTCCATCTGTGGGTCCAATTTTATTGACAGCCATGTTATCTCTCTTTTCGTTCAACAGACCATCTTTATCATTATCTATATTATCGTAGGGAACACCGGGACTCTCTAAATAGGCAAACCCCATTGTTCCAGTAGGAAGACCACCTTTACCTATTCCATTGATATCCCATGAATAGGACATATCTAAATCTGTGTCAAAATATGCTAATTCATCACTTCCATCATCACCTATAGCGTTATCAACCCAATATCCAAAGGCAACTTCTGTTAAGTCGTAGTCAGATATGTTTGCAATATTATATTCCCAAAAAATCGCATCTCGAGCTTGAGGGTTGTTCCATTGAAAACCGCGCGCCTCAACACGCAATCCGAGCCCACCCCATGGATTTCCAGAACCAATTGTTACCTCTTCATTAATATCGCCAATCGCTTTTCCTTTTCTCGGATAGTATCGGACTCTATCTGGTAATTCAAGGTATTCCTGATCCTGTGCATCGTTAACTACAAAATATGTTTCCATATCGGCATAAATGACTCCACGGCCGAATCTACCATCCCATTCTCCAGGCCACTTTGTTTCACGACCGACTGATGGCCAACCATTCGAAGGCCATGAACTAGGCCTATTACTCATTGCTGGATACTCACCAGTTTCATTAAAATATCCGAACGCGGGGTAAAATCCGTATTCAAATGTACCTGCAGGATTCACATCCATCTCCTCGCGATAACTGGTTTGGAGATAATACAGCTCATGAAGACCATCGCCGCTTTCAATTGTTGCTTTATCAGTTACAACTGTGCTATCTATTCGAGTAGTTGGGTCATCTTTAATATAAACTTTTGCCCCCACCAATAAACCAATTCCATCAACCATTTTTAGACCGTTTAAGTTATTGGGCCACCGAGATACATTTGATTTTGGCCAATCAGATAGTTCAGTGGTATTGCGAAAATATAGAAATACTCTGTTTCCTGTCATGTAGCCTTCGCGCTCTGCAGCAATATCCCCTGCTGGATCTTCAGGTCCTTCATACTTTTTACTTTGAGCAAGAACTAAAGGAAGGGTGATTAAGAATACATATAAATATTTGGACATCTAAAAATTAACCCCCATAGATAGCTTGACCATGCGTGGGGTTGAAAACATTGATGGATTTTGCACTCTGTCTTCATACTCATTAAAATCACTTCTGTGTCCTGCTAAATCCGTTTCTTTAATAACGGCCGTGTACGCTCTACCAGTGCCATCATTTACCGAATTCTCATTTAATCTATCAAAGAGATTGTAAACTGCTAAGCGCAAATTAACTTTGTAATCTTTGTATACGGGCAGATTATAATATGCCACAAGGTCGGCATGATATTTCGCAGGGCGATAATCATTGTTTGGATAAAGATTAATTCTTGAAAGCCTACTCTCTTCAATGGGGGAGAATGTATATGGTGATCCAGAGTTATAGTACCCTGTAACAGATGCTCCATAATTTGCGGTATTGTAAGCAACAGTGGCATTAAATGTGTGTCTTTGATCCCAGCTCATTGGTATGAGCCTATTAACCGGATCCATGCTAGCTCCTGAGCGTGAGAAAGTTTGCTGCGGGTTATCTGCATTGCCTCTGGTGTATTGTAATGTATAATTTAACCATGCAGAAATGGGTCCAGTTGCCAGATCAAATTTTATTTCAAGCCCTCTAGCATTTCCATAATCTTTGTTGCTGTATAATCCATATTCAATTTGATTGTATGTGCTAAAAATTCTGGTACTTAATAAATTATAAATATCGCGGTAGAATAATGAGACCTCTAAGCCAGCACCTGGAAAGAGCTGTTGCCATAAGCCAATCTCATAGGTTACCGTCTTTTCGGCTTTTAATTCGGCATTGCCCATGACCGTTGAGTAGTCATTCGGAGCAATTAAAAACGAATGATTTTGAAAAAGAGAATACATTGGAGGCATTTGAAAAAAGTGACCATAGCTAAAATGGAGAACTGCGGCGTCCCCAAGCTGGTAGGCTAGACCAAATCTTGGACTTATCTGAGTTTGGGCTTTTGCTTTTGGGTAGCTTGAGGTCATGCTATCCGGAAGCGACAACTGGTTTGCTGGATTTCGCCGATCCGATGGAACAGGGGAATTCGGATTAAAGTTATCGTACCTTAAACCAATATTAATGACCATTTCATCAAATTCCATTTTGTCCTGAATAAAGGCAGACATTTCGATAGGATCAACCTTGTAGACGTCAGCATATAAGGTTGAATCACCCAATATGTTAGGCTCGTATAAGTCTGCTTCTTCTGCAGTACCAAAATATTTATTTCGAATCTCATGCCAAGCATTATCGATTTTGTAGTTGGTAAAATTAAGACCGGTTTTAATGTTATGATTTTTATTTACAATCCAGTTTAGGTCAAATTTTGCATTTGAACTATTCACAGTTCGTTCGTCATGATATTTTTGTTGACCACCAGTGAAAAAGCCTGGACCAAAGTTTTCAAGATATCTATCATGCACATAATTACTATCGAGAGGGTCTTTATACAAGTATCCACCCGAATAGTTTTTTGTGGTAGAAAGTTTTAAGTCATAAAATAAATTTTTTGATAGGAGATGATTCCATTGAAAAGAAAAGAAATCGGTTTTGCCATGCCCAGCGGCCATACCATCCGGATTATATTTAAATCCGTGGTCGTATCCATATCCCTCATCAAGATCGGTGGAATAAAGCGTAGAGAATCTAACGCCGTCAATTGCTTGAAAGGAAAGTTTGCCAAGAATACTGCTTCCAGACCACCTATTCATACTTACGTAACTAGAATCTCCGGTATTTTGGGTAAACCATAATAGGGGGTTGTCGCTGTAGTAATTGCTTATGTCTGTCACATTGAATCTGCGAATTCCATTTAAATGGTTTCTGTTGTTTTGATCTCGAACGTTAAAAAAGAAGAATACCCTATCTTTTAGAACAGGTCCACTTAATTGAAATTTATAATCTTGATTTCTGTTGAAAATAAACTTGTCTAATCCTATGAATATATTGGAATTACCTGTGATATATTCACTAAATCCAGTAGAGAACGAACCGCTAAATTTATTAGAACCATCTTTCGTAACGGCGTTTACAACCCCGCTCATAGCATTTCCGTATTCCGCGTTAAATGTTCCGGTTATTACCTCGAGATCCTGGATAACATCTGGCTCAATACTAAGCATAGAAGATGAACCGCCAAAAACTTCATCGATCTGTATTCCATCAACAAGATAGGTAACCTCAGTTCTTCTTCCACCTCTAAAGTGACCTTCTACAACACCCGCCTGCATACCAACAATCGCACCAAGATCTTCAACGGCAAGCTTTTCTATCTGATCTGTTGATATATTTTTAATAGTCGACGTTTGATCTTTCTTTGTCGTAATGGCATCAACTTCAACAACTACGGTTTCACCTTGAATAACGGTTGGCGATAGAGATGCATCAATCGTAGTAGTTCTATTAACAGAAACTCTTACATTTTCCAAAACAAGCTGTTTGTAACCTATCATATCAACAACGAGTGTATACAACCCAGGCTTTATGTTCACAATAGAGTAATAGCCTTCAACATCAGTTGCTGCTCCGAGATTGGTATCTTTGACAATTACATTTGCAGCAATTAATGGTTCATTGGTGTCTGCATCTATAATACTACCTGAAATTTTACCCGTAGTTTGAGACTGAAGCGATATTACAAAAAATAGACTTAAGAAGAGTAATTTAGATTTCATTGTTGACTTGGTTTTTAGTATTATTAGTTTTAACGAAAAAAATAGGGGCGAGTTCCTCGCCCCTATTTTTATAAGTTAATAGGTAAACCCTACTTCATCAGTATCATTTTTTGAGTACGAGTAAAGTTCGCTGACTCAAGTCTGTAGAAGTATACACCAGAAGGCATGTTGGATGCGTTCCATGTTACTTTATGGACTCCTGCAGGTCTGTACTCATCAACTAGCTTAACCAGTTCGCGGCCAAGTACGTCATAAATCATAAGCTTAGTTGGCCCAGCTAATCCCAACGAATACTGAATTGTCGTAGTTGGGTTAAATGGATTAGGATAGTTTCTTTCTAAAGCAAAGGTCGAAGCAACAATGTCCTCTTCTGTACTTAAGACATTACCATCGTATTTTCCAATGTATGTATGCGACCAAACGCCAGGTGTTTGCCAAGCATTGTCATTGTTATTCTTTGACATTACAAGGTTACCTTCATAAGCACCGTCATTATCGTGCCATGTAGGCTCAATTGGTATTCGCATACCTTCTTTCGCAACAAACACAGAGTCTGTATTGATTTTAGCCAGTGAGTCAAGGTCAATGCTGAATTCAAAAGCAGCATTTGGAGACCCATTTACTGCTGATGTAGCGTATGTTACATAGCTTTGATGGCTTAATCCAGTTGTGGTTCCAAACTCTACAAAAGCGCTATCACCAAAGAAAACGAATTTATAGTCTGGTTCAGCTCCTCGCTGAGCACCACCATGTTTTGCGCCTCTTTGATCATATAAACCTATGAATACTTCCAAAGCATCCTGCTCATACCATGTCCCGGTTTTGTCTAAGTTGAAAACATCATCCGTAACATCAGCTGCTATGTATAGACTATCAGCATCAACAGCTAAATAAAGCTTAACAAAAGCATCATCATCATTATCAATAGTGTTGATAACTTTTGGAGTACCCATGGAATTCATTGAAACTCCCATTTCAATTGGATGTATACCGCTACTTACCCACTCTGCAATATCTCCATCAGCCTTGAAGCTGGAAGGAGCAGCAACTGCAATCGTAGGAATACCGCGAGCCATATTACTAACCGAGGAGGTCATTGCAGCAACTTTACTTTTATTTCCTGCAGCATCCGTAGCAACTACAGCATAGTACCATTTTGTGTTGCGATCTGATAAGGGCATTGTAAGGTCGTGATATGCCTCTTGTGTGCCTTCAGCAACACTCAGGGCAACAACATCAGCGCCAACTAATGAGTCAGCACTAGCAGTACTGAAAGGAGTGCGACTTGCATAAACGTCGTATGTTTCACCAAATTCTCCAGTTACATCATCCCATACCACAGCATTGGTATAACTCCCAGGAATAGCATCAACATTTCCAGCAACTGCTGGTGATACAAAATCAAAGGAAGGTTTACCAGTCCATGCCTCTGTTATCATCATTGTTTCGCCTTCGTAACCTGAGCCCTGAGCAATGAATTGAAACACCTTAACCTTTGTGGTATCAAAACCTGAAGTTGTGTTGTCACCATAAACAAAATCCTTTAAGGCTAGTTTAACATGGTGCCATTTATCGTCTGCTGTAATATCAACTTCTTTTACAAGTTTACCGCTACCAGCTTCGTACTGAAGACGAATATTGTTACCAGAAAATTTAGCGGTCTTGTATTTAAATTGGATACTGTCTTTCATCCATTCATAGCTCATGTCATGGTTTGGATCGATATTCCAACCGGCACCGGTAACACTCCACCCGTCACCGCCCATGGTCCATTTAAGTGCATTCGTCTCAGAAGATGTTCCAGCTCCATTCACTACTTCTAAAGTTGAAGCGGATCCATCTCCCCATCCAAATGGATTGCCTAAGTCAGCTGGCGATGCCTTACCGTTGAAATAAACGTAAGGTTGCGTTTTTCTACCTTTGAGGGTCATATTATCGAAATAAACAGTTGCGGTCGCAACAGATCGATCGGTTGCGTTTCCAGAAAACTCAAACGCATACCCTTTGATTCTATCTGTATCAAATGTTGTATTACCAGAAATGCCTGCCCAACCGGTTCTATTAAATCCGTTTTTGTTATCCCAATTGTTTGGATCTTCAACAAGTGGAATATCGACGGTTGCCCAACCAGACATCGCAGCGCCTAATCGTGGAGCTGTGAACGAGTAGTAATATTCCCCTAGAGTAGCTCCACCATCACCGTCAGCTGGAATATATGATGGGTTAGCAACGTTACTGTACTCAATAACGTTAAAACGTATTTCTATCACTTGATCATGGCTCGCTGCTTCTGGCATATAATATTGGAAAGAGACCGTATCATACTTTGACCAGTCATAGAAACCGTTAGCAGTATCAGGATGCATGTGTTGTAGTTTAGCATAGCCGCCCCAACCTTCAGTACCATGAACAGCAACATCTAGCTTCATAGATCCAGAGCCCTCATTTTTTATATCGGTTGAATACGAAACATTAACATATCCAGTATCTGTGCCTGCACCCTCATTTACCTCATAATGACCAGGAAATGAGTCATTCACCGCTCCACTTCCCGCTACACCCCATTCAAAATATTGCCAATAATTTGTGTCAGTTGACGCAGCATTAAACATATTAATTTTTGGAGTCGTGTCTCCTGTCCAAGTTCCAGCAGCGTGGGTACGAACAGGTCCGGTTCCAGCTGTTGATCCGCCGCCGCCAGTTGATCCGCCGCCGCCAGTTGATGTCCATGCTGTTCCACTAAAATTGCCATTCACAGCGCCAGGAGTACCTTTTTTCCCAGTTACAATTCCCCAGCTCGCTGGTAAGGAATTATCCGCAGCAAAATCTGTTAATTCCAATGATGGTCCAAGGCCATCAGCGCTAGCTGCAGCTGCAGTTGGGGGAGATCCAGATGATTTTGCACCCCAATCACCCTCATCATCATAATCAACAATGTCAACCGTGTCTCCGGAAGCAGTTACAATCACAATGTCTTCACCGCTATTTGATAAAGCTCCATTTCCTGAACCAGGTCCCCATTCTAAGTCAGCATCAGTACCGTGATCAGCTTTAAATCTTTCTTTACTTCTTGCAACAACAAGATACTTACCAGCCCCAATTGTTGTTCCACTTGGAAATGTAAAGTCAAATCCTTGTACAAATTGATAGCCAGACATATCAACATCGGATTGCCCAGCATTAAATAATTCTACAAACTCACCATCGTCATCAGTACTGTACGTACTCACATCACCTGGTGTAGTCTCGTAGTATGGATTAAACATAATCTCATTGATTACTACCTGTGAAAATGCTGTAGATAGTAATAATAAACTTGAAAAGAAAAACGTTATCGTTTTTTGCATGTTAAACCTCTCTCAAATAATTTAGTCTGCTGAAATAGCTCCATAAAGTATTAAATAATTATAAATTACGCAAATAACATTCTTTCAAAGTGCAAATTTTTTGCATAATATCGATTAAGAATTTTCCCAATCAAAATGGCTTCAGGATTAAAAGACATATCAAGCTTGACGGGTTATTCGCTTTCAACAGTTTCAAGGGTGCTTGCAAACAAAATAAGTGGTGACTCACAAAGTGCAAAAGAAATATTATCTGCTGCTCGAGAAATTGGCTACAGTAAGTATCGGGATGCGTCACCATCATCTAACAGGATACTCGATATTGCGTTGATAACGCAGCACTTCTCAGAAGAATTTTATGCCTATCTTTACGCAAGTTTTGACCGAATTTGTGCAAAGGAAGGACACTGCCTAACAATACACTCTCTTCGATATAATAAATCAATTAAGGAGCAGCTTTTATACCTTTCACAAAATCACGATGGTTTTATACTTTTTTTACCAACACTAGATTCTTATGGATACCGAATAATTAAAAATTCATTGGCAGGGTACCCCATTATATCAATTGCACCAGTTTTCGAGCCAGTATTTGATACATTTACTTTTGATTCATATCAAGGAGGGGTGCTTGCTGCTAAACAGTTCATTGAATCTGGCTGTAAAAGATTTGGAGTCATACATGGGCCTCCTGAAAAATGGGAAGCAGAATTACGCAAAAATGGCTTTAAAGATACCATTGAAAAAGAGGGTAAAAAAATAGACTGGGATTATCGCGGAGATTATTCTTTCGAATCTGGTGAAAAAGCATTTCATGATATCAATAATAAAGAAATATCAGAAGTTGGGATATTTGCTAGCAATGATCAAATGGCAGTTGGCTTCATTCATGCTGCTCTTGAAAAAAAGGTAAAGATACCAGGTGATTATTTTATTATTGGATATGATAACATATTATTTAGTAAAATTTTCTTTCCAAAACTCACAACAATCAACACAAACGTAGATCAATTATCATCTGAGGCGCTTGATTATCTAATGCGGATGATCAAAGGTCAGGTTCAAATAGGTGCATCTGCTAAGAAAACACTAATTCCCGTTGAATTGGTTGTGAGAGACACAGATAAAAGAGGTAAAAATGATAAACATACTTAAATCATCGATAATCCCAATATTTCTTCTTTCGTTTTTTGGGTGCTCTGACACTAAAAGCAAAGAGCTGGCTTCGGACATGGCATTTGTCGATTCATTGATGGCGAGAATGACGCTTGAAGAGAAGCTGGGGCAAATGACGCAGGTTGATCGTCAATTTTTGAGCGATATTTCAGATATATCCAAATACGGACTTGGATCCTTATTGAGTGGTGGAGGCAGTACTCCAGAGGTTAATGAGCCAAAGGCCTGGGCGGATATGTATGATAGCTATCAAAGAGAAGCGTTGAAATCTAGACTGAAAATACCTCTTATTTATGGAATAGATGCTGTGCATGGGCATAACAATGTTGTTGGGGCTACAATTTTTCCCCATAACATTGGTTTGGGGGCTACACGTGATCCACAAATCGTAGAGGCTGTTGCACGAGCTACAGCTCTTGAGGTTGCAGCCACAGGAATAGACTGGGATTTTGCACCGTGCCTCGCAGTTCCAGATGATTTTCGCTGGGGAAGAACCTATGAAGGGTTTTCTGAAAACACTGAACTGGTTTCGGAGCTTGGTGGTGCTGCAGTTAGAGGATATCAATCTGCAGAAATCAATAATCCCAATGGTGTATTAGCCTGCGCGAAGCATTTTATTGGTGATGGCGGTGTAGCATTCGGTACAGGTATAAATAGTTTAATTGATCAAGGTGATCTACAGATCGATGAGGAAGAGCTTAGAAGAGTTCATTTACCTCCTTTTAAAAAGGCAATTGACGAAGGTGTTGCAACTTTTATGGCTGCATACAACAGTTGGAATGATTTGAGATGTCATGCAAGTAAATATCTGTTAACCGATTTGCTCAAAGATGAACTGGGATTTGAAGGTTTTGTTGTTTCAGATTGGGCTGCAATAGAAAATATACC
>CENX01124726.1_pt1 | contig 14481 bp, 10 predicted proteins | sample 361321 | NCBI WGS metagenome assembly CENX01 (sample SAMEA2619678, study PRJEB7988) | marine metagenome | isolation source: saline water (ENVO:00002010), including | reverse complement strand
AGAAACCAGCCGTTCTTCACTTTCAGAACACTTTGACGTAATTTCCATTACGTTTCATGACAGCAAAGTCAGCTCTAAGGGAGCTGGCCAAGAAGGTTGGCGCTTCACTCCTTACGCATATATTTTACTAAAAGCACTAACTCCAGAAGTGGACAAAGTACCTTCAATACAAATCGATCTAGATTTCTTAGATACTGGAGGATTTGTCATCCTTCCAATAGCCACCGCACAAATTCCAATTGATGCTACACCAATTCTTGGTGAGCCTCGTCCCACAAAAAACTTAAAAATCGTCCAAATAGTTGATGAACGAGAAGCTGACCAAGGCATACTAAAAGTAGAAGTTAAAGCAACTTCCAACGGACTCGTTCCTGAACTTGATCAATTACTTAAGCCAAGTCTAGACAACTTTTTACGAACTGAACTATCTGGAGGTGAAATTTCTATATCGAAGCTCGATGCGGAATCTAAAAAAGTAAGTCCTATATCTGAAAGAAATTGGATTCTCACATTTACAAAATCGGAAAACGAATCAACTGGACCAGACCTTAATTTTATTTTTCCAGAACCAATTATAGAAACTGAGGAAATTATTTTCCAACGCTACGATGACGCTGACTTAGTCTCTTCTAGTCAAACAATAAAATTAGAACAACGATATGATAAAAAAAATTCGAAATGGTTTGTTTGGGTACTACTTATCTTTTTTCTTTTACTTACTATAGTCTTCAAATTTAGGAGAAAGACCTCCTCGAGTTCAAAACAAACAGAAACTGTTTCCGATTTTTATGTTCCGCATGAAATTACCCCTTTTTCCGTCCTTGGTCTTTTGCGAAAGATTCATAACGAAAAAGATTTTGCGCAAGACATTCAAAATCAATTGATCGAATCTATCGCATCTGTTGAAAAAGTATATTTTGATAAAGAAAATCAAAAGTCTCTTAATCTGAAAGACATTGCGGAAGAATGGGTCAACAAGGCAGTGTAATTTATTATTGATTTGGAAACTCTACGCTTGCAACCGCCATTGCCGCCATTCCTTCTTCCCTTCCAAGAAAACCCATACACTCGTTTGTTGTAGCTTTGATCCCAATCAATTTAGGATCAATTTTTAAAGAACTAGAAATGTTTTTCTTCATTTCATCTGCAAAAGGTAAAATCTTAGGTTTCTCTGCAACTAAGGTGCTATCTATATTGTTGATAACAGCTCCTAATTCATGAAGCTCTGAAGCAACCTGTTTGAGAATATCTAAACTACATATTCCTCTAATGGATTCATCAGTCGGTGGAAAAAAATGGCCGATGTCAGGCAATCCTACTGCACCTAATAATGCATCTGCAATCGCGTGACATAAAACATCCGCATCCGAATGACCTTCCAAACCTTTTTCAGAAGGAATATCAACTCCTCCAAGAATGAGTGGTCTTCCTTCTACTAACCGGTGAACGTCGTAACCTATTCCTGATCTTGATCCCATTTTTTATATTGTATTATCCAAAGGCAAATTACCATTCCAAGAGCATATAGAAAGTTTACCTTTCATTACCGCACTCTCAATAAGGTCTACTTTTCCTCCAGCGGCTTCTACTAAAAGTTTTCCTGCAGCAATGTCCCATAAACTAATCACATCTTCAATATAGGCATCAAGACGCCCACATGCAATGTAGGCTAGGGCTAAAGCGGCACTTCCCATCATTCGAGATTTCCGCACACTTGTTGAAATCTTTTTATAGCGTTCGAATCCAGCATCCATCGCTTCCTTCGACTTAGAAAACCCAATAGTAACCACTGCTTCAGACATTTTGGAGCGCTCACTGGTATTAATTATTTTACCATTAAGTGTTGGCTTATTCCCAACCTCTACTGCCCAGAGCTCATCCATCATAGGGTCATATATAACACCCAAAACCCATTCATCGTTTTCAGCCTTTTTTAATGCAATGGAAACGCAAAAATGAGGAATCCCGTAAAAATAATTAACGGTTCCATCTATAGGGTCAACGACCCAGTGATACTCGCTTTGCTCTGATATATTATCTCCCTCTTCACCAATAATAGAATGTTTCGGAAAATGATTTAATATCACTTCAGAAATGATATTTTGACTCATGACATCTAATTCGAGCTTAATATCATATTGCTCATAAGCGTCCACAGCCTTATCCTTGTAGTAGTGATCTCTCAACAATTGTCCTGCAGATTTAGCCGCCTCTATCGCGGTTTCTAGAAATTGACTCATTTTTTGTTATTAATTTTTTCTATTTTTTCAATGATCACTTCTCCAATTAATTGCTTAGATGATTTTTTGACGAGCTCCTGTCTGCCCTCGGTATCAAATATAATTACCTCATTTTGATCCGACCCAAAACCTATATCAGCCCTCGATATATCATTTGCGACAATAAAATTACAACCCTTCTCCTTCATTTTCCTGGTAGCATTCTCCCTTAATTCATTAGTATCGGCAGCAAATCCAACCAAGATTCCCCCAAAACCAAAATCTTTCCTTATTGAACCAAGAATATCTTTAGTTCTAATCAGCTTTATTTCTGCATTGTCAGATTTTTTTATTTTTTCCTCATGATATACCGCTGGTGTGTAGTCGGCAACAGCAGCAACCTTTATTATTGCATCACAATTATTTGAATTAGAACTCACCTCCTCATACATCTGAGCAGCTGTTTCAATATTTATAATTCTACAATTTTGAGGTGGTTCCAGAGAAATAGGTCCACTGACTAGAATGACATCATGATTGTGATTAATTGCAGATTCGGCAATCGCATAACCCATTTTACCAGAAGACCGATTTGTTAAGTAGCGAACTGGATCAATGGGTTCTCTCGTAGGACCAGCTGTAATAAGAATTTTCAAATCTTTTTTATAGAGCTCTAGATTTATGAATTCATCAACTCCGACACACTATCAATAATACCTTCTACAGGCCAGAGCCTCCCTATTCCCTCGTACCCACACGCAAGCATACCCTTGTCTGGACCGATAAAATTAACACCTCTAGAAATTAACTTATCAACATTTTCCTGGGTCGCAGGATGGTTCCACATTTTTCCGTTCATCGCAGGAGCAATTACAACTGGAGAAAGAGTAGCTAAATAAATTGAAGTGAGAGGGTCATCTGCTATACCGTTTGCAAATTTTGATATGACGTTAGCAGTGGCTGGAGCCACAAGAATTAGGTCAGACTCATCGGCCAATTCAATATGGCCCGGTCTCCAATTTTGTTCTTCATCTTGAAATCCAGTAAAAACAGGATTTTTAGATATGACTTGTAACGTCAAAGGCGTAATAAAATCCTTAGCCTGATCACTCATAACAACTGTAATCGAGTAATCTTTTTTGACTAATCCACTGGCAATATCGGCAGCTTTATATGCAGCGATAGAACCTGAAACTCCTAAAAGAATTTTTTTCATTTTTAACCAAACCAGACTCGCTTCTAGCTATCAATTTGTCAAAGACTAGAGAGAGGTGTTCAAAAATCAGTAACTTTATATTACTCTAATTCTTGATATTTACCATTTTCATCCAAAAACGATTGTAGGATTTCAACTGCTGCTGCTTCATCAATAATTTGTCTACTGCTTTTTATAGAATGGCCAGCATCATGTAACTTTCTCTGAGCCACAGTAGTCGTAAATCTTTCATCTTGAGTATGGATTTTCATTTCTGGAAGAGCAGATCTTATCTGATTAAGAAATTTTTCTACCTTTTTTGCAGCTTCTCCATAAGACCCATCAAGATTTCTAGGCATCCCGATAACCAGTTTTTGGATTTTTTTTTCTCCAGCAATTTCAATGATTCTTTTAATAGGGTCGATTTTTTTGACATGAATGGTTTCAAGCGGATGGGCGAACATACCTAAATCATCACTAAATGAAACTCCGACCCGAGCTTCTCCATAATCTATACCAATGACCTTCACGATTGCCTTTAATTGATGATAACAAATTCCATTTACTTATTAAATAAAGTTTAATTATCAATTTAATGATTTTTTGAAATTAGGATGAAAGTTATTCTTACTCATAGCCGTTTTATCATATAGTTCTAATTAAGGATTCTCCCTCATGTCATTATTTATCAAGCTTATAACTGCTCTATTACTTCTTTTTAGTGCTTTATACGGATTAAGCGCTGATTCCCAAACGGAATTATTAAGAGCAGAATCAAAAAAAGACACGCATGCAATTATTGAAATATCTAAACGCATATTAAAAAATGATCCAGCCAACCCGACAATTTTAAGAAAACTATCCAAAGCCCAATTTTCCCTTGGTTTATACAAACAGTGTCATCATACACTGTTAAGATTGAATGAAATTCTCAATGATGAAGACGCTGAAGTGTTATATATGCAGGGCACGATTGAATCTCATCAATTAAATGCTGAGGAAGCGAAGAGATTGTGGGTGAAGTCCACCATTCTAGATCCTAATTATATTTTACCCATCTCCAACCTCGCTAAGTATTATGAATCAATAGAGGACGATGAGAACCAATATAAATACCTCAAAAAGCTCAGCGAATTAAGGCATGATCCAAACGATCTCGCCCAACTGGGACGATTATCATTTGCGGCACGTGATTGGAACTCCATGCAAAAATACACCGCTAGATTGCGAAAGGCTCATCCGAGTGATGGCATTACGAAGAATTGGAATCCAATATATGATAAAATTAACAACTCTAGGGAAGTGATCGAAAATTTGGATGTTTCTCTTTTAAAAGATCCAAAAAACATTGATCTGATAATAGAGAGAGCCTCCACCTTTAACCGGTTCGAATTGGATAAACTCGCCATCATTGATGCATCGAAAGCCTACGAACTTGATTCTATTTCTTTGTTCGTAAAATACAATCTTGGTGTCATTTTGGCTAATAGCGGGCAAGCATTAAAAGCTAAAGAGAAACTGGGAATAAACTTTAATAAATATAGCTATAAGAGGCGACACCCTGGAGTAAAATTTTTTCAAGAATTACGAAGGCTCGAAAAAAGAATACGCGCTGATGAAAGCGCTGATGATGTGCAGCAAATAGCAAATTTGCTTCATAATGAAGGACAAATCGAACTAGCATATTTGGAGGTTAATAGAGCCTTATCAATTAATTCAAAGTGTAAGCCTGCCCTGTATCTAAAAGCAAAAATATTGGAAAGAAGGAATAAAACCAAAGCTTCTAAAGAGTTACTTAAAAAATTATTAGTTCTTGAGCCTAACCACTTGGAGGCATTAGAAACGCTTGGAAGAATCCAGATGAGTGTTGGAGATTTCGAAAAAGCATCTCAAAACTTCAAAGTCTTTCTCAAAATCAAATACGATAAAAGAATTAATGACTTATACAGGTCTTGTTTTGAGTCCCTTCAGAAAGCATCTCTATGAATAAACTCATTGGACAAAAATTTTCAGCGAGAATGGCAATGCTTTTTTCATGTGTCATCCTTTTTTTTATTCAATCAAACATATTTGCTCAAGAACCTAAAGAATCGATACGATTAATTCCAGAATCAGGTTCAATTTCTAAAGGATCGCTTTTAAAGTTATATTTTCAAGAATCAATCGTTAGCGATGAAGGTATTGGCCGATCTGGCAAAATCAAACCATTGATATTTGATCCAAAAGTCAATTACAGTCACACTTGGAAAAGTAGTTCCGAGGTTCACTGCACAATTGATCAATATTTAGTCCCTGGCACATCATATAAAGTTAAGATAAATCCAAAGATTGCAGACCTTAATGGTAATTTAGCTGTTGATTCAAAACTTGAGGGCAAAGTCTTTCAAGCACCAGAACTCTCAGCAACGACTAGTTTTCGCGCCAAAAAATCAGGTATAAACAATACACCGATTATTCCATTAATGTTCAATTATGACATTGAATATTCAAACGCCAAGGATTCGATCTTTTTTCAAGATCACGACTCAGGTGAGAAAATTCGTTCAATAATTTTACTACCAACGTTAAATACCAAACCCAGTTCAAAAGATTCAGATATCCCTAAGATAGGACAAAGTTTTAGCGTTCAACCTTCCCGACCTTTTCCAGTCAACCGAAGAATTGATCTTATAGTTGATGGCATAAAGGATGCCCGTACGAACTCTAAAATTCCATACACAAAAGTTTTCCCTTTAGGCGTTACAAAACCTTTAACGATTATTTCTAGTAGAGCTTTCCAGGATGTTTTTGGCTCAATGAACATCACTATTAATTTTGATCAGAATGTTGAACACTCGAGTCTTAAAAATACTGATATATCAATCACTCCATCGATTGAATCATTCCAGAAATATGCTTCAGGTCGTTCAATTTATATCAAAGGAAAGTTTAATCCTCGAGGAATCTACAAAATCAATCTTGGTAAAAGTCTGCAAAGTGTTTCCGGATACACTTTGGAAAAATCAGAAACCGTTGATGTTGAGTTTACTGGTCTATCACCATCAATCTATCTACCAAGCACGATGTACTTTACGCGTGCTGCCATAGGCTTAAAAACAAAAATTCTTCACGCCAACACAGGTCGAACAAAGTGGGTGCTTGCCAAAATTCCTGAACATAAAATCGGAGTTGCAAAGAATAGGCTCTTTCAAAACGGTGAACTTCTTGTCGATCAACTATCCTTAGATGAAATTTCCACCGGACTATTAAAAGCTCCTGATCAGGACAAAAGCGTATATCGAGACATCGAATGGAAGCCTAAAGCACGTGAGGATCACCTTAACGGAGCCTACCTCCTAGAGCTGTCAGCAAACACAGATTCAGGTAAAATCATTGCCAACCGATCAATTGTTTTCTTTACGGAACTTTATGTAGCTCAAAAAAGAACTTCAGAGCACCTCATTCTCAAGTTACAAGACATGACGAATTCAAACCCCATTATCGGAAAAAGAGTTCGTCTAGTTTCATCAAAAAACGAAATACTAGAAACCGCAAATAGTGATGATAAGGGAAACGTTATTTTCAAAATAAATACTCAATCCAGCCATGTCTTAATCGATACATCTGAAAATGAAACTTGCGTAGCATTAATTAATTCGAGAAAGTTTTATAACTCTGGTTGGACCCGTTCAAAAAGAACCAAACCCGTTTCTTTAGGAATTGTATTTACTGATCGTAATCTTTACCGGCCTGGAACCGTGGCTAAATTTAAGGGAATTGTAAGGTCAAAAGAAAACGATCTTCTCAAAGCCCCTACTGCTAAGCCCATCGATTGGAAGATATCTGAAGGGTACTATGGTAAAGTCGTTGCTGAAGGAACGGCCGTTACCGATGAGTTAGGTGGATGGGAAGGTGAGTGGAAAGTACCAACCAACATAAGCCTAGGTGGGTATCGATTATCAACATCGAATGGTTTTGGCGAACAATTTTTTCGGATTGAAGAATATCGTGTTCCTCTCTTTGAGGTTAATTTGAACAACTCAAGTGATGCCGGAGGGGATACGGCAAAGATCAATGTTCAATCAAATTATTTTCATGGCGGACCAAACAGTGGAGCCGTTGTCCGATGGTCAATTAATTGGGAGCAAGCCTACATTCCATCAGGATTGATGCATTATGATTATTTCTCTAATGAACCCTCCTCAAAACCTTACTTTAGAAAAAACTCATCTGGTGAATTAAAGTTAGACAATAATGGTTCGGGAATAATTAGTGTCAAAATTCCGGAGACTGAAACCTTCTCAAGACCAAGATATCGATTCAATCTCCAAGTTGATGTCCTTTCTCCGGAAGGGAGGACGATTTCAAACGGGATATCTGGTACACTTCAACCGCATAAATCAATTCTAGGAATGACTCTAAGGCCCAAGTATCAAGAAGAGTCCCCCTATCTGGAGCTTGAGTTAGAAAACATTGATCCTAAGGATCAATTCGTTGTTGGTAATATCATTGATATTGATGTTTTTAGAATAGAAGCTCAGACCGTGAAAGAGGACCTCGGTGATGGTTTGTTTAGATACCGAAACTTCAGCGATCATGTGAAAATAAAATCACTCAGTCAGACCATTAATGTCGCCGAAAAAGAAAAATTAAAAATTGATGTAAATAATCGACCTGGTAAATACGTAGTGGTCGGTAAGGAAAAAAAGGGGGCTATCCGGTGCAGTTCTTCAGTCACTTTGGCCGGCCAAGCAAGGGCAAGGTATCCAGTATATGGGCAAGATGGATTTACAATCAAGTCGAACAAAGAATTCTACTTACCTGGTGAAAAAGCATCTCTTGCTTTGGAGGCTCCTTTTGGCGGCACTGCATGGGTCGCCATAGAAACAGATAAAGTCTTGGAACAATTCATCGTTAAGTTAGAGCACAATGCCAATCGAATTGAAATTCCTATAAAAGAAGAATATTTCCCGAACGCTTTTGCAACAGTTTATCTAGTGAAATCCGGAGGGAATAAAAAACTTCCCATTGAAAGGTTAGGCAGAACTGAACTCATTGTAAAACGTGACGATCTCGAGTTAGACGTTAACCTCAGCCTCGAGGAATTTGATTTTGAACCTGGTTCACGGGGTGTTGGTTCTGTTTCAATTACTAATAATGGAACACCTGTAAGTGGCAGTGATTTATCTATAATCTGTGTAGATGATGCCGTCTTGAAATTAGGCAAATGGGAATTACCGCCAATAATGGAGGCTTTTTATCCAATGCGATATCATAATGTTTCCACTTTTCATGCTTTGGATAATCATGTGGAAAGCTTTGTTGAAGAGGATGTCACCGAAAAAGGTTTCCTTATCGGTGGTGGGGGAGAATATGAGTCTTCTACTTCACTAAATAACACCAGAAAAAACTTTCTTGCCCGAGCCTTTTGGATAACAGGGTTACGAACTAATGAAAATGGAAAGGCTTCCTTTATTTTTAATGCACCAGATAATTTAACTGCCTTCAGAATAAGTGCACTAGCGCAGACTAAAGATCATCAGTTCGGTAAAGGAGAAACTATATTTAGAGTTAATAAAAGGCTTATGATTGAGCCGGCATTACCTCGTTTCGTGAGAGAAGGGGATGAAATTAACTTGAGAGCTATAATTAGGCAGCAATTCAAGGACCAGTCGAATATTCATGTTTCGCTAAAAACTACCAAAGGTATCGAATTCATAGATAAAAACAATACGGTGATTGGACCTCTAGATAAAAATGTACCTGGAATCTTCAACGCAAAAGCAAGGATTATCAAAGGAACCGAAGAAATTGACTTTATTTTTTCGGCTCATTTACAAGGAGATAAAAAATTATCAGATCGTGTTTCAATTAAGTTGCCAGTCCATAAACCAGGAATTGTTCAGAGTGTCGGTGCGTATGGGAAAATACAAACTGAGGGTAATAATTTTAGCTTAAAAAACTCACTGCCTAAATTTTGGCCAGAATCGGAAGGCCAATTTAGTTTAACTTTATCACGTTCAGCTTTTCTACCGAAATTACAAAGTCTTCCAGAACTCCTTGATTATCCTCATGGGTGCTTCGAGCAACGAACAAGTAAGCTTTTGGGCTATATCAATCTTGCCAATTTACTCGAGTATTTACCAACTTTAAGTAAACGACACAACAACTATAAAAAAACTATTGAAGAGGGATTGAACTATCTCGCAGAACATGTCGATAAAGACGGATTCCTTCCTTATTGGGCTGGATCATCTCAACCAAATGCTTACGTCACTGTCCAAGCGGCATGGCTCGTACGCCAATGTCAAGATCTTGATTACAAAGTTCCTGCGATCTTAACAACCAAACTTGAAAAATCTCTCAATTCAATAATTAAGGGTCATACAGGAAATAACCGGGAATTAAAATCATTCGCAGGCTTTGTAGCCAGCCAATTTAACTTTAAAGACAAGCCTGTAGGGGAACTTCAAGAGCTGTATCTCAATAGGCAGAAAATCAGAGATGAATCAAGAGCCTTTCTTGCTATGGCTATGCTCCACTTTGATGTCATGCCAGAGGAACGAAATCTTCTCGCTGATGAAATTAGTGACTTGTCTCCTCAAGAAGCTTTTGATCCTAACAACTTTTACTCTACTTCCAGGGAAAATGCCGTTAAGTACATAGCTCTAAATACCATTTCTAATCCTCGCTGGAAAAATAATTTAGAACCTAAGTTTCGCAGACAATTGTTTAAGTATTTAGAGGATTCTAAAAATTTATCCACTCAGGAGAATCTTTGGTTGTTGATGTGTATACGTTCAATGATGAATGAGGAACAACATCAAGAACTCAATGTTGAACAAATTGTAGCCGAAATAGTCTCTAAAAATAAATACTCTGTCAGTTGGAGCATGAAACCTTTAAATGAAATCAACAAATTCAATCTCAAAGGCTTAAACGATCCAATTTATTATCTGGCAGACGCAAAAATTCTCAGAGACGATACCAACTCAAAAAGAGAAGATAGAGGGCTAAGAATTGAGAGGGTATTAAAAAATTTAACAGACCCAGTTAGAACAGGCTCGTCCAAGAATCCACTTAAGCTCGGCGATGAAGTGCTAATCACCTATCGAATATTAAATGACAAAAATCATTATTATGTAGCCATCACAGATGAACTGGCTGCTTCACTAGAAGTGGTTAATTTTAATTTACCTCAAATTTCAGATTTTTATTCAATTCCAAATGATATCAATGGAAAACAATTGGTACTTGATCATTCCGAATTAAGAGATAATACATCAAATCTATATTTTAATAGACTCAATAACGGAGAATCAAGTTATAGCTTACTAGCAAGAGTCACTTCTGCTGGCGTATTTAGTTGGCCCGCATCAACCATCACACCAATGTATGAGCCCAGATTTAGTGGTCTTAGTAATAATTCCAAATTGTTCGTCAAAGGGAAATGAGCAATAAAAACGGATACCGCAATATCTATAAGTTAGGGTTTATTTTCATATTCCTTGTATTGCCATTGGCCTCTTTAATGCTGTCCGTTGTTACCGACATTTTTATCCATAGTATTCAGATCCCAAAAAAACTTTTGTCTGATATAGAAGGCACAGTAAGCGTGTTGGACAATTCAGGAAAAGTTGTAAAACAAATTTCTTCAGATACTGCTCGAATTCAATTACCAGTCAAATTGAATGAGATGGGGCCGCACCTACCAACGGTTACTATCGCTTTAGAGGATCACCGTTTTAATAATCATGATGGAATAGATAGAAAGGCAATCATAGGCGCTGCTATTAGAAACCTGAAACATAGAAATCAACTTTCAGGGGCTTCAACGATCACACAACAAACCATCAAGCTAGCTACAAAACGAACTAAAAGATCAATTGAAAATAAGATAAGCGAGACATTGTTGGCCATGAAGCTCGAAAAAATTTGGAGCAAAAACCAAATTTTAGAGGCTTACTTGAACCAACTAGACTATGGTAATCGTAGACTAGGCCCCGAATCTGCAGCACAAACATATTTTGGTAAGAATGCTTCAGAGCTTACTCTAGGTGAATCTATTTTTCTTGCGGGGCTTCCGCAATCTCCAACTAATTTTAATCCTTGGTCGAGATGGAAAAATGCTCACAAAAAATATCTTCGTTCCATTGATAGACTCGAAGAACTTAATATTATAAACAGCTCCACATCAAAAAGACTCATTGATTTCCCACCAAATATTATAAAGTCCACTCCTCCTTCCATCGCTAATGATTATGTCAATTTGATTCCCAAGGAAATAATAAAGTCTTGTAAAGGTAAAAAGCTTCCTACCTTTCTTGATCTTTCATTGCAGGAACATGCCGACAGCATATTAAAAAAACGTCTAGAAATTCTCAATAGGCACTTGATTGACAACGCCGCAATGGTAGTCATCGATAACTCAAACGGTGCTGTCCTTGCAGTATCTTCTGTAAGTCGTAAAACTCAGGGTGCTGAGGAGGATTACAATGCTGCATTAGTTTGGCGTCATGCCGGCTCAACACTAAAACCTTTTATTTATCTGCTTGGTATTGAGGAAGGTTCTTTAAACGCAGCCAGTTTATTACCAGACACTCAAGATTCTGTTCCCAATAAATTCCATGCTTATGAACCTGAAAATTTTAACCGTTCATTTAATGGTCCGACTAGACTAAGAGATGCCCTTGCGTGTTCTCTAAATATTCCAGCCGTTTATGCACTGAGCATTACTGGCGCCAGAGCCGGCTTTGATTATTTGACCCGTTTTGGTTTTGATACCAAGGAGACTATTGATCAACTTGGTGCAGGATTTGTATTAGGAAATAGAAAAATCCGACTAATTGATATTGCCGCGGCTTATTCAAATCTATCTCGATCTGGAATAAAATTATCACCAAAATTCACCAAAGATCAATCATCATCCCCAGAACGGATAGCCTCAAAAAATGCAGTGGATATTATCACTGATATTTTATGTGATAATGATGCTAGATCCGAAGCCTTCGGTATAAACTCTCCACTTCATTTTTCAGATCATCGAGTTGCTGTTAAGACTGGAACAAGTAGCTCATTTCGTGATGCTTGGACCGTTGGATATAATCGTGACTATACAGTTGCCGTTTGGTTTGGGAATCTTAGTGGCAAAACAATGAACGGCACACTAACCACTGAATCCGCGGCACCAGCATGGAATGAAATGATGACTCATCTGATAAAAAAAAGACACGCAAGACCGCTTGAACTTCCCAATCTAAAGCTAAGAAAAATTGATAGTATTACTGGACTCCTTCCAAGCCGCCATACGAAGCAAACAATCAACGAATTCTTCACAGAGGAAACTGTACCAGTCAAAAACTCGAGTTCTTTTTATGACAAATCAGGCAATTTAATTTTAGACAAGAATTACATTAAGTGGTGCTTATCTAATCATAATCACCTTAATGCAAAGGTAAGGAAGAATTTATCTCAAAAGCTTAACATAATAAGCCCAAGCGACGGTTCCATTTTTATTATCGATACGAATATTCCAAGAGACCAACAGACAATACCCCTACTCTCAAATGAAAAACACACACAATGGTACTTAAATGGTTCTCCCATTAAAGATGACTATTTTCAATTAGTTCCAGGAATACATACCATTGAAGCTGCCTGGAATGGGAAAAGAGGCATCTCTAAAATTAAAGTCAGATAAGGATAAGCAAATTATTTATTCGCATCCTCATAGGAATCAACTTCATTGCCTTCTTTATCCCAGAACTTGTTCGAGAGAAGATTCCCGGCATCAAAATTTTGTTCCATTTTTTTGTTTCCGTTCTTATGCCACTCAATAAGTATTCCATCACGTTTATTATCTTTATAGGTACCTTCACCAGCCTTTTCGCCAGTATCATACCAAAAAGTTGTTAATCCATCGGGCCGTCCACTTTTTAAACTTCCTTCCGCTTCGACTTTGCCATTAGGCCATAATGAAAATGTTTTTCCATTATAGGGCACCTCTGATCCCTTCAAACAAAATAGCCCTTCTGGATTCAAGTCTAATGTTTTCATATCTACAGCTCCCGCCTGTGGCGTGTAATTCGAAGATACCTTTTCAGGTTCTATCAAATCAAAATTTTGGTCCTCTTTTTTGTTGGCTTCATTTTTTGAACAACCAGCCGTTAAAAGAATTAATAAAAGAGCATATATTTTTTTCATCACTGAAGATTGATAATTTTATATTTTATTACAATCACGATTTAACCAGATGATGGACATACTGATTTGGTTTTGATCTGATGGCATAAATTTTTCTCTTTTATATTCTTCAAAACCTAAAGAGGTTAACTCTTCGATTGACGGAAAATATTTAGGTTTTCCCTGGGCCCCAAAATAACTATCCAAAATTGTCATGATGATTTTAGAGCTATATTTTAAGGCGAGCCGATAGATCTCCGCTCCACCACAAACAACCATTTCATCGACACCTTTTTGTTTAGCGATACTTATCGCATCCTCAATTTTATTGAATACAAAAGCATCATCGGTTGCTTGGTAATCACTTTTTTGAGTTAACACATAAGGGGTGTGGTGAGGCTGGAACCAGCCCTTCATTTCTTCAAAGGTTTTTCTACCAGTAAGGATAGTCTTCCCTTCTACATATTTTCTGAAATGAATTTTATCTCTTTCTATTCCGCTCCATGGAAGGCCCCCCAAATCACTCCCAATTAAATTATTTTGATCAACTGCGACAATGATCGATAACTCAACATTACTGCCCTCTTTAATCATTTTTTACTTAGTTTACTAAACATTCTTATCCAACTGTTATTTGGCTCAAACCAATAGCCTTTCCTTTTTGAATACTCGCACGCCATGTTGTCATCGGTAATAATTGTGAATTGATCAGAATTTCTTAACTTGTCTCCCATATCGGGCAAAGGCATTTTAGTAAGCCTCTCTAGTTCCTCTTTAAACACTTCGTTTCTTAGGAATGTAGGCGATCCGTCGGGATCCTTAAACCGTAGTAAATTTTGCCGTCTCTCTTCATTGCTAATGTCAAAAGGGCTATCGGAAGCTGCAACAAAATTACCTACCATTGTC
>CENX01057574.1_pt1 | contig 14529 bp, 10 predicted proteins | sample 361321 | NCBI WGS metagenome assembly CENX01 (sample SAMEA2619678, study PRJEB7988) | marine metagenome | isolation source: saline water (ENVO:00002010), including | reverse complement strand
TTTAAACGCATCCAATTAAAATCCATTGTTGTTGATAAATCAAAAATATTACTCAATGACAAATCAATATTTCCTGAAAATCCATTTTCAGGAGTAAAACCAACAATACCTGAAAAAAAATTTTGAAAATTTATTTTTATTGGTATAAATAAAGCTAAGTTGTTTTTGTCATAAATCATATAATTAGGATCTGATAAAAATTTAATAAATGGATAATTAAATTTTTTCTTTAAATCAAATAAATTTTCTTTGGTTGCTTTTTTACCTAAATAATTTAAATTAATGATTTTAGTGATTAAATCATTGGAATTATAATTTTTATAAATAACAGTATCTATAAATAAAGGGTTTGATAAAGTATCTGACCAAATAAGAAAAATATTTTTTTCATCATGTTTAATTGATTTTAGCAATAATTCTTTTCTCAGTTCTCCATTATAAAAATTTTCAGACCTCCAATTTTCTATAAAATATTTTAAATTATTTTTTTTTGATGAAAAATTATCATAATTAATTTTTAACGTATCTGTTTCAGAAATCAAAAGATTAGAAATTAAAATAATTAATGAAATAAATTTATAATATTGCACGAATTTCCCCAGAAAAAACAAAGAAATTATTACGATAAATATCATCAAGATAAGATAAATTAAAATTAAAACTTAATTCTTTATTAATATTAAATATGCTTGATATTGATGATTTAGTATTAAAACCTGGTTGAAATCCTCTTGCTAATTCTGGAGGTAATGAGTTAAATGATTCATTATTAAAACCAATATTATATAAAAATATATTTCCATCGATACGTGCATTTTTTTTAAGAAAAATAACAGAAGTAAATTCTAATCCAGAAGTTTTGATATCATCATTATATAAACCAAAACTACCATTTTCATGTCCGTAAACAAAATCAATTCCATAATTTATCAATTTAAGTAATTTGAAATTAAAACCAGTATCGATATACCATCCTAAAGATTTACGTGTTAATGAAATTTGAGAGGATTTATAATCAACATTAAAGTAAGTCATTTCAGAATTAAAAATTATTTTATTTGTTATTGGCTCTTCAATATTAAACTTTATTTCGATATTCGACTCATCTTTAAATGGCTGTAAAGAATTTGCTATTACCTGGTGGTTTTTTAAAATTTTAAAACCCATTCTTCGAAAAGAACTTTTAGGAATATACCTTATATCAGTTTGCATACTTAATCTAGATGATTTTAAATCATTAATTTCATGACTAGGGTTAAGTATTTTTTTATGTGAAATAGAACTACCATTATAGTCTGTTTTAAAATAAAATCTTAAAGATGTAGATTGTAAAAATTTATTTTTTAAACCTGAAAACTTCTTATTAAACCTGAAACTTGATATAAAATGAGTAGATGGAGTCTTAATTCCTGAAGGCAAGCTATAAGATAAATAATCTCCAAATTGATCATATAAATATATTTTCGAATTAGAATCATATCTATAAGTTCCCATACCTTTACCTATAAATTCATAAACTATTATTTTTTCTTCATATAGATTTCTTTCTAAAAGAAAATCTAAACTTGAATTTATATTTTTATTTTTTGAATTATATTTTAAAAAACCTCTTGATAAATTATAGTTCAAATCATCTTTATCATTATTGAATTTTTTAATTTGATTTTTAAAAATTAAAGAAGCATTTATATATTTATTTTGAATTGTTTTAATTTCAAGATTTGAAAGCAAACCACTACTTACTTGATTAAATACTTGATTAACAAAATTAAAATCATCTCTTTTAATAAAACCAATATTTGATTTTATTTTTTTTCTTTCAAGTTCTAAACCGAATAATGATTCATTGAATTTAATATTATTAGTTCTTGATTCTTCATTATAACCAAAGACTGGACTTAGAGAACTTTTAAAAAATTTTAAATCAATTTTTTTTCTATCCCAAACTGAATTATTTAATAATTTTGAACTACTTTTAGCATTTGTATAATTTAATTTTAACAAACTAACAAATTGTCCTTTATAACTAGAATTAAAATCAAAATTATTTGATTTTTGATAAAAATCAGAATAATCACCAAGCATTATTGATGAAACATGTTTTTTATCTTTATTTAATGTGATTTTAAAATCATTGAATTTATAACCTAAACCTTCATTAATATTTAAATCCCAAGTATTTTTATTTAAATTTCTTTCTCTCCAAAATTCAATATTATTATTATTTTGATGTGAAAAAAAATTTTCTCCAGAACGTTTAATATTTGATTCAAATAACAAATCACCAATATCAAATGGAAGTATAAATTTTGTATTAAATGATAAATTAGAAGCAATACCATTTGATGGATTAATACTTAAATTAAGGTTTTCTTTGAATTTAGAGGTAGCAATTTCAAAATTTAGTTCTGAAAAATCATTAATTTTGTAATTAGTTGATAAACTTGTTACATTGTGTTTTTGAGGTTGTATAATCTTTACATAGGGAGAATAAAGTTCAATAAAATCAGTTCTATTCAACATATTCACATATTCGAAATAAATATTACCTTCATTAGATACTTTTTTTGAATATTGACCATTGATACCATAATTAATGAATGTTACTTTATATTTATCATTTAAAGAATTAGGTGAATAGAAATATATTGAATCATTTAAATCATCAGGATTTATTTTTTTTATATATGTACCTAATGAATCAATTTGAGATAAGTTTTTATCATTAAGTGGCGAATTATTTAACTCATAATATTCAGATTGAAAATTATTAAAATTTATAGGATTATTACTTAGTGCTTTATCTTTTTCATCAATAAAGTTGATTTTAAAATTTAATTTTTCATTATTTGACTCTAAAGAAGTTGATGTAAAATCTCTTTGAAATCCAAAATCATGATATTCATATTCAACGTATATTCGAGAATTAATATCTATAATATTTTTAGGAGTAAAAATTATTTCTGCATTATTATAATCAATTAAATAATCATTTGATTCACCTCTTATCTTTTTTAAACCATTAATCCAAATTGATTCAGAATCTGGTGTTATTAAAATTTTTCTTGACCCATCTAAAGCATAAAGAGGATATGGTCCTTGATTTTGATCAATTCCATTAAAATTAATTGAGTTAAATTTTCCTCTAGCTGTTCCTGTAGTAGCATTAATTTTAAAATTTGAAAAATTAGATGAAAAACTGATTCCTTCTAACCTCTTGAAATAATTTTGATAATTTGAATTTGAATTTTTAAATTCTACATCTCCTGCTTTTAATATCGAATTAGGTGTTATGATCTCAATAAATAATTTATCAAATTCATTTAAATTTTTAGTATTTCCTTGTGGTTGAATTGGAATATTTTGATCTGACAAAACAGCATTTATAATCATATCATCTAATATTTTTCCTTGAATATTCAATTTCAACCCGCCGTTTAATGAAGTTGAGGCATTTGAAGACAAATCTATTTTTCTAGAGAATGTACCATCTATCGCTATTGGAAATGAATTTCGTTCAATCTTATCACTTGTATTATCTATATTTAAATTAATTTCAGAGTTTTCTATTTGAATTGTATCCAGTGTGGAAAGAATAGATTCAATTTTATTAGGTAATCCAAATAAATACTCATACGAAACAAAAACTTTTTCTCTTGATTTCAGATTAATATTATATAAGTAAATTTTACCATCTATTTCATCAAGTTTATAATTTTCAATTTTTTTAGATTGAATATAAATTTTTTCTGAACCACTAATTATAAACTTATTTGATAATAATAAAATTGAATCATTTGGAGATATGATTATTTCTTCAGAATATTTATTTATATTTAATATTTGGTTTGAGGCTTCTATGAAGTCAATAAAAATTAAAAAAATTATTATTAACTTAATTTGGATTATAATCAATTTTACCATTAAAAATTAAGTTATTTTTTGCTAAGATGAAGATTTCATTTTTTTTAATTTTAAAATCTAAAATTTCAAAGTGAAAATTATTACTTATTAAAATTGGTTTTAAATGGTCATTATCTATATAAACGAATTTATTTTTTTCAGAAGTTATAATCCAACCATTTTTAAACGCATTTACAGAAATTAAATTATAATCAATTTTTTTTTTCCATGAATATTTACCATTCTCAGTAAAATTAAAAAAAATGTTTTTGTTATCTATTAATCCAATTTGATTTTCTTTATTTAGATCAAAAGCTTTAATTCCAGAAAAACTATTAAAAGTAGTACCTTCAATTTTATTAATTAATTTTCCATTCAAATTAATTTGATTTAAAGAAAAAAGGTTTTCACTAACAACCCATAAATAACCATATGAATTTCTTTTAATATTAGTAGGAAATTCGATCGGAGTTTCTAATTCAAATAAATTAATTGAATTAATAAAATTTAATTTTTTATCAAAATAATGTATTTTATGATTGTCATAATCTGTTACAAATACTTCAAGTCCTCGATTAGAAGTAATATCTCTGAAAGAAGCATTTATTTGAGTAGATAATGCCAAACCTTTTGAATGAAAAATATTGTTATTATTTTTATTAAATGAAATAATTTTAGATGAAAAATTATCAAGCAAATAAATATCATTAAAATTATTCAGTTCAATTTTTGAAAAAAAATATTCTTCAATTTTTAGATCAACAGGATATTGAACTTCATTTAAATTATTTATTATATATTGACCAAATAAAAAATTTGTAAGTAATATTAATTTTAATAATTGCAAATTTTTATAAATAAATCTTTAATTAAGATCTTTTAGTATCCATAATGTTCAATCTATTAAATGTAAAAAATAAAATTAAGCTAATAGCAATCATTATAATCGAAATTATTTGAGCTCCTGATAAACCAATAAGATATTTTGGATTAGTTCTAATAAATTCTATAAAAAATCTTTCTGTTCCAGCCAAAAATAAGTACAATGAAAACAAATAACCTTTTTTAAGCTTATATTTTAAGTTCCAAAGAATAGAAAAAATAATTAAACCTAATAAAGTTTCATAAATTTGAGTTGGATGAACAGGTATTAAAGTTGGAGGTGCTCCATTTGGGAATGTCATCCCCCAAGGTAAATTAGTGGGTAATCCGTAATCACAACCTACTAGAGTACATCCAACTCTTCCAATTGAATAACCTAATATTAATAATGGAGAAATAAAATCAGTCCACTCTATCCAATCCTCATTTTTATATCTTAAATAGAATAAAACAGCAAACATTCCCCCTGCTAACCCACCCCAAAAAACTAAACCAGATCCACTAAAAATCATTCCAATAGGATCAGCAATTAATAATTTATAATTTTCTAATAAATAATATAATTTAGCACCAAGAATACCACCCAATGCTGCCCAAAATATTGCATCACTAGCCATTTCTGGGTCTTTACCTTTCTTTTTTAATTCACGATTAAGTAAATAATAACAAGATAGAAATGCAGTCATTAACATTACACCATAAGAGGGTATTTTGATTGGACCAAATTCAAAAAGGTAAGGCATCATTTTATTTTTTCTCCACAATAAGGACAGTAATTAACTGATGATTTAATTTTTTTTCCACAACTATGACAGAAATTAATATCAATATTTAATTTTAATGATTTTTTATTTTTTTCATAAAAATAAAAGATAATAAAAATAATAAAAAAAGTAAAAAACATTAAAATATATGGTTCATATGTTGGAAGTTTATATCTTTTAATCATCGTAGAAACATTACTATTAATATTATTTACATCATTATTTGAAAAATTATTTAAAGATTGTTCCAAAATATCAATGCTCAACTTTTGTTGTTCATTTAAATAACTTAAGGAAATTAATTTTTTTTCATTAACGTCTAAATTAAATAATCTTTTTCTAAAATATTCTAAACCATGTTGGTCAGAGATTGTATCAAATCCAGTTTCTGAAAAAACAAAATCTTTTGAACTTAGTGGTTTTTGAATTGCTAAGAAATAATCTTCTAAATAATGATTAATTCTAAATTCATAATTAAAATTCCTTAAAAAAGTATCATCAAATGGATTATAATAAAATTCTATTTGAAACTCTTTTGAATAATAAAATTCATCAATTATAGATTTATTTGAATTAGATGTAATATTAATTAAAGTTAAATCATTTGAAGAAGTATCATGACCAAGAGATAAAACGGAGTCAACTTCATTCGGTATTGGTACTTTAATATTTAAAGGTAGGTTGTCTTCTTTAATTTGGCCAGTTAAAATAATAAGTACACCTTCTTTGTCATATTCTGGCCAAAAAGAAATAACAAAATTTTCAAAAGGTGAGTTTTGAGAAAAAAGATTATTAATAATTATCAATAATGTTATTAGAATATTATTTATTTTCTTCATTAATATTTTTGATTTGATTTTTTATTCATTAGTTGTTAAAAAAAAAATTATAATCAAATTATAATTTATATGAGCATATGCAGTAATACCAAATCCTCTTAAAATGTACAAAAAACCTAAAAAAAATCCTCCTAGAAACCTATAAATAAAAACTGAAAAACTTAATGGATCACCATAAGGTCCTAAGAAATGAAAATAAGAAAATACTATTGCACTAAATGTCATTGAAAACATTAAGCAAATTAAATCAGTCCACAAAAAAATTATTTTAATTAGCTTGGTTAAAAACATTATCAATAAAACACGAAATACTAATTCTTCATATAGTCCAGCTCCAATTGATAAAATAATTTGAGAAATTAATTCTTTACTGGTTGGAAACATTAAAAGGTTTTGTGAAAAAAACATAAAAAAATAGAGGACAATTCCCCAAAAAAAGCCTTCAAATAACATAAAAAGCAAATATTTACTTTTAATTGATGTTTCATTTATATTTTTTTTTTGCAATAAAAATATAATTAAAAATATTAAAAAAAATGAAATGCTAATAATATATAGTCCAATATCACCAAATAATGACATGAATTGTCTCAATAAAATATCAGCACCATTTCGCAAAGTAGAAACCTCATTTCTACTTAAGAAAAGAACCATAAATTCATAAATAATCAAAAAAGGTATTATAAATATAAAACTATAATAAGGGGATTTTGATAATATCCAATATGAAGTTTTTTTTAACAAACTTGAATCTAAATTATTTTTTTTCTACTTTAAACAATGCTAAAAACGCTTCTTGTGGAACTTCAACCTTTCCAATTTGTTTCATTCTTTTTTTACCCTCTTTTTGTTTAGCCCATAATTTTCTTTTTCGTGTTATATCACCACCATAACATTTTGCAGTTACATTTTTTTTAAAAGGCCTAACGGTCTCTCTAGCAATTATTTTTGATCCTATAGCAGCTTGAATAATAACTTCAAACATTTGTCTTGGAATAACTTCTTTAAGATTTTTACACAATTCACGTCCTTTAAAATATGAAGAGTTTTTATCAGTAATTATTGATAAGGCATCAACAACATCTCCTCCAATCATAATATCTAATTTTTGTAATGGACCTGACCTATAACCAATATGATTATAATCAAATGATGCATAACCTTTTGATACAGATTTTAACTTATCATAAAAATCAAAAACTATCTCAGACAAAGGTATTTCATATTTTAGTTGAACTCTAAATTTTGAGAAATAATGAGTATCAATAAATATTCCTCTTCTATTTTGACATAATTTCATCAATGAACCCATAAATTCTGATGGAGCTATAATTTCTGCCAAAACATAAGGCTCATTTAATTCATCAATTAATCCATTATCTGGAAGTTCAGTTGGATTTTCAATTTCAATAATATCACCATTAGTTTTCAGAATTTCATATCTTACATTAGGTATAGTAGTAATTAGACTAAGATTAAACTCTCTCTCTAATCTTTCTTTAATAATATCCATATGTAACATACCCAAAAATCCGCATCTAAAGCCAAAACCTAAAGCTGTGGATGTTTCTGGTTCAAAAGTTAAAGAGGAGTCATTAAGTTTTAATTTTTCAATAGAATCTCTGAGTTTTTCATAATCTTCACTTACTGTAGGAAAAAGACCAGAAAAAATCATAGGTTTCATTTCTTCATACCCTGGCAAAGGTTTATTAGATTCTAATTCTTTAGTTGTTATTGTATCCCCAACTTTTAACTCTTTAACATCTTTTAAACCAACTACAACATATCCTACTTCCCCAGCTTCTATAGAATTACTAGGAATTCTTTTTAAAACAAAATTTCCAACTTCAGTAATCTCTCTCTCGTTTCCATTAGACAAAAATTTAGCTGTCATTCCAGGTGTAATTTTACCACTAAACACTCTCACATATGGTATTGCACCTCTGTAAGGGTCAAAATTTGAATCAAATATTAAAGCTCTAGTTGAGTTTTCGTTTAATATTTTTGGATGTGGTATTTTATTTACAATTTCAGTTAATAATTTATTCACTCCCTCTCCAGTTTTAGCACTAACTTGAATTATTTCATCTTCTCTACATCCAATTAAATCGATTACTTGTTGAGAAATTTCATCAGGTCTAGATGTGGGTAAATCTATTTTATTAAGAACAGGAATAATTTCTAAATCATTTTCAAGTGCTAGCAAAGCATGACTAACAGTTTGAGCTTCGACACCTTGAGATGCATCTACTAACAATAAAGCTCCTTCACAAGCTATTAATGATCTTGATACCTCATAGGAAAAATCAACATGCCCTGGAGTGTCTATCAAATTAAAAACATAATCTAAATCATTTTCATTAGTGTAATGCATTTGAATTGGATGACTTTTTATTGTAATCCCTCTTTCTCTTTCAAGATCCATACTATCTAAAACTTGATTCATCATTTCTCTTTTTTCTAACGTGTTAGTCGCTTCAAGTATTCTGTCAGCAAGAGTAGATTTACCATGGTCTATGTGAGCTATAATTGAAAAGTTTCTTATATTTTTAATATTCATATTATTTTTTAATATATATTTATATTCTAATTTATCATTCTTATTTATTACAAATTAATGTTATTATATATAAATTATTAAAGGAGAAAGTTTTGGAACAATTCATTATATCACTCGACACATTAACTTCGCAAATTAGTAACATAATTGCAACTCCTCTAATACCTATTCTTTTAGGGTCAGGTTTAATTGTTACAATTTCCCTAAGATTCATTCAGGTCAGAAGATTAAAACATAGCTTTGATGTTTTAACAGGTAAATATGACAACCCAGCTGACAAAGGTGATGTTACTCATTTTCAAGCTTTATCAACTGCTCTTGCAGCTACTATTGGTATTGGTAATATTGCTGGAGTAGCATTTGCCATTCAAAAAGGAGGTCCAGGGGCTATCTTTTGGATGTGGATGACAGCAATCTTAGGTATGTCATTAAAATATGCTGAGTCTACTTTAGCTCTAAAATTTAGAATTTTTGATAAAGATGGAAAAGCTTCAGGTGGACCAATGTATTATATTGAAAAGGGTTTGGGTAAAAAATGGAAATGGTTAGCTGTTTTTTTTGCAGCATTTACAATTATTGCATCATTCTGCTCAGGAAATATGAATCAAGCTAATACCATAGCTCAAACATATAATGATAATTTTGGTATCCCGTTTTGGGTTTCAGGATTAATTTTATCTTTTTTTGTTGGGTTAGTTATTATTGGTGGAATAAAACGAATTTCAATATTTGCTGAAAAATTAGTTCCTACTATGTCCTTAGTTTATGTTTTAAGCGCAATTTTTATTTTAATTCTCTTTTATGACAGAATCATTCCTTCATTTCAACTAATTTTAAAAGAAGCATTTTCTTTAAAAGCTGGAATAGGTGGATTATTTACAGTAATTATGTGGGGTATAAGAAGAGGATTATATTCAAATGAAGCTGGTCAAGGTTCTGCTCCTATTGCTCATGCTGCAGCAAAAACAAAGGAACCTGTTAGAGAGGGTATTGTGGCATTAATGGGACCATTTATTGATACAATAATTATTTGTTCTATGACTGCATTAATCATTTTATCAACAGGGGCATTAAATTCAAATTATGAAGGAGCCCTTTTAACAAAAGAAGCTTTTACAAGAGGGTTTTATTTTGCACCATTTCTTGGGGCTACAATTATAAATCTTTCTGTTTTGCTTTTTGCATATTCTACAATGTTAGCATGGAGTTATTATGGAGACAGATGTGTTGAATATTTATTTGGATCTACAAAATTAAATATTTATAGATATTTTTATATTTTATTTGTTTTTCTAGGGTGTGTACTTCCAGTTAATTTTGTTTGGAATTTTGGAGATATTGCACTGACATTAATGGCAATCCCTAATTTATTAGCTATCATTTTATTAATGAAAATCTTGAAAGATTTAACAAATGATTATTTTTCAAGAAAACATACTAAGTATAATAAATAATCTTATTAATGAATTTATCTAAATATTTAAAAGTAGGTATTGAAGCTGCTGAAAATGCATCTGATTTTATAAAAACTCAAAATAAAGAAATTTTAAGTATTGATTTTAAAGGTATTTCTGATTTAGTAACTAATGCAGATATTAAATCAGAACAAATAATAATTGATAAAATCACAAAAGCATTCCCCTCTCATAGATTTTTAACTGAAGAATCTGGGTTAATCTCTGATAATTCTGATTTTTGTTGGGTAATCGACCCAATAGATGGTACAACAAATTTTGTGCATGGATATCCATTTTACTCAATTTCAATTTCTTTGTTTTATGAAGAATTACCTGTTTTAGGTATAGTTAAGCATATTTCCACTGATGAAATTTACTATGCTACTAAAAGCAATGGAGCTTTTTGTAATAATAAAAAAATCTTTGTTTCAAAAATCAACAATCTTTCAAAAAGTTTATTAGCAACAGGTTTTGGATATAAACATGAAGAAATATGGGAAAAAAATATGATTTTACATAAAAAACTAACTCATTTAACACAAGGTGTTCGTAGAGCTGGTTCTGCAGCACTAGATTTATGTCATGTAGCGAGAGGTTGGTTAGATGGTTATTGGGAATTAGATCTAAATGCTTGGGATATTGGTGCAGGCATAATTATAATTCAAGAAGCTGGAGGGTTAGCTACAAAAGTCAATGGTGATGAAATTACTTTAGATGATAGAGAAATACTTTCTTCTAATGGAATAATTCACACTCAAATTCAAAAAAACTTAATTAATTAATATTTTTACTACTAGCTTATCTGTCAAATACTACGCTCGGTTAGTATTACTCCATTTTCTTTATTAATATTTAAATTTATTAACCCATCATTGATTATTAAATATTTTTCATTTATTACTCTTCCAATTGCTAAACAGCTAATCTTAAGAGAATTACATTTTTTTTGAATATCAAAAATATTTTGTTCAGATAAAAATATAATATAATTACTAAATTTTTTATAAAATAATAAATCTTCAATATCATTAGAGCTACTTATATGTACTTTAATACCTTTAATATTATTGCAAGATAAAAGAGCAATTAATAAAGCATTTGCTATGCCAATATTATATGTTGAAGCTGAATATTTTATTTTTTTATCATTACTTAATAAATTAAGAAATTCAACTATTTTTTTTTTATCTAAATTATATGTTTTATTAAGATTACCTAATAGCATTATATAATCATTTTCAATTACAAAATTATTTTTTTTTAATTTATTTATTTTTGAACTTTTATTGCTATCTAAAATCTTTGAATTTAAGTTTTTTTTATTCATTATTTTTTTTATAGTTCTTTGCAACATCAATTATTTCATTAGCTAAAGATAAATTAATTGATAACTCTTTTTTAATCAAATTAGGTTCACTTTTTGCGATTTTTGAAATGTCAGAAAATTTACTATAAAGTTTAATTTTCGTTTTAGGTCCAAAACCGTTAATATTATCAAAAATAGAATTTATTGAAGCTTTAGTATGTTTTTTTCTATGAAATGAAATAGCAAATCTATGAGCTTCATCCCTAATTCTTCTAATTAAAATCAAACCTGAAGAAAACTTAGGTATATTTTGAGGTTCTTGCAAACCAGGCAAAAATACTTCCTCTAATCTTTTTGCTATTGATGCAATTGGGATATAATTCAACCCTAATTCCTTTAGTGCAGAAACTGCCATATTTAATTGACCTTTTCCACCATCAATAATAATTAAATCAGGTAAAATCCCTTTTTCATTTTTAATTCTTTTATATCTTCTTAAAACAATTTCTCTAATCATTTCAAAATCATTAATTCCTTTAACCGTTTTGATTGAAAACTTTCTATACTCTTTTTTTCTTGGTTTACCATCTACAAAACAAACCATACTTCCAACAGGTTGATTTCCCTGAATATTTGAAATATCAAAAGCTTCAATTCTTCTAGGAGGACTAACTAGATTTAAATCTTCTTTAATTTGATTAATCATTTTTGGAATTAATTCTTTTCTTGCACTTTTCTTCAAAAATTCTTGTTTTAGAAGAAGATCAGCATTTTGTTGACACATTTTCAATAATCTAAGTTTTTCTCCTTTTAGTGGAGTTGTTATTTTTATTTTTTTATTTTTTTTAGATTCGAGCCAAAGTTTTAATGTTACAAAAAAATCAGGTTTTTCACTCAATATAATTTCACTTGGTATAAAATTGGTAATCAAATAAAACTGTCTAATAAAATCTGAAATCATTTTAGATTTCTTTTCATTCATTGCACCATTTAACATAATTTTTTCTCTTCCTGAAATTCTCCCCTCTCTAATTCTAATTACTATACCACAAGCTAAATTATTTTTTGATGAAATTGCAATTATATCTCTATCATCAAACGATGCAACACTTTTACCTTGCTTTTTAGTAAAATTTATTATCAAATCAATTTGATTTTTATACTTTCCAGCGTTTACATAATCCATCACATTTGATGCTTTAATCATTTGATTTGATATTTCTTTAATTATTTTAGTTTTATTACCATTTAAAAAAAAAATTACATTTCTTATTATATTATTATAATCAATTTGATTAATAAGCCCTTCACAAGGACCATTACATTTATTTATATGATAATCAAGACAAATAGAGTGTTTTTTTTTAGATATACTATCATTATTAATATTGAAATCACAACTTCTTATTGGAAATAACTTATGTAAAACTTTTAATATAAATCTAAGTTGTTTTACATCAGTATATGGACCAAAATATTTCGAACCATCGTTTATTAATTTTCTTGTAATAAAAACTCTAGGATAATTTTCATTTGTAATTCTTATGTATGGAAATGTTTTATCATCTCTTAATAAAACATTATAATGAGGTCCATGCTCTTTAATTAAATTTGCCTCAGTAAGTAAAGCTTCAATTTCTGTCCTAGTTACAATCCATTCAAAATCTTTGGCTCTTTTAAGCATAGATATAATTTTTAAAGACAAATTTGAGTTATTTTGAAAATAAGAACGTACTCTTCTATTTAATAATTTTGCTTTACCGATGTAAAGATAATTACCTTTAATATCCTTAAAAAAATAAACACCAGGTTTTTTAGGCAATAAAATTAATTTTTTTTTTATATAATCGTTTTTTTTCAATAGAAATATTAAAATTTATTTTTTAGATATAATTGAATTTATAAAAACTAAAACTGTAAAAATTTCTAATCTCCCTAATAACATACAAAAACTTAACATCCATTTTCCAATTACATTAAGTGATAAATAAGTATCAGTAGGACCAAAATCACCAAAAGCTGGACCTATATTACCAATTGCAGAAGCAGAAGCACCAAGAGCAGAAACAAAATCTAAATCAAAGAAAGTGAGCATTAAAGATGTTAAAACAAATATAAATACATAAATTAGAAAAAAACCAATTGTATTTCTTATGATTTCTTCATTAATAGTTCTATTTCCAATTTTAATTGGTATTATTGCTCTAGAATGTATCATTCTTCTTATTTCAGTTAAAGAAAACTTTATTAAAAGAACAATTCTCGAAATTTTCATACCTCCACTTGTTGAACCACCCATAGCTCCAAAAAACATCATAAAAAAGAGTAATAATTGTGAAAAAAACGGCCAAATTTCATAATCTGTATTAGAATAACCAGTTCCGGTTAAAATTGCAATTGTCTGAAAAAGAGATTTTATATAATTATTATGAGATAATTCTGAATTTGAAATATTAAAAAATATTAAAATTGAAATAAAAATAATGATAAAAAAATATACTTTAAATTCATAGTCATTAATATAACCCTTTAAATTACCTGACAAAGCTTTAAAGTGTAATGTAAAATTCACACCAGCAATAAACATAAAAAATATAATTATATATTGAATTATTATATTTGGATAAGCTCCAATACTTGCATTCTGAGTACTAAATCCTCCAGTTGGCATAGTTGTGAACGCATGACATATAGAATCAAAAAGGGTCATTCCAGCAATGAACAACAATAAGGTTTGAAGAAAAGTGAAACCTATATATACCATCCATAAAATCTTTGCTGTTTCTTGAACTCTAGGTTTTATTTTATCTGTAATTGG
>CENX01011649.1_pt1 | contig 14546 bp, 17 predicted proteins | sample 361321 | NCBI WGS metagenome assembly CENX01 (sample SAMEA2619678, study PRJEB7988) | marine metagenome | isolation source: saline water (ENVO:00002010), including | reverse complement strand
TAATCTTACTTTTGGATTAAGTTTTTTTATTAAAACTTTTACCATTTTTTTTAATTAAGCACTGATAAAACTTTATTTACAATATTATTTGCAATAATAGATTTTTTTGTTCTAGTTATAATTTCTTTATTTTTATTTTTATAATAAATAGTTACCTCATTGTAATCCGAGTCAAAACCAAATGATTTATTTGAAACATCATTAGCTATTATCCAGTCACAATTTTTATTCTCCAATTTTTCTATTGAATTTTTCTCTAGTTTTTCTGTCTCAGCTGAAAAACCAATAACCAATTTAGGTCTTAATGAATTGTGTTTCGATATATAACCTAGTATATCAATATTTTTATCTAAATTTAAATTTAACTTTTCTGATTTTTTGAGTTTATTTACCTCTGTACCACTAAATTTCCAATCGGAAACCGCTGCTGAAAAAATAGCTACATCTGATGGTAGACTTTGCAAGGTTTTATCCAACATTTCTTTTCCTGAATTTACATTTATCATTTTAACACCTTCTATTGGTTCTAAATTAGTAGGTCCTGTAATTAGAGTTGTATTAAAGCCATTTTCCTTCATTGCCTTTGCAATCTCATACCCTTGCTTACCACTAGATCTGTTTGTCAAATATCTAACAGGATCAATATATTCTCTTGTTGGACCTGCTGTTACAATAGCTTTAAAATTTCTACCTCTTTGAGATTTCTTAAAATAGTCGTTTATAAATTGAGAAATAACTTCAGGATTAGTCATTTTACCTTCTCCATATTCTCCACATGCCATGTCACCAATTTCAGGTCCTATAAATTCATATCCAAAATTTCTCAATTTTTTTACATTTTCTTTTGTTGATACGTGTTCCCACATTCTCACATTCATTGCAGGAGCAATAAAAATTTTTTTATCTGATGCTAGTAAAACCGTAGAAGCCAGATCATCAGAAATGCCTTGACTAAATTTTGCAATTTTATTTGCTGTTGCTGGAGCAACTAAAATTAAGTCAGCCCATCTTGAAAGTGAAATATGATCCATTTCAGCCTCAGATTTTGGATCAAAAAGGTCCGTAAAAACTTTTTCTTGAGATAGTGAGGTGACTGATAAAGGCGTAATAAACTCTTGTGCACCTTTAGTTAAAATACACTTTATACTTGATCCATTCTTTTTTAAAAGCCTTATAAGCTCTAAACTTTTATATGCAGCAATACCACCACAGATTATCAGTAGTATTTTTTTTTTGTGTAAAAATTTCATTGATTTATTAAAATACTATGACACCAAAAAAAACAAGTAATAATATGCCTATTATTCCTTGATTTCTTAGAGATTTCATTTCTTCTTTTTTTTCTTTTAATGCAGAAAAAGAATTTGAATTTTGAGGTATTTGACCACTAGCCAAAAATGTTAGGGCTTGATTTGCCTTATCTACCATTTGAGGGAACTCAGGTAATCTTTTTAGAACCTCAGCAGATTGTTTTATACTCTCAGTTATATTAGCTATTGGATCCTTAGTTTCCTTTAGCCATTTTTCTAAAACTGGTCTTGAGGTCTCCCATATATTGGTATTCGGATTGAGTTTTCTTGCTACACCCTCTACTACTACCATTGTTTTTTGAAGTAATAATAATTGTGGTTGTGTTTGCATGTTAAATTTTTCAGTTATATCGAATAATTGTTTAAGTAGTTTACCTCCTGAGATATCTTTTACAAATTGTCCAAATATAGGTTCACCAATAGACCTTAATGCTTGAGCAAGTTCATCGACATTAACGTTTTGTGGAACAAGACCAGCAACTATGTGTACCTCAGCAACTTTTTTATAATCCCTTTTTATAAAACCATACAAAATTTCTGCTAAATATCTTCTATTTAATTTGTCAATTCGACCCATTATTCCAAAATCAATTGGTATAATATTCCCATTATTATCTATAAATAAATTCCCTTGGTGCATATCAGCATGAAAAAAACCATCTCTGACAGCATGCCTCAGAAAATGTTGGATAATATTTGATGCAATTTCGTTTACTTTAATTTCTTTTTTTTCTAGAAGATCTTTTTCTCTAATAGATACACCATCAATCCAATCAAGTGTTAACACTTCATCACTTGTAAAATTCCAGTAAATTTTAGGCACATTAAATCCCAAATCATTTTTAGTATTCTCTGCGTATTCATTAGCAGCAGCTGCTTCAAATCTTAAATCCATTTCATGATTAGTAATTTCTTTTAATAAGTAAACTACTTCTACTAATTTTAATCTTTTTGTTTTTTTCAAAGTATTTTCAACAAAATATGCTAGCAACATTAAAGCATCTATTTCGTCGTTAAATGTTTTTTTAATTTTTGGTCTTAAAATCTTTATAGCAACATCTTTTACAATACCAGACTCTTCAATTTGAGCTTTATGAACTTGAGCTATTGATGCTGCAGCAATTGGTTCACTTATACTTGAAATAGATTTGTATGTTGTCTCTCCCAGTGATCTTTTGATTATATCTTTTGCAATTGATGTTTCAAAAGCAGGAAGTTTATCTTGAAGTCTTTCTAGTTGTAGTGATAATTCCTCACCAATTATATCTGGTCTTGTTGCTAAAAATTGACCCAATTTAATAAAGGTCGGACCCATAGCTTCCACAGATTTACAAAGTCGTTCTTCCTCATTCATGTTTTGATCACTAAGATTTTTATTTTTAAATGAGATAGAAATTATTCCAGATAATATTTTAACAATAAATGGGATGTCGTAATGTTTTGAGATAACTTTTAATGCGTCAGATTTAGCAAGTTTCCTCGCTATTTTAAATAATGTTAATATTCTACTAATCATTATACTTTCCATCCACTATGAATAGCAACAATTCCACTATTCAAGTTTCTATAAGTACAATTTATAAATTTTTTTTCCTTCATCAAATCTATTAGCTCTTCTTGATTTACAAACTCTTGAATACTTTTTGTCAAATATTTATATGGTCTGTCGTCGCCAACTATTATTTTACCAATCTTCGGTAAAAGCTTCGAGTAGGTACTATAAAATTTTTCTAAATCTGTGTTTTCAATTTTTGAAAATTCAAGACATAAGAATCTCCCTCCCTTTTTTAAAACTCTATAAGCTTCTGAGAGGCTTTTTCCCAAATCTTTAGTATTTCTTAATCCAAAACTTATAGTATAAAAATCAAAAGAATTATTTTTAAAATTTAACTTTTCAGCAGAGTTTATTTTAAATTTAATATTTTTATAATTTCCTAACTTTTTCTTACACAGATTAATCATATTTTTATTTGGATCAATGCAAACTATTTCTGACATACTATTTGTAATTTCGTTGTAAATTTTTGCAACATCTCCTGTACCACACCCAACATCAATTAAACTTTGGTTTGGACTAGGGTTCATTATTTTTATTAAATTTTTTTTCCACTTTCTATGTATTCCAATAGACATAACATCATTCATTAGATCATATTTGTCAAAAACACTGTCAAATACGTTTTTAACTAAACCTTTTGTTTGTTGTAAATTTTGACGCATGATTTTATTTATTATTTATTCTAGTAATATAATACCAAATGCCAGAATTGCCAGAAGTAGATGTAATTAAACAATCTTTGTTAAAAACTATCGTAAACAAAAAAATTAACAAAGTAATAATTCATAATCCAAACTTAAGATTTAGAGTAAATAAAAATATAGAAAAAATCTTAGTTAATAAAAAAATTGAAAATGTTTCAAGAATAGCAAAATATTTAATTATACACATGAACACCAATACTTTTTTAATAATCCATTTTGGCATGTCTGGAACTTTACATATGATTAAAAATAAAAAAAAATTGTTCAAAACCAACTTAAGCTTTTACAGTCAACCAATTTTATCCAAAAAACATAACCATTTAGAAATATTTTTTTCAAACTTTAAACTTGTATATAATGATCCAAGAAGATTTGGATTTGTTAAGACTATTAATAATTTAAAAAACTTAAAAAAATATTTTAAAAGAGTTGGTCCGGAACCTTATGATAAAAATTTTAATAAAAAGTATCTAATAAATAATTTTAAAAAGAGACAAAAAAATATTAAAAATACTTTACTAGATCAGAGAATAGTAGCAGGGTTAGGAAACATTTATGTTAATGAAATATTATTTCATTCAAAAATATACCCATTAAAAAAAACTTCAGATATTAATGAGGACTTTGTAAAGAAAATAATTAAATATTCTAAACAGGTTCTTAATGTTGCTATTAAAAATGGAGGATCTTCAATAAGAGATTTTCAAAATACTGGAGGTCATAAAGGAACTTTTCAAAATGAATTTAAGGTTTATGGAAAAAATGGTCTTTCGTGTTCTAGAAAATACTGTAAAGGAAAAATTCAAAAGGTATTTGTCTCAAGTAGGTCGACATTTTATTGTAATACTTGTCAAAAATAAAAAATATATTAGTTGACCATATATAAATAGCAGGTTATATCAACGCGCTAATGGCAAATATCAAATCAGCAATTAAACGTATTAGAGTAATCAAAAGACAGACCGAAGTTAATAAGTCAAGAAAAAGTAAGTACAGAAACGCTATAAAGAAGATGAATAGTCTTTTAGAGAAAAAAAACAAGAAAGAAGCTTTATCTTTTCTTCCCAAATTAAACTCTGAACTGATGAAAGTTGCAAAAACTGGTTTATTTAAAAAAAATAACGCCTCAAGAAATATTTCTCGTATTACAAAAAAAATTAATTCTATTTAACAACTTAGAGTAGTCTTAAACATTAAATTAGTAAAATTTAATTCTTGTTTGTTTTATTCAACTATGGATATCTAAATTTAAAAAATACTACATATAAATCTTTTCTTATTTAAATAACTAAATCTAGTTCTATAAAATAGTAAATATTTATTTACAAATCTTATAAATTGAAAATTTCAATTTTAAATTTAATTTAAGTTCTCGTATAGAGTTATTCAATTATAGATTTTATTTATTTTGTATTTATAAAAATAATTCATTGCAATAAATCTCCATAAGTCTTAACTGGTCACGCCCCATGAAAAATAATTTAAATCAACATTTAACCAATAATTCATTAAACAAAATAAATTGGGAAAAAATACAGAAAGAGATGTTGGCTACTTTTGGAAATGACATTTACGAAAGTTGGTTAAAAAAAATTGAGTTTGTAGAGGAGCAAAATAATTATATATTAATTTCTGTTACTACAAGATTCATAAGAGATTGGATAACTTCTCGATATCTAGATCAGATATTACAAATTATAAAAAATTTTAATAAAGATATTTCAAGAATAGAATTTGTTATAAAGGAAAAAAAAGAATATGAAGAAACGCAAAATGTCCGAAGTAATATAAATGAAAATTTAGAAAATGTATCATTTATAAAAGACTCTCATCTACAATATAATAGAATAGACCCTAACAAAAGATTTGATAATTTTATTATTGGAGACAGTAATAAGTTGGCATACGAGGCTGCAAAAAAAGTTTCCCAAGAAATATCGCGTTATAATCCATTTTATTTATATAGCGGAGTTGGAATGGGAAAAACTCATTTATTAAACTCAATAGGCTTAGAACTCAGAAAAAAATATAAAGTTATGTTTATTTCTGCCGAAAGATTTATGTATCAATTTGTAAAATCAATTAAATCTAACGATATGGTTAAGTTTAAAGAATACTTTAGAAATACTGATATACTTCTAATTGACGATATTCAGTTTATGAACGGAAAAGAAGCTATGCAGGAGGAGTTTTTTCATACCTTTAATGCTTTACTAGACAAAGGTTCCCAAATAATACTTTCAGCCGATAGACCTCCCAGCAAGCTAAACAGAATACAGGAAAGAATTAAATCAAGATTTTCTGGTGGCTTGGTTCTAGATATACAAAATCCAGAATTTGAACTACGATATAAGATTGTTAAAGCCAGGTGTGAAGAATTAAATATAAATTATTCTGGTCAAATAAAACTTGGTGAAGAAATTCAAAAATTTGTTAGTACAGAAATCAGAGGAAGCATAAGGGAGATCATAGGTGCATTAAACCGGATTTTCTCTTTTTCAAGAATTTATAATAAAACACCTTCAGTCTCAGAAACAAAAGTAATTCTGAAAGATTTATTAAATATATCTGAAAACAAAGTTACAATAGATTTAATACAGACATTAGTTTGTAAATTTTTTAAAATTAGTAAAAATGAGATGTTATCTGCTCGAAGATCAAGATATTTAGTAAGACCTCGGCAAACAGCTATTTATTTAGCTAAGATTTTAACATCAAAATCTTTACCCGAAATAGGAAGGGCTTTTTCTAATAGGGATCATACAACAGTTATTCATTCAGTTAAAACTATCGAAAGACTTAGAAAAGCAGATAACGACTTAAACTATAATATAGATTCATTAAAAAATAAAATTTTATACAATCAAGAAAATGAAATTTAATGTTAATCAACAAGATCTTCAAAAATCCTTAAATTATTGTCAGGGTGTTATTGAGAAGAGAAGTACATTACCGATACTTTCAAATATTCTAATTGAAGCCAAGAATAATAAATTATATTTAACAGCAACAGATTTAGATATAATTTTTATTCACGAAATTAAAAATATTGAAATTTTAGAAGAGGGAAAAACTACCACTCAATCTTCAGTAGTCTACGATATTGTCAGAAAGATCTCATCTGGAAAGAAAATTAATTTTTCTAGCGAAGGAAATAACAAAATCCATTTAGAAGCGGAAAGCTCAATTTTTAATTTAAATTGTTTAAGTGCTGATGAGTTTCCACTTACAGATGAAAATTTTAACCAGAATGAGTTTACTATGAATTCTAAACAATTACTTAAGATGCTAAATAAATGTAAATTTTCAATTTCGAATGATGAAACAAGACATTATTTAAGTGGGATTTATTTACACCAAAGCGAAGTTGACAATAAGATTTTTTTAACTGCTGCTGCAACCGATAGTCATAGAATGTCAATATCTAAAATCAGATTAGATAATAAAATTGATTTTAATCCAATAATATTGCCAAAAAAAACAATTTTTCAACTCTGTTCATTGTTAGAAGATTTCTCAGGAGATATAAAAATATCTAATATAAATTCAAAGATTAAATTTGAATTAAATGAAAGTATATTAATATCAAAATTAATTGATGGAAAATTCCCTAATTACACCCAGGTAATTCCAAAAGAAAATAAAAAAAAACTGGAAGTGAATTTAAGCTCTTTTTTAAATTCAGTTGATAGAGTTGCGTCTGTATCACAAGATAAAAAAGATGGAGTTAAATTTAATTTATCAAAAGATAAATTAGATTTATCTGTTAATAATACAAATAGTGGAGATGGCAAAGAAAGCTTGGATGTAAAATTTGATTATGATCTTGATATAAGTTTCAACTCAAGATACTTGATTGATATCGCTTCACAATTAGATGGAGATAAAATTGAAATTTATCTAAAAGATCTAGGGTCGCCAGCTTTAATTAAAGATCCATCAGATTTTGATAGTATTTATATTGTAATGCCCATGAAAGGTTAGCTGGTAAAATTATCTAATTCTCCATAAATTTTTTTCTGCAAATTATTTAAAAAAACTTCACCCTCTAATCCTGGATCAATTGGTTTTAAAATTGATATAGTTAGTATTTTATTTTTCCCTATAGAACCAGATTTTGGCCAAATTTCACCTGAATTCATTGCTATTGGCTGACACTTAATTTTTAGGTCATTGTAAATTCTAACCACCCCTTTTTTAAACTGTGACCTATCAAGTATATTAGTTCGGGTTCCCTGAGGAAAGATTACAACTGGTCTATTGTAGTTTATATAGTTTTTTTTAATTTTATCCATAAAGCCTAAATTTTCTCTAGTTATTTTATTTCTATCTATTGAAATAGATCCAATTTTTTTTAGGTACCAACCAAAAATTGGTATCCGTGTTAATTCTTTTTTTAAAATAAATACAGGTCCATTATAAATTACCTGAAGATAATAAGTTTCAAATGCAGATTGGTGGGTACAGGCAATAAAAAATTTTTCTTCTTTAATTAAATTTTCTTTTCCTTTAACTTCAATTTTAACTGATAATAAATATTTCAGACATATTTTACACCATACACCCATAACCCTTCCACCAAGAATTGTTATTTTTTGCGGGAGTAATAATGCAGGTAAAAATAGTAAGGAAATACAAACTATTCCAAAATAAAAACAAAAAGTGAAAAAAAACCTTGTCATTAATTATACTTAAATAATATTTATTAATTTCTGCCTTTTTGAGACTAATTTTATATTTGATTTGTCTATAATAATTTCAGGTGGTTTTGTTCTAAGATTATAATTGGAAGCAAGAACAATTCCGTATGCTCCGACATCGCATATTGCCAGGTAGTCGCTTTCTTTAGTTTGAGAATATTTTTTTGTTGTTAAAAACTCATCTGTCGTTTCGCATATTGGACCTACAAAACTATGAGTTTTTTTTATATTTTTTTTATTTCTTATAATTGGTATTATTTTATGAAAAGACCCATATAAAGCTGGTCTAATTAGATCATTCATTGCTGCATCTAATACAACAAAATTTTTGTTACTCGTTTCCTTAATATATATTATTTTTGTAAGAAGTATTGCTGCGTTACCAACTATAGATCTCCCTGGCTCAAAAATAATTTTTACATTATTTCTTCTTAGAAATGATTTAATGCTGCCAAGGTATTTTTTATAATCTAATTTTTTTGTATTATTATCATATTGAATCCCCATACCTCCTCCAAAGTCGATATAATCAAATTTATGATTTATTTTGGATAATATTTTATCTATCTCTTTAACCATCCTTGTATATGGTCTAAAATTAGTTATTTGACTTCCTATATGTACACTCAAGCATTTTATTTTAATATATTTAGAAAACTTGAATGAATTTATTATTTTTATTAAATTTTTTTTATCAACACCAAATTTATCAATTTTTCGCCCTGTTGAAATTTTGTTATTAGTTTTTGCATCTACATTTGGATTTAGTCTTATTCCAATATTGACTTTTTTTCTTTTCTTTTTAGCAATTTTTTCAATAACTTTTATTTCACTTTCAGACTCGGCGTTTATAAGGAGAATTTTTTTTTTGATTGCATATGCGATTTCCTCTTTAGTTTTTCCTACACCTGAAAAAACAATTTTTTTCGCTGGTATTCGAGCTTTTAATGCAATCATTAACTCACCCATTGAAACAACATCTGCTCCTAAATTATAACTTTTAATTACTCTTAAAATTTCAAGGTTATTATTTGATTTAACTGAAAAACATATTATTGGATCTATACTTTTAAAGTTATTTTGGAATTCCTTAATATTATTTTTTAATTTATTAATCGAATAACAGTATGAGGGAGTGCCATATTTTTTTGCAATATTGATGGCACTTATATTTTCAACAAAAAAGCGATTATTTTTATAAATCATTATAAAATTTGAGAAATATTAATCTGCTTTTTACTCTCTTTGTATACTGGATCTCCTTTTTTTCCGCATGACAATGTAAGAGCAAGTAAAAAAAGTATTATTATAATATTTTTCATTTAATTTCCTTTTTATAATTTCTTATCATTTTTTTTATATTCTCAAAAGAAGTTCCACCATAGGATTTTTTAGAATTTATTGATTTATTCAAATTAAATACGTCCATAACATCTTCTTTTACTCCTGGCTCTAATTTTTTTATTTCTACAAAATTTAAATCAGATAAATTTTTTCTTTTTTTATCACAGTAATTAACTACAGAGGCTGTAATTTTGTAAGCTTTTCTAAATGAGTAGTTATTATGTTTCACTAAATAATCGGCAAAATCTGTTGCAACAATATGACCTTTTTGAGCAAGAGAAAGCATATTTTTTTTATTAACTATAAAATTTTTTAATATTTCATTAAGTGATAACAAAGATAATTTAGTTTGATCAAAGGATTTAAAGACAAGCTCTTTATCGTCTTGTAAGTCTTTAAAATAAGAAAGAGGCAGTCCTTTAAGTATTGTTAGCATTGAAAATAAATAGCCAAAACTTAATGCACTTTTTCCCCTTAATAATTCTAAAGGGTCGGGATTTTTCTTTTGAGGCATGATGGATGATCCAGTTACTATATTATCCTTTAGAGTAATTAAATTAAAAGCATCAGAATTCCAAATTATAAACTCCTCTGCAAATCTTGAAATATGAATAGCACAAACAGAGTTTGAATATAAAAAATCAAGTACAAAATCTCTATTAGAGACTGTATCAATAGAATTTTTAGTCGGAAATTTAAATTTCAACTTTCTAGTAGTATAGTTTCTGTTTATATTAAATGAAGTCCCAGTTAATGCCGCAACTCCAAGAGGATTTTCAGATAAATCTTCTAGGTTATTTGTAAGTCTTTTTTTATCTCTTCCAAACATTTCCACGTAAGCCAAAAGATAATGAGCAAATGAAATGGGCTGTGCGTTTTTTAAATGAGTAAAACCTGGCATAATAGTTTTGACATTTTTTTCTGCAATATTTAAAAAATTTTTAATAATTTGATCATATAATTTTAAAATTTCTTTTGACGATTTAGTCATCCATAATTTAAGATCTGTAATGACCTGATCATTTCTTGATCTTGCAGTATGAACAAATCCTGCATCTTCACCAATTAGTTCAAATAATCTTTTTTCTATATTCATATGTATATCCTCAAGCTCTTCTTTAAATACAAATTTTTTTTTTTTAATTTCTAAGAGAACTTTATTAAGTCCCCAAACAATCTTATTTTTAATTTTTAAATTAATTATTTTCTGGCTATAAAGCATTTCAACATGGGCAATAGACGCGTTTATATCTTCGTTATATAATCTTTTATCAATATTTATTGAGCTTCCAAATTTCTTTAAAACTGACGAAGTTTTGCTTTTAATTCTGGTACCCCAAATTGCGTCATTGTTTTTAATTTTTGTCATGTTATTTAATTATATTTATATTATGAATTCATTTATAAAAAAAAAACTATTTGTCTTTTTAATTTATTTATTATCAACAAGTACAGTTTATTCAATAGAAGTTCCTAAATTTGATAACTTAATATTTCACAAAGAAACTAAAAAGTTAGGAAATAATATAAATTTTAAAGATAAAACAGGAGTTCTTATTAATCTGTCAGAGTATAAAAATAAATTAATAATTTTGAATTTTTGGGCTACATGGTGTCTACCATGTAAGAAAGAAATGCCATCTTTAGATAATCTTCAGGGAAATAATAACTTTAAAAATCTTGAGGTAATACCAATTAATGTAGGCAGAGATAGCATAAAAAAATCAGAGAAATTTTACGAGAGTATTGGAATTAAAAATTTAAAAATTTTTTCAGATGAAACTAATGATTTAGCAAATATTTTTTTGTTGAGAGGGATCCCGACGTCGATATTAATAAACAAAGATGGTCAAGAATTTGCAAGAGTATTAGGATCTATAGATTTTGAAGATAAAAAGCTAGTTGAATGGTTAAAATTATTTGATTAACATAATTTATGAAATTTTGTTTACATACTTCTATAGTAAAAGATAATGATGAAGATGTTGTAAATAATGCTGTAATATTGCTCCATGGTTATGGAGGAGATGGTAATGACATATCTAATTTGACACTTGGCTGGAAAAGGCATTTAAAGAATACAATCTTTTTGTGTCCAAACGCACCTGAGACCTGTCAAATAAATCCAAATGGATATCAATGGTTCGATCTATCTTCAGATAATTTACTATCTATTTTAGAGGGAACACATAAAACAGAAACGATTATAAATGAGTATATTGATGAAGTAAAAATTAAATATAAATTAAACGATGAAAACATATGTTTAGGTGGATTTAGTCAGGGCTGTATGATTTCTATAAACGTTGGATTAACTAGATCGAAAAAATTAAATTCTATTTTAGGTTTTTCAGGAAAGATAATAGACCAAAAGGATTTATCATCTAGAATAAAATCTAAAGTTAGTACTTTGTTAATACACGGTGATAGGGATCAAATTGTTCCACCGTCAAGTCTTTTAGATGCGAAAGATTTTTTTATTAGAAATAAAATTGAAATCGATACCCAAATGATAAGTAATTGCGAACATCATATACCAATAGAAGCATCAAGCTATGCATTAAATTTTTTAAAAAAAAATTTAAAATTTAATAATTAACTTATAATGTCCCATTGAATTATTATATTAATTACGTTAATCTAACTTTATGAATATTGTCTCTGAAAAAAAATTTTCATTGGAAAAATGTCCAGCACTTGTTCTAAATGCTGACTATAGACCATTGAGCTATTATCCTCTTTCCTTATGGTGTTGGCAAGATTCAATTAAGTCGGTATTTTTAAATAGAGTTACAATTGTAAGTCATTATGACAGAATAATAAGAAGCCCTTCTTTTAGTATGAAGTTACCAAGTGTAATTGCACTAAAATCTTTTATAAAACCTTTATCAAATCCAAATTTTACAAGATTTAATGTATTTTTGAGAGATAAGTTTGCTTGTCAATATTGTGGAAGTAACAAAGATCTAACATTTGATCATTTGTTACCTAGATCAAGAGGAGGGAAAACAAATTGGGATAACGTAGTCACCGCCTGTTCCAGCTGTAATGTAAAAAAAGGTGGTAGATTACTTAAGAGTTCTGGAATGACATTAAATCAAAAGCCAACTCAACCATCAACAGAGGATCTTCACAAAAATGGCAAAAATTTTCCTCCAAACTTTTTACATGAAAGTTGGATGGATTATCTTTATTGGGATGTTGAGCTCGAACCTTAATAATTTAGATTTTTTCAGATATATTTATAGCTATTCTAGAGCTACTTTTTATCAGTTTATCCAAAAGCGAATATAAACCCTCTTTTGAGGCACCTTTTTCGTAAGCGATATCTTTGTGATGTAGTTCATCATTTCTAAATTTTATAATTTTCTTTTTTAACTCTTTTTCGTCAGATCCTAATTGGTCTATTTGATTTTGATAGTGCTCATCAATTACTTCCTCAACAGATGCAGTACACAGCATAGCAGCCTTTTTCCCTAATATTGTTGATCCAAACCCAAGTCCTACTCCAAGAAGATCCCATAACGGTAAAAATTTAGTTGGATTTATTTTTCTTTTTTTAATCTCACTTTCAAAAAAATCACAATGTTCTTGTTCGTGAACCTTCATTTCTTCTACAGTTTTTAATAGCTCAGGATCTTTGTAAAAAGTTTTTAACGCAAGTAACTGACCTTCATAAATCTTAATTGCACCTCTTTCACCTGCATGATCTACTCTTATAAATTCTTCTAATTTTTTTTTATCTGTTTTTTTCATATGTAATCATAATGAATGTCAAAATGATAATCATTAAAGACATTATAAAATTTATTGTAGCTAAAGACATACCAAATAATGTAAAAGAAACGTCTTTACAAGAGACAGAAATGTCGTCTAGGGAATTTAATAGCTTTTTTTTATCAACAATATTGAGGTTTTCTCCTTTACAACCCTCTAAACCAGAAAATAAACCTTGCTCAACCCCAATATGATATCCTGATAGAATTAAGCTTATTAAAAATATTAATAACAAGATGTACAGCAAAAGACTTTCCTTTGAAAAATAATAACCAATAAATGATCCAAATATAGCTAATAAGTAGGGGTATCTTTGATAAACACATAGTTCACACGGTTTTATTTTTAAAATAAACTCAATATAAACAGCCGCAACTAATGTTAAAATACTTACAAAAAATATAAAAAGGAAGAATAAATTTTTATCTAAAATTTTTTTCATTAATTACTAAAGTTTGCCAAAAACATGTATACCAAATATGCTACCATAATCAAAACGATGCTTAATATAAAGGATGTTACAAAAAGTCTTTTCTCGATTATTTTTTTCATAGTTGGACCAAATTTAGCAATCAATAAAGCTATAATAAAAAATCTAGATCCTCTGGTTAGTATTGATACAATAATAAAATAAAAAAAATTAAAATGAACAAATCCACTTGTAATAGTAAGAAGTTTAAAAGGCACAGGCGTGAAACCTGCAATTGCCAACAGTGTCATCCAAGCTAATACACCACCATCCGAGGATACCTTGTCTTTCAAAAATGAAACATTGTCTACTCCATATAGTTCAAAAATTCTTAAACCTATTTCATTAAAGAACACATACCCAATAAAATATCCTAAACAAGCGCCTAATACCGAGCCGACTAGAGCAGTTAAAGCTATCCTAAACCAATCATTTGGATTTGCAATTGTCATGGGAATTATTAAAACATCGGGTGGTATTGGAAAAATAAAACTCTCTATAAATGAAATTATTCCTAAAAAAGACTTTGATTTTTTATGCGAGGCTAGTTTTAAAGTTTTATTATAAATTTTCCTAAACATATTATCTTTTATTATAATAATTCTTCTTATACTATATTTTTACATAAAGGTTATGTTTAAAAAGGGCGAATGGCGGAACTGGTAGACGCGTTGGACTCAAAAT
>CENX01033887.1_pt1 | contig 14549 bp, 6 predicted proteins | sample 361321 | NCBI WGS metagenome assembly CENX01 (sample SAMEA2619678, study PRJEB7988) | marine metagenome | isolation source: saline water (ENVO:00002010), including | reverse complement strand
GCCGCATGAATTTCTTGTGGGGCGAGTGAAGATAACATGGTTCTTGCAATGGCTGCACCAATGCCAGAAACACTCAGTAATAAACGAAAAATACTCCTTTCTAAAAGGCTATGAAATCCAAATAATGTGTGTGCATCTTCTCTAATTTGATGGTGTGTATAAAGTTTTATTTTTTCTTCATCTCTAATTTGCGAAAAGGTGTGCAATGAAATATGAACTTCATAACCTATACCATTGCAATCTATCACAAGAGTTGTTGGTGTTTTTTCGACCAATCGGCCTATGAGTTGAGTTATCATCCCTTTACATTTTATTGTTTTGTCTGAGCATCAATTACAGCAACCGCAGACATATTCACAATTTCTTCTACCGAGGCTCCTAGCTGTAGTATATGTATAGGTTCACTCAGGCCCATTAGAATTGGGCCAATAGAAAGATTTTCATTTAGTTCTTTCATTAATTTGTAGGTGATATTTGCAGCATCAAGATTTGGAAAAATGAGTGTATTTACATTCTTATTGGACAAGCCTGAGAAAGGAAAACGTTCCTCTAACAATTTCTTATTAAAAGCAAAATCAGATTGTATAGGTCCGTCTACAATGAGTTCAGGGTTTGTTCTGTGAAGTAATTTGACTGCCTGCGAAACTTTTTTAGCTTGAGGGAACCGGGTAGATCCAAAATTGGAAAAAGAGAGCATCCCTATCACTGGTTTTATCCCAAACATAGCAACTGTTTTAGCTGTCATTTTTGCAATGGTAGCTAATTCTTTAGCGCTTGGTTCTACATTAATAGTAGTGTCTGACAGAAATATAGGGCCCCTTTTTGTCAGCATTAGATTGGTGGCTGCCACTCGTCTTACTCCTTTGGCTCTTGAAATAATATCTAAAATGGGTTTTACTACCGAAGGGTAATTTCTTGAATAACCCGAAATCATAGCATCTGCATCACCGTTTTGGACCATCATTGCTGCAAAATAGTTTCTTTCACTCATCAGCCTTTTTGCATCATAAAGAGTATAACCCTTTCGCTGCTGCGCTTTCCAAAATAATTTCGCATACTTTTCCCGTAAGGGTTGATAAAAGTCATCTTTTGGGTCAATAATTTCAACCTTTAAACCATAATCTAACTCATTTTTTAAAGATTCTATCATGGTTTTATTTCCGAGAAGTACAGGAGTTCCCATTTTTTCTTCTTGAACAATTTGAGCTGCTTTCAAAACATCCAAACAATCTGCTTCAGCATAGACAATTTTTTTGGGTTTTGCTTTTGCTCTATCCTGCATCAGGCGGATCAATTTCTGGCCGCTGCCTAAAAGTGCTTCAAGAGACTCTTCATAATTTTTCCAATTTTCTATGGGCTGGGTTGCCACTCCTGATTCCATTGCTGCTTTTGCAACTGCTGGAGGGATTTTAGTTATCAAACGAGGATCAAAAGGTTTTGGAATTATGTAGGTTTTTCCAAAACGAAGTCGCGTTTCATCATAGGCAACATTGACTTGTTCAGGAACAGGCTCCTTAGCTAAAGCGGCTAGTGCTTTAACAGCAGCCATTTTCATTGCTTCATTGATCTTAGTTGCTCGAACATCTAGTGCCCCTCTAAAAATAAAAGGGAATCCTAAAACATTATTTACCTGATTTGGGTAGTCGGATCGACCCGTGGCCATGATGACATCCTTTCTATTATCACAAGCCAATGGATAATCAATTTCTGGATCTGGATTTGCCATGGCAAAAACAATAGGATTTTTTGCCATAGAGTTTAGCATCTCTATCGTTAAGAGATTTGGTTTTGAAAGACCAATAAAGACATCTGCTCCCTTCACTGCATCAACTAGGGTATCTATTTTTTCTTGAGTAGCAAAAAACGCTTTTTCAGGAGTGAGTTGTTCTCTATCTGCACGAATGACTCCCTGAGAATCTACCATTAGGATGTGTTTTTTGTGTACACCAAAGGCCATATATAATTTTGAACATGAAATTGCAGCGGCTCCAGCTCCAGAAACCACAACTTTAAGCTCCTCCATTTTCTTATAACTCAATTCAGCGGCATTTAAAAGGGCGGCGCAAGAAATGATGGCTGTTCCGTGTTGGTCGTCATGCATCACTGGAATGTCCAACTCCTCTTGTAATCTTCTTTCAATTTTAAAGGCTTCTGGGGCCTTTATATCTTCCAGATTAATGCCGCCAAAAGTTGGAGAAATGGCTTTGACGGCCTGAATAAATTTTTCGGGGTCTTTAGCATCAACTTCTATATCAAAAACATCTATTCCAGCAAAAATTTTAAACAAAAGGGCTTTTCCCTCCATAACTGGTTTTGAGGCAATTGGACCAATATCTCCTAAGCCTAAAACAGCCGTCCCGTTTGAAATAACAGCAACTAAATTTCCCTTATTGGTATATTTATAAACCGAAGCTTTTTCTTTTTCTATTTCTAGACAAGGATGCGCAACACCAGGAGAATAAGCCAAAGATAAATCTCTTTGAGTACGATAGTTTTTGGTAGGAATGACTTCTGTTTTGCCTGGTTTGGGTTTGGCATGATATACCAATGCGGACCTTCTATGTTGGTCTTTTTTCATTCCTTGGGTTTAAAACAAAGGTATTAAATTGAAATGACTTCAATTTTTCAAAAAACTGAAAACTGGTATTATGTTTTAACACTTAAAGAAAATAATCCTCCAAGAATTAGAAATAGCCCTGCTAAACAAATTTCGTTGTTAGGATTTTCATCCAAAACGCCGTAAACAAAATATTGCATGCTGAAAATTTGAATGATTATTGGTGTGACGATGAACATATTAAATATGCCCATATAAACTCCTGTTTTTTCAGATGGAATAGAGGCTGCAAGCACTTGATAGGGCATCTCCATCATGCTAACCCCATATGATGCCCAGTCCAAAAGAGAAAAAATATATTCGTGACAATGCAATGCCTGATTAAAAAGGATTTGGAATAGTAAAAAGTATAGTTGTGTTATCCAAAAATAACAATAGTAAGAAGTGCAGATCCACCAATTGTTAGACTTATGAAGTGAAGTTGTTTGGCACCAGATTTTCGATCAATGGTTATCATGGCAAAAGCAATTAAAAAACACTCGATATTACAGGTACCATTGAAATTACCAGTAAGCAATTATGCTTAATTAAAATAAGTTGTTGATTGATCTAGAGTGTTATAGAGCGAAAGAGACAATGCGGATGTGAGATATTGCCCATAACAGAACATGGCGTACCAATAAAAAAACATAACAGGAATGAGTTGTTTTGTGGTGAGTTGTATTTCCTTTATGGCTATTCCAATATCTTTTAGTGTTTTAATATGGTTCTTCAATTTTTTGGCTTCTTTAAATCTCTCTGATTCTTATTGGGTTGGCGGATATTCTAAAGGAGTAAAGACAATCACTAAGATAGTTTCAATTGAGGCAAAGGCGCCAATACCAAATGCCCAATAGGTTGAAAAAGGAATGCCATTTTCCATTTTGTTATTAAAGCTAAAATGCCAAAAGAAACTAATAGACTAGGTGTAAAGTTTGCCATAGTTGGTTCCTAGTCCAGTAAAGATACATTGCATTAGAATGCCAATTGAGTGTTGTTTTTTATCTTATTTATCTGATATAAAAGCCCGATAGGATTCTAAAGTAATATTGTTTCAGCATCTAAAACCAGAAAGACTGGCGGCCATCCATATATTACTAGCATAGGGCATTAATACTAAAACAATACTGGCTATAACAGCTCCAAATAGAAAAAAGGGTTTTCTTCTTCCAAATCTTACAAACCAAGTTCCGTCACTAATGGCACCAATAATGGGTTGCACTAAAAGACCTGTTACTGGACCTGTAAACACAACATTGGCAACTCAGATTCCACAGCCCTAAGGTGTTTGCATATGGCACCCATATTACTTTGCTGCAATCAAAACTGAATTGAACACCAAAAAACCCAAAGTTCATTGCTAGAATTTGCCAGAAATAAAGACACTTCTTATTCATTCAGTACTATTGCACAGCAACAGTTGTCGAACCATTTTTTTTTAATGTTTGAATATTTTCAATAATATAATCACCTACACGTTGTCCCTGGCGAACACCTTCTTCAATAGCCATCATATAATGTATTCCTCCGTAAAGTCTAGAAATGGCAGCTTCTTCAGAAGCTTGAATAAAGGAATTATAGTTTCTATCTGGCAACCCGTAAGCTGACTCTGTAGTATCAACAAATGAAAAATCTGATCCATAAATATCAGTCAATGCTAATGCGGCAGCTCTAGAAATTACTGAATGACCACTGGTATATTCTGGAAATGGTGGCGTTTGTAATAACGGAAGCCATTCCTCATCATAATAAGCATTTATCAATGTTTCAGGACGAACTACCAATGTTTTCCATTTTTCATCCCAGCAACTAATGAAAGCATCGAAAAGGGCAATACTGACATTGGCAAAAGCATTTACGGTTTCATCAAAACTACTATTTGCTCTTCGTGCCACAATGCCAGTGATGCCAATCCAATGACCACCGGGGGTAATTTTTTTGGTAGCAAACATGGCGTGCCCTCGGTGATGGGTGACATAGGGGTTGCAATCCCAAAATTTTGCAATTTCTACTTGCTTTTCGTTGAGACCTTTACCTATTTCATATACCTCAAGTAACTGTTTTTGAAAAGGGCTTCCATCTTTGAGGTCAAATTTTAATGGTGGTTTGGCTGGAAACTGGTTGGCCGAATCTAAAACCATAGTTCTAATTTCTTTCCAATGAGGTTCAATTCCATCCATATAGTCTGGAGGAGTGGGTTTCCAATATTCAGGAGGATCTAAAATAGTGTATTTTGGAAATGTTCTTGTTTGGTTATAGAGGTCTTTACTTGCCCACATCATTATGTGTTCTGCCACTTTTAGTCCAAACTTTTTAGAATTTGCCTTTAATGCTTTGGGAACTCCAATTTCCTTTAATTCCATTTCAAATGATTCTTGGAATTGAGTAATTTTATCTTCAGAAAAAATAAGTTCTTTCCCTACTCTATTAAAGGCATAAAGTGCTGCCATATGGGGACTTATATTTTCATCTTCTGCCTTTGGAATTGAGGGTAAATGAGCTATTTGCCCACTTAATGAGTTGTATTTTTCTGGCATTGATTGGGCTAAAATCTCATATGCGGCAATGGTTGGATAGAGATAGACCCTTGAAGCTACTGGAGGTGAAAAAATATCATACACTACAATATCTGAGAGGTTTTGCATTGCTTTTTGAAAAAATTCGGGATTTTCTAATTGCTTGGGTTCAAAAGGAGGCCCGCATCCTATGATAAGGACTACTAAGAAAAGGCCATGTAAGATTTGCTTTTTCATAAGCGTTGGAGTTTTATTCTTTTTTCTTTAATAAATAGGAATTGTCATTATTAGTTATAACAACAAAATCATCATTATCTAGTTGAACTATTTTTTTTGCTACGGTATTCAAAGGTAAGGGAAACCGTTGATAACTTGCAAAATTTTGAATGGTTGAATCATAATAGTTAAACAAACCACCTGCATTCGCTAAAGAAGGGCCTAGTTCAGCTACATTGTTGTTATTGTTTCCTACAAAGGCAAGTGAACCTGTTAAAGCATTAAAACTAAAATCTTCAATACTACTCTTCAAGGCTGCATCTGGCAGGGGTTTTGCTTCAAATGATGTTCCCCCTTGATTAAGAAAAATCATAGAACGCAATTCCACTAAACGTTTTGTTTGAAGAATATTGGATGGTTTTCTATCTACTAACTTTTCGATGCTATTTACTTTAGCAAAATCATTGTAAGAAGTAAATCTTTTTTTGATGCTCGGTAGTTGAGATGACAGCTTGTCTTTTGAAGCAAAGGGTATGGTTGTTTTTCCATATTCATAAAAAATAATTGGGTCTGCTTGCTTGTTGTTGTCAAAATCATCCAAATATAGAACTACAGGCTTTTCAAGGCTTGCATCCCACTTTAAATTAGATCCTGCATTACCCGCCACAATGTCTAAAAACCCGTCTTTATTGAAGTCTTCCACTAGAACAGTATTCCACAGCCCCTGTGTAGCTTCCATACCGTATGCTGCTGTCTGGTTTTCGAAGGCTTTACCTCTTTGATTGATTAAAATGGTTATGGGCATCCAGTCTCCCACTAAAATTAAATCTAAATAATCATCTTGGTTTAGATCTATCCATTGGGCGTCCGTTATCATTCCCCATTGCTTTCGGTCTAACATTTTCATGGCCCTACCCGCTTCATTTTGAACAATAAAACTTTTTGGTGTTAATCCATAGGCGCCCGTAATACTTCTGCTGCCTATAAAATAATCTGGGTTTTGATCGTTATCAAAATCAGCAATAGCCACACAGCCTGTGTTGGTTTGTGGCAATGAAATAGGTGCTCTTTTAAAAATTCCCTTTCCATCGTTGACATAGATACGATCTTCATAAGCTGGGTTGGGAGATATTACTTCATTTCCTCCACTTCCAACATATAAGTCTAAATCTCCGTCTTTATCAATATCAATACTAGCCACTGTAACATCTTCAAAGCCTCTATCGCGATCAAAATCTGGGATAAATTGATTTTTAAATGATCCTCGCTTTGTTCCTAATAAAATTTGAGCAGGTTGTTTACTTGCACCTCCAATGAAAAAATCTTTAATCTCATCTTGATTAAAATCAGCATAAAGAACTGCAGGACCTTCTCTAGACAATCGTTCTGGAACTAGTTGCTCTTTTTCTTCGTCATAGTAATTATTTTCTATGTGCTTGAAAGGAAAAAGATCAAGTTCAAATTGTTTATTTACCGCTTTTTCTTGAAAATGAGAGGGTTTTTGAACTGATGGATTTATGACGATCAATCGATCATCAAAATGTTTTATCACTTGTTTAGCCCCATTTGGCCAATGAACTTTTAATGAATCTAGTGAACCTTTAGGGGGAAGCGCAAAATGAATTTTTGCACTTGATGCAGATTGAAAACCTCTCACCGTTTGATGTTCTTTTATTGTAGTATACGCATTAGTATAGAAAAATAATTTTGTTCCTACCACGTTAGTACAGTTTTCATTTGGCTTTAAGACAAAAGTGAAGCTTTTATTTTCCTCTTTTTTGTTTTCTAAAATTTGAGCGGGTGCATCTATATTGTTTAGAATCAAGTCCAAGTCTCCATCATTATCTAAATCACTGTAGGCTGCCCCTGTGGTAAAACCAGGAGTACCAATGGCAGATTTTTCAATGCTTTCAAAACCAAGTTTTCCTTTGTTATGAATTAAAAGATTTGGAATCTCAAGGGTAGGCATTTCTTTGATGATTTTTTTTCTGGCTTTGTCTTTTTTAGTTTGCTCAAACTGACTATAATTTGTATTACTTAAGTATTTGATATAATCTAAATCGTTTGGTCTTTTTACAATCCCATTAGGGACAAAAATGTCATTCCACCCATCGTTGTCAAAATCAGCCAGAAGTACTCCCCAACTCCAGTCTGTTGCAAAGGTTTTTGTTTGAAGTGCTAGATCAGAAAAAGTTGTATCCCCATTGTTGATTTGTAAATGATTTCTCGCAAACTGAGGTCTATACCCATACCGTTCTTTAATTCTTATGACCTGATCTGAATCTTCCCCTCCAGATTTTAAAAGAATTTCTGCAGTAAAGGGAAGCATGTCTGTAGTAAAAAAATCAAGGAATCCATCGTTATTCATGTCGGCTATATCTATTCCCATGGTGAACCTAGAAGTATGGCTGGTGTAAAACTCAATAGATTCGGTGAATGTTTTGTCACCATTGTTGATATAGAGATAGTCATTTTCATGAAAATCATTCCCTACATAAATATCAGGAAAACCGTCCATGTTAAAATCTGAAATCCCAACAGCCAAGCCATAACCCAATGCACTGCTGTAAATTCCTGAAAATTCAGTGACCTCTTCAAAAGTCCCTGACTCATTCATCTTATTTTCATAGAACCGGTCGCCGGCAAGTTCATTTGTAATTTTGCGTGCTTTTGTATTTCCATAACTTCTGACTGAATGAATATTATGATTCAATAAATAAAGATCCAAATCTCCATCTTGGTCATAATCTAAAAAGGCAGCCTGCGTTGAAAACCCTGAAAATCCTAAATTAACTTCAGAAGCTACTTCTGTAAAGGTCAAATCCCCGTTGTTTAAATAGAGTTCATTGTGAGATTGTAACTCATTGTAATTTCCTACTTTACAAACATATATATCCATATAGCCATCGTTGTTGATATCCTGCATACTTACTCCCGTGGACCAGGTGGATTTTTGATTCAATCCAGCAGCAGTTGATATATCTTTAAATTGCATGTTCCCCATGTTGAGATAAAGTTTATCGGGGAGTTGATTGGCAGCAAAATAGAGGTCGTCTAGGCCATCATTATTTATGTCTCCTACACTTACTCCACCTCCATTGTAGTAATAGAGATATTCAATAATATTTAGTGAAGAGCTGTCTGTCAATTTATTTTCGAAGGTTATCCCAGTTTTTTTTGAGGATAGAACTTCCATCTTGAAAGTATTGTTTTGCTTGGACTCAACAGGAGCATTATTACACCCTATAATGGCAATGCCTAAAAGAATAATAATTTTTCTAGCTATCATTTTTGTGGTTTTAAAATAACAACACTTTCGTTGGAACGAAAGACATAAATTGAATTATCAACTATTTTGATATCTCTCACTTCACCACGGACAAAAAAGTCTTGCGCATTATTAGTTGTCTTTAACTCTCCGTCAATATTCTCTAAATAAATGCCATGGCTAGCATCATAGATACCAACTTCAGGTTTCACTCGATATAAGTTACCACCCATAACAATATCGGCATCTCCGTCTGAATCAAAATCCCCATGGGCAATAGCATAGATTGGGCTGAGTTGTGCTTCAAAAGGTAAAGGTTTAGCCAAAAAATTGAAATTACCTTGATTTAAAAACAGGGTTGTTTCTAGTGTATTGACTATGAGCACTTCCATTCCTTCCTGTTCATGGGGTGTGAAAATTTTATTGAAGTCCGCGTTTTTAAATGTCTGATAGTTAGGGAATTTCTTTTTGAGGCTTTTCAATTGATCTATCAATGTGTGTCTAAGAGCATAGGGCATGTCACGTTGTTCATTATTGGTGAAGGTTAAAATTCCTTCAACAGATCCGTTTCGATCAAAATCGTTGAGATATAATTTAATAGGTTGAGTGGGAGTAGCTTTAAATCGAGAATTTAAACCGTGGTTTCCAGCCAAAATATCTATGTCACCATCATTGTCAGCATCAAAGAGATGTAAGGTATTCCACCAGCCCTTATAGGAGGATAGCTTGTGGTTTTTTTGGGGAAAAAATTTACCATTATTATTTTCGAAAATTTCAATCCCCATAAATTCTCCTGTAACCATCAAATCTACATCACCATCTTGATCCCAATCATAAAAATGAGCATCTGTAAACATCCCAAACGATTTCAAGAAAGAAGCCCTTTTGATAGTTTCATTTTCAAAATTTCCAGATCCGTTGTTCATCAATATATAGCCTGATCCAGCTTGCCCATAATGTCCTGTAACAATTCGTTCTCCAACAAAAAGATCCAGATCGCCATCATTATCAATATCGGCTGCTCTAACACAACCTGTGCTAATTGGTGCCTCAGAAGCAGGAAGCTTTTGAGGAGACATTGAAAAGTTGCCTTTCCCATCATTGAAAAATAAACGATCATAGAGGTAATCGGAATAGGGGCTCATTTCAATACTTCCTGAAGCCAAATATAGATCTAAATCTCCGTCTTGATCTGCGTCAAAAAGTAGGCTCTCTGTATGCTCTGCGCGAGCAATTTTATTTATGTCTTTTTGTAAAAGTGGAAGCATTCCTTCTTTTAAATTCAGATATACTGTTGAGGGTTGATTTTTTGGTCCTGGTATTATTATATCTTCTCTACCGTCACCATTAATGTCTCCTTGAGCCACCTCTGGTCCTTCATTGCTGCACATATGATACATTAGCCTTTCTCTATGGAAATCGACGAAGTTTGCCTCCCTATGAGTATATATCAGTGGAGTTTTCTCTACCGGCACAAACAAACTAGGGTTTTTAGTTAGAGTTTCTTTTTTCACTTTGACTACCCTCTGCTCATTTATAGTGAACCGTTGGTTGGCTAGAATATTTTTCAGAATAGTTTGTTTCCCAAGAGGCCATTTAATTATCAAGTCAACTTGTGTTGCTTCAGCTAAACCGATATGAATGAGTGGGTCAACGCTTGATTGAAAACCTCTCGCAGGTTGCTGCTCAAAATAAAGAGTATCCTTAGAAGTAACTACTTTTATTTTAGTTCCTAAAGCGAAAGTATTTTTCCCTGAACCCTCTAATCGAATTTGTAGGTGATTATGAGATCCTTTTTGTTGATTCTCATAAACAAAGGCTTCCATGTTTACATTGTTAACGACAAGATCTAAATCTCCATCATTATCTAAATCTGTATACACAGATCCATTAGAAAAACTGGGGGTGTTTAATCCTAGGTTTTTTGCTGCTTCAAACTGAGTATTTCCTTTATTTATGAAAACTTGATTAGGCACTTTTTCCGAGGGAATAATATCAATCAATTTTTCAAAATTAACTTTGTTTTCCTTCATCAATGCGTTGACAACCTCTTCATTAGAAATATACTGCAGATAATCTTGGTCTGTAAGATCTTTGTAAATACCATTAGATACAAACAGGTCCTTTAGTCCGTCATTATTTATGTCAAAAAATAGAGCTCCCCAACTCCAATCAGTAGCTTCTACTCCTGCAAAACGACCCACTTCACTAAATGTGCCGTTGTCATTATTACGATGCAACATATTGCGCGTAAATTGGTGATGATAGCCATTTTTAACGTTGTATTGGTAGCGATTCCAATCTTCAAAAGTGGTTACAGATTTGAGTCGCTGGTAGTTAATAGGAAGCATTTCTGTTACAAAAATATCATTATCCCCGTCATTATCAATATCGGCCATGTCTGCACCCATTGATGCTCCACTAATCGATTTTATTTGTTCGGTTAAAACTTCTTTAAAACTGCCATTTTGCTGATTGATATAAAGGTAATCACGCTCAAAAAAATCATTTGAAACAAAGATGTCTTCCCAATCATCATTATTAAGATCTCCTACGGAAACTCCAAGACCAAAACCAATAACACTTCCATAGATTCCTGCTTGCTCACTAACATCTATAAATTTACCGTCTTGATTGCGCATTAATTTATCACCCCCTAAACGATCTCTTTTAGGGCGCTCATTTCTCCTTAAATCAAAACTACCAATAGCCTGATAAGAGTTATTGAGTAAATAGACATCTAAATCACCATCTTTATCATAATCAAAAAATACTGCATGAGTAGAAAAGCCTTCATCATCCAAACCGTATGCTGAAGCTTTTTCTGTAAATGTTCCGTCTTGGTTATTAATAAATAATTCATTTTGTTTATTGTCTCCAGCAACATCTCCTGAATTGCAAACATATATATCTAACCATCCATCAGCATTAATATCAACCATAGTTACACCAGTAGACCAAGCTTTTGATCCAGCCACTTGGGCATCATTTGTAACCCTTTGAAACTTGAATTCACCTTTATTTAAGTAGAGTTCATTGGGCTTTTGGTTGGCTGTAAAATAAAGATCAACTAAACCATCATTATTCACGTCGCCCACGGCGATTCCTCCCCCATTGTAAAAGTTACGATACTTGTAGACATTAAAATCGTCTGTATAACTAAGCTCGTTAGAGAAAGTTATACCTGTTTCAGAACCAGAATGAAGTTTAAATTGTAATTCTTCTTTTGAAGTTCCACAACCCCAAAAAAAGTGCATTCCTATAAATAAAATATAGAAAGATTTAATCTGCTTCACCTTAATTGGATTCATCTAAATCATCAATTTTAACTATGATATCTTGTGTATTTTCTATGTAGGCTCTAAACCTTCGGTCACTATCAACTTTTACATAGATCGTGGCAATAGTATCATTTTTAAATTCATATTTAACAAATTCATTTCCACCATACCACCTTTCTATTGAATCAAGTACCCTAGGTAATAATTGTGAGGCGTGATAGTTTTCATTCCAAGGAACCCAAAGCACATGAGAGAATATAACCTTCATGTTGTTGAGTTTTCTTTCTTTATTAAAACCACCCGTATATTCCATAACAAAGTCATTTTGTTTTTTAGGTGTCTTAGGATCTTGAAAAACATACTTCATAAAAATATACGACCTTCCTTGTACAACTATTTTATTGTGATTTAAATCCCAACTCTTTTCATGGTAAGAATCTTTAGATTCCCCTAATCTATAGTTAAAGAAAAGAGAATCTTCTTTTACATTTTTCCTTAACTCACGATCTACCATTTTTTGATACTCTGATTTACAACCTAAAATTGTTAGAGAAAAATGAAATATTGATATTAAAACCCAAAGCTGTTTCATGCCAAATAGACTTTTAAGGCTCTAGTTTCATCAGATTTAATGCACTATTGTTAAGACCCAGAAGCAGTTTTTTTTGAGTTTTCAAATTTACAACTTCCAATTGTCTTATTTGACCTTTGACACCTAAACTTTTAGGTTGTTCCCATTGCCATTTTGATGATTCATTTTGATAGTTTAGTTGCCAACCTTGAGAGGCATCATATTGACCAAATTGAGGTTTTACTAAAAACTGATTGCCTCCAAAAAAAAGGCTTCCCTTTCCAATTTTTTCTGCTGCTAGATGATCCATTGCGAACACTGGCGCATATTGTATTTCAACAGGTAATTCAATTTTTTCAAACCCAGAATTTTTGCCCACAAAAAGTGTGGTTTCTAGTGTTTGGAGTTCTGTAATCTCACTGTCTGATAATTGAGCTTCCGCAAATAGATCTGGCATTGAAGCCGCTGCATAATTTTCATATTTAAGAGCTCGCTTTTTTAAATAGGGTAATTGAGCAATTAGTTCATCCTTATCAGCTATAGGGTAATCTTTTCCATCATTTTGAAAAGTGATAATGGGTTCAAGACTGCCGTTTTTGTCAAAATCATTTAAAAATAATTTTGTTCCCGGCTTAAAGAAGGTATTAATCCCCATATTTCCAGCAATCATATCTGACCTCCCGTCAAGATTGAAATCTCCAACGAGTAGACTATTCCACAATCCCGTTGTTGACTCTAAACCATACTCTTTTGTGCGATTCACAAAAGTACCAGATTCATTTATCCAAATACTTATTGGCATCCACTCTCCAACTGCTACCAAATCTAACCAGCCATCTTTATTAAAATCAACTGATGAAAGATGAGTAATTAACCCTACTTTTTCAAATGAAGGCTGTTGGTTTAGAATAAAGTTTCCGAGTCCATCATTGATGAAAAGATGTAGGTTTCCTTTTTTACCATAAACAGACAAATCAAATCGTTCTCCAATAATAATATCTTTAAAACCATCTTTATTAAAATCACCTGTAGTGACCCCCCCAGTTGAAAAATGTGAATCAAATGTTAAAGATGAACTCTTCTTTAAAAAATATTTCTCTCCAATATTTTCATAATACCGGTCGTCCAAAAGGGCAGAAAATCTTGAAAAGGCTCTCCCTCCACTCCCAACAAATAAATCCAAATCTCCGTCACCGTCGCCATCAAAAAACTCAGCCACTACATCTTCCGAAGCTTTATCATTTTGAAAAGGATTCATTATTTTTTGATAAGAACTGCCCTTAGATAATAATAAAGTGGCCGTTTGGTTTTTTGCCCCCCCCACAAAAATATCATCGATTCCATCGTCATTAAGATCTGCCGCTGCTGTTGCAGGGCCTTCATTGTTATACATTTGAGGGATGAGACGTTCACGATTAAAATCAATCCAATTATTTTCCCGATGAACAAAGTCAAGTTTATCTGTAGGTTTAGTTTCTAAACTGGTTGGTTTTGGTAAAATTTCCCCTTTTTTAGGCTCCCAAAACAAATGAATTTGATTTGTAGTTAATTGGTCATAACGACTAATTGCCCCGTTGGGCCATAACACTACCAAACTATCAATAGTTCTTATCTTTCCTACCCCAAAATGTAATCGATTGGCAATGGAAGATTGAAACCCTCTTGATGGAAATTGTTCTCGCATTTGCTTTTTATTTGCTCCATAATAAATAATGGCTTTCGCCCCTACAGCAAAAGAATTTTTACTTTTTGAATTAAGTCCTACACTAAAACTTCTTTGATTCAGTGTGTCGGTAGTGTTTTCATAAATAAAGCTTTTCATATTTACATTATTAACTACCAAGTCTAAGTCACCGTCATTATCTAAATCACCATAGGCATTTCCGTTGCTGAAACTGGGTGTTCCTAGACCCCAACTGCCAGCTTTTTCCTCAAAAATAAAATCACCTTTATTTTGAAAAGCACAGTTGGGCACAGCTTTGGAAGGCATAATATCAATAAGGTTTTTAATCGCATTTCTTTTGTCCTTTAATATATTTTGGACTTGTGCTTCATTGGCCATGTAGGACAAATAGTCTCGATCTAAAAGATCTTTATAAAT
>CENX01104344.1_pt1 | contig 14583 bp, 14 predicted proteins | sample 361321 | NCBI WGS metagenome assembly CENX01 (sample SAMEA2619678, study PRJEB7988) | marine metagenome | isolation source: saline water (ENVO:00002010), including | reverse complement strand
GATTTAATTTTGAGTGGTCATGACCATACTTATTCTAGAACGGGCCTTGTTGATACCAAGAATTTAGAGAATGTGCCAACTGGTTATCAGCAAGCTTATGATCCAGAGATTGGCACGGTTAACGTTGTCTCAGTCAGTGGTCCAAAGATGTATGAAATTACCAAAGGTCAATACGCTAAAACTTTTGGTGAAAATAAACAGTTATACCAAATCATCGATATTGATGGCGAAAATCTACGCTTCAGAGCTTTTACAGCAACCGGCGATTTACATGACGAATTTATCCTACAAAAAAGAACTGACGAACCAAATCTCCTGATCGAAAAATAATCGTTAATTGCTGGTTTTATTTTACTTTTTCAGCACTATCTAAGCCTTATGAAATTTACGCTTTTATCATTGTTAATACTCAGTGGGTTTATATTCTCTGAAAAAACACCTGACTCACTAGAAAACACCATCAAATTATTCTGGGAGGCCAGAAATAATAAAGACTTTGAAAAGATTTTTTTCTATGAAAGTAAAATTGGAGCCATAACAGGATCATCTTCTGAAAATTTTTTCTTTGAAGATCCGCCTCCAGACTTACAATCTGTTATTGATTATTATTCTTTGGTCCAATCAGATGTCCAACCTACTAATATAAAAATTTATGAATTATCTGAAGATGTTTTCTTATCGCTTTACTACTTAACTGGCATATACCAATACTCAAATGGAAAAATCAATAATAACTATCAAGCAAGGGTTTCAAATATTTGGTTATGGGAAGATCAGGGCTTTAAGCTTTACTACAAAAATTTTACTAACCTCGATGAAAGCTTATCTCCCCAACCGATAATTGCTTATCCAATGAATTAATATATATGGCTAGATTTTTCTTATTAAGATACTATTATTTCATTAAGTGCAAAGGGGAGGTTTTGCCTGAGATCTGAAAAGGAACCCTTTGAACCTGAACCATATAGTGATGGCGGAGGAATTGCATGAAAAACATCATAAATTATCTATATATTTTCGTAATTTTGTTTGCATCTGAATTAATTTTTTCAGATGAATTAGAAGAAGTAATAGTTGTGGCTGACTATCGCCAAACCGATTTAAGTAAAGAGGATTCAAGCGTATTCATACTTGATCGAGATGATATAAAAAGTGAACCAATCAAGCATTTTGAAAATCTTTCATACCTTATACCTAATCTTAATTTTGCTGCGAGTGATTCCAGAGCAAGGTATTTTCAAATAAGAGGTATTGGCGAGAGGTCGGGGTATTTGGGAACTCCAAATTCATCGGTGGCATTCTTAATTGATGATGTAGATTATTCAGGACAAGGCGGCATAGCAACCACTTTTGATGTTGAACAGATTGAAGTCTATAGAGGTCCTCAAGGAGCTCGGATCGGCGCCAATGCTCTAGCTGGTTTAATTTACATAAAAACCAAAGAACCCACCAAAGAATTTGAGGGTACATCTGAAATTACATACGGTGATTACAATACTTTAAGTACTGGTATTGCTTTTGGCGGACCAGCCAATGATAGTGGCAATGTTAGGTTTAGATTTGCTGCAAGGAAAGATGATACTGATGGTTTTCGTGAGAATCTGTATTTGAATAGATCTGATACTTCTAGAAAGGATGAAACTACGCTACGACTTAAACTCGATTTTGATTTGGGCAGAGACTTGACCGCTAAAGTTTTATTAAGTCAGGTTGATATGGATGATCCTGCTGATATTTGGACCATTGATGGCTCATTAAATACGCTATCGGATCGACCAGGTATGGATGCTCAAAAAACCGATACACTGGGCCTTAAATTTTTCAAAAAAAATAGATTTTCAGAATTTCAAAGTTTGACAAGCACTACCGATACAGATGTAGTTTTTAGTTATGATGCGGATTGGGGTAATGTTGATTCTCATGCACCTTATACATACGATTACTTTTCTCAAACTTTACGTAACCGTAAATCTTTTGGGCAAGAGTTTAGGTTTGTATCAAATGAAAACTTCGAAACTGAAAGATTCCCTTTTTCTTGGGTAATAGGACTTTCATACCTAAAACTCGATGAAACAAATGATCGCCAAGATGATGGTCTGTACGGAGATCCTCTGGATCCTTTTAGCCCCTACTCAATTTTAACTATTTCCTCGAGTGATTATTCTTCAGAAAATACTGCTTTCTTCGGCAATCTTGAATATGACCTTTCTGCGTTTACTAAAATTTCCTTAGGTCTTCGTTGGGAGGACTGGTCAGCTAAGTATTCAGATTCAGATAATGAGAGATTTAAACCATCAAACAGTATGGTAGGTGGCAAAGCATCTTTAATTCATAATTTTGATGGCGATAAAAATCTATTTATTAATTATGCCAAAGGTTATAAACAAGGCGGTTTTAATGTTGGGTTAGGTTTAATAGAGGGTACAACTGCTGAGGATTTAGAATACGATCCAGAATTTTTAACCAATTATGAAATTGGTATAGACCTACCTATCAAGAGAAATACCAATTTAAGATTAAATGCGTTTTATTCTGATCGAGAAGACCAACAAGTGCTGATATCGACACAAGTAGTTCCAAATGATCCAAATACGTTTGTTTATCTTACTCAGAATGCTGCAGAGGGTGTGAATTATGGATTAGAGCTTAATCTTAATACTTTTTTCTCGGAAAATTTAAGTGCTTTTGTAAATTTAGGTTTGCTTAAAACAGAGATAAAGAACTGGGAATCAAGGCCAGATCTTGAAGGAAGAGCACAAGCTCATGCTCCAACTAATTCATACTCTATTGGGTTGAATTACATACCTTTTAACAATGCTTATTTGAATGTAAATTTCACTGGACAGAGCGGTTTCTATTATGCAGATTCACACAATAATAAATCTGATTCATATTTATTAACTAATGCTAATTTTGGGTATGAGCTAAATGATTGGACCTTTGAGATTTGGGCAAAAAATCTCTTCGATGAGTATTATTCAACTCGAGGATTTTACTTTGGAAATGAAGCACCAGATTTTGTTGATACCTTGTACGAAAGACATGGTGACCCAAGGCATCTTGGTCTATCAGTAAGATATGATTTTTGATTTTCTTCAAGCAAATTGGTTTGAAATAGTCGCAGCACTTCTTGCAGTTGCTTATTTATTACTAGCAATGATCCAAGATGTGAGGTGTTGGGTAGCTTGGATCATTAGTTCCTTAATGTATTTATTTGTAATGTATTCAGCAGGTCTTTATATGGAGGCTTTGCTTCAGATTTTTTATATTTTTATTGGTTTTTATGGTCTGTATCAATGGAGATTTATGTCTGATCTAAAAGAGACTTTAAGAATTTCAACTTGGAGTGTTAAAAATCATTTTATAGTAATTGCAATTTTAATTTTTCTGACTTTTGTATCTGGTTATATTTTGACAATTTTTACTGCTGCTGCATCACCCTTTGTAGATGCTTTTACAACCTGGGGTGCAATAGTAGCTTCGTATCTTGTTGCTAAAAAAATACTAGAGAATTGGTTCTACTGGTTTGTTATAGATTTCGTCTCAGTTTTCCTTTTTATATCACGTGAGTTGTATCCAACTGCATTGCTTTTTTTAGTTTATTTAGTGCTTGTAGTATTTGGATATAGAACTTGGAGTAAAAGTTGGCAACACGCAGATGAGCCAAATTAAAATATTAGAAACTATCAGTGAAACACCATATTCTCGGGTTTCATTTTGTTATTTAAATAATGTAAAAGCAGTATTAAAAACAAAAAAAGAAGCAATTATTACCAATTCTATTGCGACAGAGTTGAAAATTCATCAATTTCTTAATAAATATGATCTTTGTCCAGAAATTCTTGACTATGACTTGCTAAACAATCGCATAATTTATGAATACATAGAATATCCGGTTGAAAATTCTGAGTATAATCAAGTTTTTTTAGAAATATTAGGTAAGGCGTTAAGTAAACTTCACTCATTAAATTATAAAACTCTAGCTGTAGATACTTTTGAGGAAAAGATCGAAAGTTATAGAAATATACTCAGCACAAGTAACGCAATTGAAATTCAAGAGAGCTTTGCATTGTTTGATAAGCTTTATAAAAATCGGAGGAAGCTTACCTTCTGTCATAATGATCTCAGTCCAATGAATGTTTTTTTTGATGAAAAACTAAAGTTTATAGACTGGGAGTATGCTGGCTTAAATCTGCCAATATATGAAATTGCATTAATAAAAAAATCGTTTAAATTTTCTTCAGATCAACTTAATATTTTTCTCAAAGCTTATGGACAAGATTTCAATCCTAGTGAAATTGAAGAATTTGAAGTACTTGTAGGATTTGTTGAAAAGATATGGCAGAAAGTGACAAATAAGCTTAAATCTAATCAATAATCCACATTTTTATGTAATTACATTGATTTATGCTAATAAAATTAATACATTCTTCCTGAACTTATTAAAAATACTTACATTTTTACTTAATAGACAAATAAATGAGAATTGCAATAAACGGTTTTGGCAGGATTGGAAGAAACATTTTGCGCTCCTATCTGGCTAGAGAACAAGTCTGGAAAAAATTCAATCAAATAGAAATTGTAGCTATTAATGACCTTGGCGCCCCAAGTGATAATGCACATCTCCTAAAATATGATTCTGTCCATGGGAAACTTAAGAATGAGGTTGAATACTCAGAAACCTCGATAAAAGTTGATGGTTATGACATTGCATGTTTCTCAGAAAAAGATCCATCAAAACTCCCATGGGGAAAATTGAATATTGATATGGTTTTTGAATGTACTGGTTTATTTACCTGCAAAGATAAAGCAGAACAACATATTCAAGCAGGCGCAAAGAGAGTTTTAATTTCAGCACCTGGGCAAAATGTTGATAAAACTATTGTATTCGGTGTAAATCATGAGACGTTAACGAAAGAAGATCGAATTATTTCAAATGCATCTTGTACAACAAATTGTCTTGCTCCCTTGGCAAAAATCATCCATGAGGAATATAGAATAGTAAATGGTATGGCAAATACTATTCATGCTTACACCAATGATCAGTCTTTACTAGACGTTCATCATTCTGATCTTTTACGAGCCAGAGCAGCAAGCTTGTCTATGATTCCCACAAAGACAGGTGCTGCTTCAGCGGTTGGCGATGTCTTACCAGAGTTGAGAGGCAAACTAGACGGGCTTGCTGTTAGAGTGCCTGTATCTAACGTGTCCTTATTAGATTTCACCTTTACAACTGAGAAAGATTTTTCGATTGAAGAATTAAATGCAAGGTTAGACGCAGCAGCAAAGAATAGTTTATCTGGCATTTTAGACATAAATGAAATACCTCTTGTGAGTATAGATTTTGGGAATGATTCACACTCTGTTATTTTTGATAAATCACATACAAGAAAAATAGGTAAATCAACTAAGATTCTTGCCTGGTATGACAATGAGTGGGGATTCTCAAATAGAATGCTGGATGTAACAAACTATTTAAATCAAATTTCTAAAAAATCGTCTCAAGCGGCCTAGATTATAGGTTGAAATAATACGTAAAAGTCTTAAATTAGAACAATGAAAACCTTATATGTATTTTTACTCTTTATAACTATGAGCACATTTGCTGAAATGTCTGGTAAACCCGATCAATGGTATGTCGTAACTGATAGAGTTATGGGTGGTTCATCAAATTTAGAAGCAGATTATGATGATGGTACTTTCATAATGACTGGAAATGTCGTTAAGAAAGATGGTGGTTTTGTCAGATTAGCGCATAGACCTGAAGAAATTAGTAAAAATGCAAAAGGTATAAAATTCAAAGCAAAAGGCAATAATGAGACCTACGAAGTGCACCTAACTTTAAAAGGTGTAAAAATGCCTCCATGGTCTTATTTGAGTTCAACTTTCAACGTAAATGAAAATTGGCAAGAATTTGAAATAAACTTTGCCGAATTCAAAAAAAACGGATACATGATGGCAGCAATGAAACCGCAAAATATCCGAGATATCAGCATTGCTGGTTATGGTAGAGATTTTGATGTCAACCTTGAGTTCAAAGACGTCACTGTCTTTTAATCTAGCTTTTATAGATCTTTGAAGTAATAATACCCCTTGTGAGAGAGCTTAAATTACTAGTACTCTTAACTGCACTTTTTGTAAGTGTGAGCACTCTTCACTCTCAAGAAATTGAAGAGGTAATAGTTACCGGCTCTTTGTTAAAAGATACGGAATTAGATGCGTCTCCAGTAGAGCAAATTTCATCGGAAGACTTTGACAATTTTAATATCAATAACATTGCTGAAATTAGCAAATTTTTAAACAGTTCTTCGGGTTCTCGTTTTCAAACAAATGCCCTTGAAGGCGTTGATCAAGGCATGGCCTCCATAACATTACGCGGCTTAAATCAAGCCTCAACTTTATTACTCATAAATTCCAAAAGACATACTTTTGCAGGGACGCCTTCCAATGATGGAGAGGCGTATATAGATGCGAATATAATCCCAGAAATTGCTTTTCAAAATATAGAAATTTTAAAAGAAGGGGCAACAACAGCTTATGGTTCTGACGCAGTTGCTGGCGTAATAAATTTTTTAACTTATAAACAATTTAATGGATTCAGAATAAAGTTTGGTGATCAGACCGCTGAAAATAATAATAATAAAGAGGCAAACTTTGGTCTCTTATTTGGTACAAAAATTCTTGGTCTCGATGCTGTCTTTGGTTTCAATCAATTAAATCGCTCACCTTTCTCAGCATCTGAAATACCACGGATTGCTGAACTAGCTGTAAGTGGTTTGGGAAATACTTTTATTATGTCCGCTGATGACACTGTAAATTCTGGACTTTATGCAGGTGAGTACCTCTCTGGACAAGTTGTACCAGATCCAAATTGCGAACAAAATGGTGGAATATTAGACGGTCGATGCAGATTTAGATATGGCACAAGATTCAATATTTATAATGATGAAGATCATAATAAATTTTACTTATCATTATCTAATAGCAATCATGACTTGACGCTGTTAACATCCAAAGTTCAAGTTAATGACAATCCGCAATCACCCTCTTATCCTGCATTACCCTTCTTATCTAGACTTATTAACCCAGGAGAGGGTGGTAGCCCGTTTAATGTACCAGTCAGATGGCTTGGTCGACCATTAGGAGCGCAATACCCATCTCCTTTATCACCAAAAGACATCAGACAGTATCATTTAAGCTATAGCTATTACTTTGCAATAAATAATTTTGATTATGATGTATCACTTGCAACTAGTGAACATAAAAATAATCATGTTAGACCAGATATAATTGACTCTCGTTTTCAACAGGCTTTGCTTGGTAATGGAGGAGAGAGTGGTAATCTTACTTGGAACATATTTGATCATACTCAAAACCCCATTGAGCTTATAGATTTTGTAAGGGGTGCAGAGATTTCCTCAAAAGATGGTGGCCTAACCACCCTTGATGCCATAGCAAGATCATCTATTAATGATCTCAACTATGCTTTTGGTGTTCAGATCAATAATGAGACTCTTGATATTGAATATAATGATTTAGCGAGAGCAGAATTCGATAGAGACGGCAAGATTACCAAAACAGCTGATTTATTCTTTTTGGGCGGTGGTCAAAATGTAAACCAAAGTAGGAATAAATATGGTGCTTTTTTTGAGGGAGAGCAAGAAATATCTGATTCTCTTGGACTGCGACTGGCGGCCAGGTATGAAAAAGTTGATAATTTTTCATCATTGGATCCTAAAATTTCACTCAGCTACAACCCAATAGATCAAATAACATTAAGAATCTCTCGTGGAACATCATTTACCATGCCGTCTATGGCACAAATGTATTCAAGTGACATAAATCTTGGTAGTGTCAGAGATGTTGAAGGAAGTCTTTTTGTACGACAAGCCAGAATAGGTAATCCAGATTTAAAACCAGCTACTTCGACTAACTCAAACTTTGGGTTCATATATGATTTAGACATAAACCGATTTTCTATTGATTATTGGAAAATTGATTACCGTGACAGAATTGAAGCAGAAAGTTCACAAGCCATCCTAGATCTCGATCCTCAGGGACCTAGCATTACCAGGAATGAAAATGGTGAGCTTATTGGTGTGACCACAACATACTTTAATGAGGAAAGTACATTAATATCTGGTATTGATTTTAGTTATGAGCAGATTTTTGACCTAAATGATAACGGTATCCTAGAATTTGTTCTGAAAGGTACTTCCTTTTTAAAATTTTTGACTCCTGATCAAACTTCAGATGGCACGGAAACAGTGCTTGAGAATAGAATTGGAAAATTTAATTTTGATACACATACACATGCACTACCTCGAAATAGAATAAATTCTTTTTTAACTTGGAAATATAAAGAATATGAGACTGGTTTTAATGCCAGATATATCAGCAGCTATGAAAATAATCGAAGTATTCCTGAAAGTGCGTTAAATCTTGGATATAGAAGTAAAGTTGATTCATTCCTTGTTTTTGATTTGTCCTTTGAACTTCCAATTGGTATTCTTTTTAATGATGTAAGTCTGGATGGTAAGTTTGCACTGATAAACCTTTTTGATGAAGGTCCTCCACTTCTATATGACGCTCCAGACTTTAGTTTTGATACAAGAGTGCATGATCCTAGAGGAAGGATGCTAAACATTCAATTTGAACTTGGGTTAATTGATTAGAAATTTTCTCACAGTGGATAACTTTTTAAAAGGTAAGTAAGATATTCGAATGATTAAGACCCAACTACGTTCCGATCAAGCAGCAATGACACTATCTATGGTTTGTATAGTCCACTGTTTTTTTGCACCTTCGGTCTTAATTATTGGTTCTGGTTTCTTAGCTGTAAATTTAGGAGATGAATTAGTACATAAATTAATTGTTTTAACTGCAGTTCCTATAAGTGCAGTTGCGTTATACCTTGGCTATAAGAATCACAAAGTTACCACTTTCATACCAATAGGAATATTTGGTCTAGTATTGCTAATTTTTGCTGTAACTTTCGGAGAGAGCATTTGGGGAGAATTGGGAGAAAAAGGGCTTACTTTATTTGGTTCTTTCTTGGTTGCTTACTCTCATTTTAGAAACTATCAAGTTTGTAAGGCTATTGACTGTAATTGCCACGAGAAATAAGCATAATTAATAAAATAGTTTAAAATTAAGATATGAAAATCGGCATCATATCTCTCTTATTTATTTGTTCTTTATTAGTTTCAGAACCAAAAGAACATCAATCATTAATGGCAACATTATTCGTTCAAAATTCAGCTGAGTCTTATACCAATTCACTAAGTATTTACAAGGCAGCAGAAGATCAATTAGAAAAAGTAGTTGAGAATACAAAAGTTTCAGCAGCTATTGAACAAACTAAAGGGTTTGCAGGTAAACCACCAGCAGTTATTTTAGATGTAGATCAGACTGTGTTAGATAATATTGCTTATCAAGCCAGATTAATTGAAACCAATACTTATTATCCTCAGGGCTGGAAGGAATGGTGTGAAGAAGAACAAGCAGATTACATGCCAGGTGTAGAGTCGTTTCTTAAAAAAGCAGCTGCACTTGGTGTAGAAGTATTTTTCATCACTAATAGAGATGTAAACGTTGAAGTGGCAACTAAAAATAATTTAGAAAAATTAGGGTTTAAATTTACTAAAAATTTAGATCAACTGCTTATGAAAAATGAGAAATCTAACTGGGGTTCGAATAAAAACTCAAGAAGAAGTTTAGTTGCAGAAAACTATAGAATCGTAATGATGATTGGCGATAATTTAGGAGATTTTGTTGATGGTTCCGATAATAAGGCCTCAGCTGAAATAAGATTGAATGCAGCAAAAAAGTATGCTCATATGTGGGGAACTAATTGGTTTATGCTGGCAAATCCAACTTATGGCGACTGGGAAAATACAATTATTGACTTTAAATATGCGATTCCAAGATCTGAGCAAATAAAAATAAAGCTTGAGACATTAGATTCTCAACAGAAATAATTTGATACTGAAACCTTAATTTATGTTAGGACTATCGAAGAACACAATTTATTCAGGACTATTCTTTTTTTTCGTATTAAATTCGATCTTTGTCTTAAGGCCTTTCCGAAATACTATTGCTGCGGATATAGGGACAGCAGATTTAACGTTTTTCTTATTTGTTGTAGTTTTGGTAATGTTACTGGTTAATCCTATTTATTCTTTTATTGTTTCAAAAAGCTCTCAAAAAAATATTGTTCCATATATTTATGGATTTTTTATCCTCAATTTACTGATCTTTTTGAGCCTGAATAGTTATTTCCCAAATAGCTCTGCAGTGAAAGCAACATTCTATGTTTGGTATAACGTATTTAACTTCTTTCTGGTTGCAATATTCTGGGCAATGACTGTGAACTCTTTTAACCTTGAACGTGCAAAAGTTTTTTTCGGCTTGATAAGTGCTTTTGGTTCTTTGGGGGCATCTTTTGGAGGCTTGCTCGTAAGTAATTACTTGTACGACAAAGAAAACCTATCTCTTGTTGTTACTATTATTTCAATGCTGCTTGCTATTTTCTTCTCATCAAGAGTTGAAAGACAAGAATTGTCATTGAAAGGAAATACATCTACTTATAGCCAAGTTTTTGAACAATTCATACAAATAAGAAAAAACCCATTGATTAGAAATTTTGTTTTTTATGCTTTTACCTGGACTTGTTTAACAACAGCACTATGGTTTTTTCAACTAGAGATAATAAATAACTTTACTAATGACTCTAGTGTAAAAACTCAAATTTTTGCCAGAGCTGACTCAATAGTTCCTATTATCACTTTGCTTACTCAACTTTTGCTGACTTCTTTTTTCTTGCGATCAAAATATTTCGGAATTAGATTCGTATTAACAATATATGGTGTTATTTTTTTAGTTGCACTTGTGGCAATATCTGGTTATTTTTCAGAGTATCTGCTGAGTGCTTCAGGCATAACTTTATTTTTAATCTTACAGGGAACTATTAGACCTTTCGAGTATGGTTTGAATAAACCTGCGAGAGAGGCAGTATTCACCACTCTCTCTACAAGAGAAAAATATAAATCCACTGTTTTCATCGATACCTTTACTAATAGGTTTGGGGACGCAACAGGTGGGTTGCTATTTAACTCACTTCTTTCTTTTGGTTTTTTACTGTATGCTGCTCCGTTTGCAATAATACCTTTAGCAATATTCTTAATTAATTTAGGTTGGAGAATTTCTAAGAATATTGATCCTGTAATCTCAAAGTGAATTCTTTGCAATAAATCTAAAAATTAGTTGAAATTTTCAATTACGCACATAAAATAATCTTTTCAATTATGCTAACAAAAGAAAAAATTTTAAAAGCTCCTAAGAAAAATTATATGAATAAGGAGCAACTAGGATTCTTTAAAAATCTTCTTGAAGACCTAAAGAAGGAAACGCTTACACACATACGTGATGCTAAAGATAGACTTAGTAACCCGCCTTCATGCAGTGACGAAGTTGACAGAGCTCAACATGAAATAGACTCAATGCTATTCCTTAGAATTGTGGAAAGAGAATCAAAACTACTCCCTAAAATTGATAAAGCAATAATTAGAATTAAAGCCGGCGATTACGGTTATTGTGTTGAAACTGGTGATCCAATAGGCTTGCCGAGATTAATTTCTAGACCAACTGCTGAATTTTGTGCAGAAGTTAAGACTATCAACGAAGAAAAAGAAAAACACTTCGCAGACTGAACTTATTTTCATATTAAATCCTATATGCTTATAATTTGTTAAATATGAGCACCTTAAATAAAGTTACTGATTCAATTGCACATACGAAGTTAGGTGTACTTTCAGAATGGTCTTTAAGAATATGTCTTGCTTGGGTTTTTTTCGAGTATGGTTTGCCAAAATTTAATTCATTAATCGAATCACCAAGCACCCCATTGAATTTCATTCTGAAAATGGATTTCTTCTCTAGTTTCCCGATAATTTCATCTTGGTTAATTGCAATCGCTGAAGTTTTACTCATACCTTTATTTGTTATTTTGGGGGGATTAAATTTTCTTGGACCTGTTTCAAAAAGCCTTTCCACAGTAGGAGGCATTTTAGGCACATTTGTTATGGTTGTAATAATTTGGGGCTTTCATTTTCCTATCTTGGATGAGAGTTTTTCAGATATTCGTTTACAAATCATGCTTTTAGCAATGTCCCTGTATTTTCTCTTTAAATAATGTTCAGATATACCGTTGGTACCATTATTGGAGGGATTTTAGTTGCTACTGTCATGACAGGTATTGTGAGTTTCTTTGTCACAGCAATTAATACCGATACTTTTCCACCTATTCTGCATGAGTGGGTTAGAGCCTGGATGTTGGCATGGGCTATTGGGACACCAGGTGTCATAATTCTTTCTCCAATATTTAGGTATATTGGGATCAAGTTTTCTGACGATCCAAGAGACAACTAGTTGTAATTTAAGCAAATGCTATTTATCATTTGTGTTCTTGTGGGGCTATAGCTCAGCTGGGAGAGCACCTGCTTTGCACGCAGGGGGTCAGGAGTTCGAATCTCCTTAGCTCCACCATTTAAAGGAGAAACTCTTAATGGAGCAAAAAATAAAAAATCTCACAATTATTTTAGTTCTATTCCTATGTGTTCCTTTAAGTGCTGAAAATAAAAAAGTTGATCTTATAGATTCTGAAGTCCATGCAATTCTGATTCCTGGGAGTGGCACATATAGCAAAAAAATCTCAACACAAAACAAAGAAGCTCAACAATTTTTTGATCAAGGCTTGAGATTAGCATGGGGTTTTTATTTTCCTGAATCCATAGCTTCTTATTTAGAGGCAGCACGTCACGAACCTGATCATCCAATGCCTTATTGGGGCATGGCACACGCAATGGGACCAAATCCAAATTCACGTTATTCAGGGATGCCTGATGATCCAAAAGGAGAGGGATTTAAAGCAATTAAAAAGGCAATGGATAGAATTGAAAATGCATCTGATATGGAGGCTAAATTAATACAAGCCCTTTATACTCTTTACGACAAGGTTAATTACCCAGATGTAAATCAACGTGATCAAGCTTATCTAGCTGAAATGAGACAATTAAACAGAGATTACCCAAATGACCCAGATATTGCAGCTCTATATGCGAGTAGTTATATGTCAATCCAAAGATGGAATTATTGGGGAGATCAAGGCGAGCCAATTTCAGAAACCCTTTCAGTTGCTGAAGCGTTAGAACATATTATGTCTAAAGATCTATCGCACCCTGGAGTGCTGCACTTACATATTCATTTGATAGAAGCTTCAGCAGAACCTGAAAGAGCACTAGTAGCAGCAGATAATTTAGAAAGAACAATACCTATAGTTGGTCACGTTGTTCATATGCCATCTCATATTTATGTAAGAGTAGGTCAGTATCAGAAAGCACTCGAGCAAAATATTCGCTCTCAAAAAGTTGATAAAGAATTTGCAGCGATCTGGGGTGATTTGCCTCTTCCAAACTTAGGTACTTACCCGCTATCGCATAAAATACATTCTGGGCATGCATTAGATTTTGTTCGATACGCTGCAAGCGTTCAAGGAAATTATGATTTGGCAATTGAGTCTGCATGGAATATGGCCAACAGCATAAAAGATAAACAAATTATGATTATGCAGGGCCAAAAGAGAGTCGCTGCCCCGTGGCAGGTGCTTAAAACTTTTGGAAAATGGGATGAGATACTTAAATTAAAACCAAAGCATAGTGGTACGCCATACCTTGATGGTATTTGGTCGTATGTAAAAGGAAGCGCATATTTAGCAAAAGGAAATAAAGAGGAAGCTATACAAGAACTGAATAAACTCAAACAAATTATAAATTTACCTGATGTCGATAAATATCGAGCAGGAGCAACACCGGTATCTCGAGTGCTCAAGGCTGCAGCTTACGGACTCGATGGTGAAATACTTTTAGCAGATAGTAAATACCTAGAAGCAATTGAAGCTTTTACATTAGCTGTAGCACTAGAAGATCAAAATAACTATACTGAGCCGCCAGACTGGCCTCATCCCATGCGATTACATTTAGGTTCTGCATTGGTTGCCGCAAAGAAATTTAAAGAGGCTGAAAAGGTCTACAGGCGCGATTTGGATTGGAACAAAAATAATGGATGGTCGCTTTTTGGTCTTCAGCAATCATTACAATTACAAGGCAAGACAGAAGAAGCTGAAAAAATTTATAAGGAATTTATGTTAGCTTGGCAGCAAGCAAATGTTGAATTATCTGACTCTTACATAAAATAAAGGCTTTGAATATGGAACTAAAAGTTTATTTTGTTGATTCGTTTACTAGCAAAGTTTTTGGTGGGAATCCAGCGGGAGTTGTATTTCATGAAGATGAGCTTGCGCATGATTTAATGCAGAAGATTGCAGCAGAAAATAATTTATCAGAAACTGCTTTCATTCACACTAGCAACAGCAATCGTATAAAATTTTATACACCAGAACTTGAAGTAGATTTATGTGGTCACGCTACCCTAGCTTCAGCTTTCACCTATTTCAATTTCCTTAATCCAGCAGCGAATGAAATAGTATTCCAAGCTAATCGCAGTGCAATTAAAGCCGTAAAAGCT
>CENX01121444.1_pt1 | contig 14655 bp, 12 predicted proteins | sample 361321 | NCBI WGS metagenome assembly CENX01 (sample SAMEA2619678, study PRJEB7988) | marine metagenome | isolation source: saline water (ENVO:00002010), including | reverse complement strand
TTTGAACTCAATCAAAGAGGATTGAAAATAGGCAAAAGAGAACTTAACTATATTTTTAATTACCACTCTAGAGATCTAGATAGCCTGCTAAAGCTTGCTAATCAATTAGATAAAGTCTCTTTAGAACAAAAGAAATCTATAACTACAAATCTAATTAAGGAAATTATTTAATAAATTCTTTATACGGCGAGTTTAAACAAAGCAGGCAAATCAAATTAGTATCAATTGTTCTTTTGCTGCCTATAGATTCTATTTTAGAAAAAGGGAGAAATTGTAAAAAATCAAAATTTATTTGAACAAATGAAGATAATCTTGAAGATATATTGTTAAATAATCCAGGAGACGGATTTATATATTCAATCTCATAGGAACTTATTCCAGTTTTGTCTTCCAGAAGTTTCATACCATCTTGAAAAATTCCCAGAGAATCTACAAGTTTGTTATCAACTGCTGCCTGACCAGGCCATATTCTTCCCTGGGCTACATTATTCACTTCATCAATTCCAAGATTTCTAGTTGTAGAAACAAGTGAAATAAATCTATTGTATGAACCTTCTACATAACTCTGCATAAAATCAGAAAAATTTTTATTAGGAGGAGTTGTCAAAGACAGACTTAGATCATTGGTTGAAATTTTATCTACTAAAATACCTATACCTTCAAAAGATTTTTTAAAATTTGGAATTGCAGCCCAAACACCAATTGATCCTGTCAAAGTAAAAGGGCTGGCTAAAATTTCATTGTCATTCATTGAAATCCAATAACCTCCTGAGGCGGCTATATCACCCATAGATATCACTACCGGAATTTTTTCTGATAATATTTTTAATCTCTGTCTGATTCTTTCAGATGCAAAGCCACTTCCTCCTGGAGATACTATTCTTAGAAAAAGACCTTTTATAGAATTATTTTTCTCTATTTTTTCAAGAACTCTTGAGAAATTTTCACTTGATATCGAACCTTCTACATACTCACCATCTATTATGTCTCCAGAAGCTACCAGCACCCCAAATTTATTTTCTGATACTGAAGGTTTTGAATACGAATAAAGATTATCTTTTAAAGAAATTTTATCTCCATCCACCATCGAAGATAAAAAATTATTTAAATCAGGCCTGTATAAAATTTTATCCACCAAACCTTTTGATACAGCTAGATTAGCAGTATCCCCAAGAAACTCTTTAGTGAATCTTCCTAAATTATTTATGTATTCATCAATCTCAATGGATAAATTATCTTTTCTATTTTTTGAAATTATTGTTTTCCATTCAGACCATATTTGTGAAATAAAAAATGAAGTTTGATTAGCATCTGCTTCTGAAAAACCATCTCTAGTAAAAGCGTCTAGAGCTGATTTGTAACTACCTGAAATGTAAGTATTTACATTAATTTTTAGTTTTTCTAATAGTTGTTTTATAAAAAACTTTTCAGATGAGAATCCTTCTAATAAAACCATTCCATTTTTATTAAGAATAATCTCATTTGCATATGAAGCTAGAAGGTAATTTTTTTGATCGTAAAAATCTGCATAAGATACTACTTTTTTACCAGCCAATTTAAATTTATTAAGCGCTTCACCTATCTCAATTATCCCCGTATACGAAACATTTAAATAAGATAAATCCATGAACAGAACCTTTACATTGTCTGCTTTGCTAGCAGTATTTATTGCTGAAATTATTTCAAATAAATTTAGAGGATAAATATCATCTTCGAAAAAAGGATAGCTTGTATTCGTAGTCTCGCTTACTTTTTTTGGTGATAATGTTACTACGGAACTATATGAATCAATTTTTGAATCAAAAGAAAAGAAACTTATAAGGACAAATAAAACTAATAATAAAAATAAAATATTTATCGCAAACCTTCTTGTGAAGTCTACAAAATTAAATAATTTTTTTAGAAAGTTCATTTTAAACAGTATTATATAAAGATTATGAAGACAAATATCATAAAAATATTTTTTATCCTTTTTTTATGTTCTTGTTCAAACTATGATCTTAAAGTTTTCGAAGGTAAGAACTTTCATTTAGAAGATTTAAAGGGTAAATGGATAATTTTTAATTATTGGGCAGATTGGTGTCCGCCATGCATCAAAGAAATTCCAGAATTAAATAATCTTGATAAGAATTTCTCTAAAGATTTAAAAGTTTTTTTAATAAATTTTGATTTACTTGAAGGAGAAGAATTGAAACAACAACTAGAAAGATTTAATGTATCAGTAGATTCTTTATTATCTGATCCTTCAGAAATTTTTAAATGGGTTGTTCCAGAAAATCTTCCGGTGACATTCATTGTTAATAAAGAAGGAGAATTAGAACATACCTTAATAGGCCCACAAACTGAGAAAGAAATAATAGATTTATTGTCACTTTAAAAATATTAAAGGATTAATTTTTATTCCATATACGATAGTTTCAAAATGTAAATGAGGTCCGGTTACTCGACCTGATGATCCAATGGATGCAATTTTTTGTCCTCTTTTTACAAAATCACCTTTTATTTTTAAAATTTCATCTAAATGAGAATAGGTAGTGATAATTCCATTGCCATGATCGATGATAAGAAGATTTCCCCTGTAAAAAAAATTCCCTGAGAATACAATTTTTCCATTTTCTGGAGCAACAATAAGCGTTCCTTTGTCTGCAGCAATATCCAAACCTAAATGAGGATTTCTTGGAATATTATTAATAAATCTTTTCACTCCATATTCACTAGAAATAATTCCTTCTGAAGGCATCTTAAAATTTATACTCAAATATTTTTTTTCTGTAATTAGCTTTATGTATTTATCAAATATTTTTTTTTCTTCACTAATTCTTTTAAGGTTTATCTTGGATATTTCATTAAACTTTTTGTCCTTTATTACAATTCTAGATTCTCTAAAATTTTTTTTATTTATCCTAATCTTATTTCCTAAAAGCAAAAACTCACTTGGTGAGTCATACGGTATGGGATATACGAGATAGGAATTTTTATTATCTTTACAAATATATTTATTAAGTTCTTTATCTATATTGCCAGTATATTCTCTGTTAATAATACCGCCTTTTTCTAACATCTCTTTAGGATACAAGCATTTAGGAGACATTTGATTTTCTAAAGTACTGCAACTTATTAAAAATGATAAAAAAATAAAAAAAGTATTTTTAATCAATTTCATTGATATCAATTATCTCAGAGGAGATTATTGTTTTTTCGGTACGAGTTTTAATCTCATCTCCTTTTGTTAATATTGAACTTTCTAATAGTTCATCATTTTTTGTTGTAACTGTGTAGCCTCTTGATAAGACTGCTAAAGGACTAAAAGCATTTAATTTAGATATCAAAGTTTTAATAATATTTCTCTTTTCAGAAAAATTAGTAAAAAAACTATTTTTATAAATTAAGACCATGTTTGATAAATCCGCTTTTTGACTCGAAAGTTTAGAAAATGGATTTTTATCTTTTAAATTTAAAATAAATTTTGATAGTAAAAGATTTTTTGAATTCAAGTTTTCTTTTTGTAAATAAGTAAATCTATTTTGATTCTCGTCGAGTCTTAAACTTTTTTGGTCTAAATTAAGATCAACCTTGTTAAAAATGTTTAGATTTTGTTTAAGAAAGTTTTTTTTATTCGAAAAATTTTTCTGAAGAGAAAATAATCCATTCCTTTTAAGATCAATTAGTCGATCAAAAAAATTTGAGTGTTCTTGACTTATTATCTCAGCTGCAGAAGATGGAGTAGGGGCTCTTAAATCTGATACTAAGTCGCAAATAGTAAAATCTGTTTCATGACCAATGGCGCTAATAATTGGTATTTCTAGCGAATAAATTTTTCTCGCTAACTTTTCACTATTAAAGCACCAAAGATCTTCAAGAGATCCTCCACCCCTAGCAATTATAATTAAATCAATTTTATAAGATTCGTTAAATGTGGTTAACATTTCTAGCGCTTTAATTATCTGATCATCTGCTTTTTCACCTTGAACAAGACTTGGAGATAAAGTCACTTTAGATAACGGTGCTCGCCTCTCTAGTATATTTCTTATATCTTGAATAACTGCTCCAGAAGGTGAAGATACAACACCAATATGCATTGGTTTACTTGGGATTACTTTTTTAAAACTCTCTTCAAAAAGACCTTCTAGTAGAAGCTTTTTTTTTAAATTTTCATAAGCTTTTAGTAAATCTCCTTCTCCTGAATATTCTAATGCTTCTGCTATAAATTGAAATCTACCTTGGGCTTCAAATAAAGAAATATTTCCTTTCAAAATAATTTCATCTCCTATTTCAGGAATGTTTTTAAGATATGAATTCTTAAACTTAAACATGACGCAGTTTATGGATGCATTTTCGTCCTTTAAAGTGAAATACCAATGTCCAGACTGTTTATAGTTTGTAAACTCAGAAATTTCCCCTTTTACCCAGACATTATTAAATTTCTTTTCCAGTGATAATTTCGCATTTTTATTTAATTGAGAAACAGAAAGAATGGCTGGAGAATTTTTTTGCTCTTTATTCAACATTGATACAGTATATCTTTACTTCAAATTATTATGACTACTCTAAGCTTAAGAACTATAGGTATTTTATCAACAAGTATAGGTGCTTTTCTTATTGGCATAGCTCCTATATTGGTACGGACTAGTGAAGTAACACCGTCTCTTACTGGCTTTTATAGATTTCTTATAGCCACATTTGTTTTATTTCTTTTTGGCATAATTAAAAAAAAATTCAAAAACATAAAAATAAAAGATATTTTTTATCTATCAATTCCTGGTCTTTTTTTTGGAACAGATATAACTCTTTGGCACTGGTCAATCAATGAAACTTCCATCGCAAACGCATCTCTTTTTGTTAATACGGCTCCAATATATGTAGCCATAATTTCATTTTTTATATTCAAAGAGAAACTAGATTTATTTTTTTATTTTGCTGGATCTTTTTGTTTGTTGGGAGTTTTTTTAATTCTTTTTGAGCAAAATGAATTTCAAAGCCTTAAAGGAGATTTTCTTTCTTTGCTAGCGGCACTTTTTTATTCAGGATATTTAATTTCTATAAAAAGATTTTCAAAAACATATGATATTTTTCTTTTGATGTTTTTTTCTGCTTTATTTGGATGTATTCCATTATTAGCAGGAAGCTTTGTTGAATCAGGAGCGTTTGTTCCATATTCTTATAATGGATGGATAAATTTAATTTTTCAGGGTTTATTTATTCAAATCGCCGGACAAGGCAGTATTATTTTTGGCTTATCATTATTGAGAGTTCAATTTTCTTCCTTAATTCTTTTATTACAACCTCTTACTGCGGCACTACTAGCAATAATTTTTTTTGGAGAAATGTTCTTAAATCAACAGATTTTCGGTGCTATCATTCTTCTAGTTGGTATCTATCTTGCAGGTATATCCGATAAAAAAATTAGAAATAAAGATGACACAAAATATCAAAATAGCTAACTGTAGTGGTTTTTATGGAGATAATCTTTCCATAGCAAGAAAAATGGTTGAAGGGGGTCCTATTGATGTCCTTACAGGAGATTATTTAGCCGAATTAACCATGACAATTTTATACAATCAAAAGTTAAAAAGAGGCGAGGATTTTGGTTACGTTGGAACTTTTTTAAAACAATTCAAGGAAGTGGCAAAACTTTGTGAAGATAAAAAAATTAAAATAGTTTCCAATGCCGGAGGACTTAATCCCGCTTCAATGGCTAAAGAAGTAGAAAAAATAATTAAAGAACTAAATTTAAATTTAAAAGTAGCTTACATAGAAGGCGATGACCTTATGCCAAGGCTTGAAGAACTTTCTTCGGCAGGAGAATTACTAAAAAATATAGATAAAAAAAATGATTTGTTCTCATATGAAAAAAAACCTTTGACTGCTAATGCTTACTTAGGAGCTTGGGGAATAAAAGAGGCTCTGGATGAAGGGGCAGATGTCGTAATTTGCCCAAGAGTAACAGATGCTGCAGTAGTAATAGGACCAGCAGCTTGGAAATTTAATTGGGCAAGAAATGATTTTGATAAATTAGCAGGCGCTTTAGCAGCCGGTCATATTATAGAATGTGGAGCTCAAGCAACTGGGGGAAACTATGCTTTTTTTAAAGAGGTACCATCATTCAAGGATATAGGATATCCAATTGCAGAAATTAATGAAGATGGAAGTTTTGTAGTTACAAAACACCCCGGCACAGGAGGTTTGGTTTCTGTGGGAACTGTTACAGCCCAATTACTATATGAAATTGGCTCGCCTGCATATGCAAACCCAGATGTCATTTCACATTTCGATACCCTAAAAATAGAGCAAGAGTCAGAAGATAGAGTTTATGTCTCTGGATGTAGAGGAAGTAGTCCTCCAAAAAATCATAAAGTTTGTATTAATTTAGCTGGTGGATTTAGAAATGGTACAGAATTACTTATTACAGGTTTAGATATTGAAGAAAAAGCTAATTTAATTTCAGAAACTATTTTTGAATCAGTAGGAGGAAAAGATCAATTTGATAAAGTTGATATACAACTTCATAGAACGGATAAAGAAAATCCTGAAACAAACGAACAAGCTCAAGCTTTTTTGAGAATTGATGTAATGTCAAAGGATTCTGATTTGGTAGGTCGGCTATTTAGCGCAAAAATTATAGAATTAGCTCTTGCTAACTTTCCTGGATGGACGGGAAGAAGTGGAGTTGTTCCAAATGGTCCTTACATAGAGTACTGGCCAGCTTTAGTTGATAGTAAGCATATAAAAGAAAAGATATTCGTTGACGGTAAAGTTTTAGAGATCCTCCCGACTAGTCAATTAGATTTTGAAGAAGTTTATTATCAAAAAGAACCAACCGAAGTAAAGAAAATAACTGAGAAACCAGATAAAGAGATATTTTTTGGTGAAATTTTTGGTACAAGATCAGGAGACAAAGGCGGTTGCGCAAATCTTGGAGTATGGAGCAAAAATATTGATACTTATGGATTTTTATATGATTTTTTAACTGTAAAAAAACTTAAAGAATTACTCCCAGACCTAGAACCTTTTGAAATTGATAGATTTGATTTACCAAATATTTTATCTTTAAACTTTTATATTCATGGAATTTTACAAGATGGAGTCTCCTCTTCAACGAGAATGGATGGCCAAGCAAAGTCTTTGGGCGAGTACTTAAGAGCGAAAAAGATATCCATACCAAAAACTATTTTAGGATAAATAAAAATGAATACTAAAAAACTCTCTTTAGAGAACCTAAACTTCCAAGCTACAAAAATCAATATCTCTGATCATATATTGACCATTACTTTAAATAGGCCAGAAAAGAAAAACGCGCTCAACAATGTCATGATGAATGAAATTAATTATGCTCTTGCTTATGCAAAACAAGAGAGAAGCATTAGAGTTGTAGTAATTGGCGCAGAGGGAGATGTCTTTTGTGCTGGAGCTGACTTAAATAGAAAGCAAATAGAATCAGACGTTCCTAAAATAGAAGGATCAGACGATATAAGTCTATCAATCAGGCACCTCTATAAGCCAGTCATCTGTAAGATTCAAGGATCAGTTCATGCCGGAGCACTTCTTATGGTTACAAATTGTACCCACGCCATTGCTGTTGAGAATGCAAAGTTTTCAGCTCCTGAAATTTTAAGAGGAGTTTGGCCTCATATGGTTATGGCTGGGCTATTTAGAGTGATGCCAAAAAGGGCTGGTTTAGATTTTTGTATGCGCGGACAAGCAATCGATGCTAAAAAAGCGCAGGAATGGGGACTAATAAATGAATCAGTTTCAATCGACATGTTGGATGAAGCAGTTAACAAGTTAGCAAATGATTTAGCTAATCTAGCTCCTGGTACCATGCAATTTGGTCTTGAAGCATATGTCTTTCAAGATGATATGAATTTTGATGAAGCCCTTCCATACCTTGGAAAAAAAAGCGCTGAAACATTTGCTGGTCCAGATGCTCAAGAGGGAATTGCTGCTTTTTTAGAAAAAAGAAAACCTAAATGGGATTAATCTAAGACAATTAAAGTTTGACCATTTTCTACTTGGTCTCCCTGAGAAATGAGTACTTTTGAAATTTTTCCATTTGCAGGAGCGCTAACTTTATGTTCCATTTTCATTGCTTCAAGAATAACCAAAGTATCTCCTTTTTTCACGGAAGATCCTTTTTTGATTTTGACCTCTACAACTTTTCCAGGCATGGGAGCATTCAATCCTCCTTCCACTATTCCTATCTCTTGAATTTTAAACTTAGGCAAAATTTTAAATAGAACATCCCCTTTATAAGTGTGCAGCAATAATAGATCTTTATCCTTGGATACTTTAGATCTATAACGAGATCCAGAAATTTCAGCATCAATGAAATTGTTTTTCCATTCAAAAACTACTCCATTTTTTTTATCAGAAAATTTAAAAATATTATTTCTAGTATTTTTATATTTTATTGAAGTTTCTAATTCATTCATCTTTAGCTTTACTTCCTGGAAGGGCAGTCTGGCATTATTCCATCCAGATTCCATATTAGTTAATACTGAAGCTTCATTTCTATTTTTTCCTTGAATCCAAAGAGCTGCTAACTTGGCATAATCATTTATTTCATCTTCAGAAAGACCTAATTCAGTATTTAATTTAACTTTTTTTATAAAGTCAGTCGTTGTTGCCCCTTTTAAAAATTCTTTTGATTCAAGTATTGATATTAAAAACTCTCTATTAGTTTTCATACCTCCAAAATGACTATTTTTAAGAGCTAAGACAAGTTTGTTAGCAGCTTCTATTCTTGTCTCTCCATAGGATATTACTTTGGCAAGCATAGGATCAAAGTCAGAAGTAATTATTGAACCTGTCTCAATACCTACATCCCATCTCACCAAGGGATTATTAGCAGGTTCAAATCTTATTAGTTTCCCTGTAACTGGTAAAAAATCATTTCCTGGATCTTCAGCATAAAGTCTTACTTCAATGGAGCTTCCAAACCAATCTACATCAGATTGATCAAATCCTAGCTCTTCACCATCAGCTATTCTCAATTGTTCTTTTACAAGGTCAATACCCGTAACTTCTTCCGTAACTGGATGCTCAACTTGCAATCTTGTATTAACTTCTAAAAACCAAAATTCTTTGGTTTTTTCGTCGACTAAAAATTCTACTGTTCCTGCGGATTCATATTTTAATTTTGAAGCTAATTTCAAAGCTGCTGCTCCCATTTCGCGACGCATAGAATCACTTACCATTGGAGAAGGGGACTCTTCAATAATTTTTTGATGTCTTCTTTGAATTGAACATTCTCTTTCACCTAAATGCACAAGATTTCCATGTGAATCTCCAAGAATTTGTACCTCAATATGCCTTGATCTTTCAATATATCTTTCAAGGAAAACTCTTTTATCTCCAAAACCTCCTTCAGCCTCACGTTCTGCAGAGGCAATTGACTCTTTGAGATCTTTAGCGTCTTCAACAATACGCATGCCTTTTCCACCACCGCCTGCCGCAGCTTTAACTAAAATTGGATAACCTATGTTTTTTGCATCTTTTGAAGAAGTTCCCATAGGCAAAGTAGGAACTCCGACTTTTTCAGCTAAGGTTTTAGCTGTAAGTTTGTCTCCCATTTTTTTAATTGCATTTGCTGAAGGCCCAACCCATTTAATTCCGGCCTTTTTAACGCTATTAGCAAAATTTGCGTTCTCAGATAAAAAGCCATAACCAGGATGTATTGCATCTACATCATTTTTTTTTGCAATCTCTAAAATTTCTTTTGCGTTTAAATAAGTATCACTTAGTTTGAATGCTTGATCTGCTTCTCTTACGTAAGGAGTATTTGTGTCTGCTTCTGTATATATAGCTACACAGCTAATACCCATATCGTGTGCACTTCTTATAATCCTACTGGCTATTTCTCCTCTGTTAGAAATAAGTAGTTTTCGTATAATCACAGCCTAAAAACTCCAAAGCCGTCTGAGCCTTTAATTTCTTTATTATTTACTATAGAAAGACACATCCCCAGAACACTTCTTGTATCTCTTGGATCAATGATGCCATCATCACTTATTACACTCGTTGCTCTAAGTGCTTTTGATCCTTTATCGTGTGAAATTTGCTGATTTTTTACAATTTCAGCATCTTCTTTTTCATTAAATTTGATACCTTTTCTAGCTGCCTGTCCTCTTCTAACAATTGACATTACTCCAGCAATCACTTCACCACCCATTACTGCAATTTTTGCTGTTGGCCAAATAAAGGTAAATGAATTTCCAAATTCTCTTCCAGACATTGCGTATGTCCCTGCTCCATAAGAATTTCCAACAATTACAGTCAAATGCGGTACGTTGGAATTCGATACAGCATTTAACATTTGAGCTCCTTTTTTTATGGAACCATCTTGTTCGTAATCTTTTCCAACCATGAAGCCAGTAATATTTTGAAGAAAAATTAAAGGAAGATTTCTTTTATTACAAAGTTGAATAAAGTGAGCAGCTTTCTGCGAAGCATCTGGAAAAAGCATTCCATTATTCCCTAATACTCCGACTGGATAACCATGTATTGAAATAAATCCACAAATTATTGTTGGACCAAAAAGGGGTTTGAATTCTTCAAATTTTGAACCGTCAGAAATACGACCAATAATCTCTCTAATGTCAAAAGGTGTTTTAAGACCCGGCTCAATTATTCCGAGAAGATCATCTTGATTGTACAAGGGAGGATCAATTAAAAATCTAGGGCCATCGCCATGTTTATTCCAATTCAAATGCGACATCACTTCTCGGGCAATTCTAATTCCGTCTAAATCATCTTCAGCTAAATATTCCGCTAAACCTGATTTTTCAGCATGCATTTTTGCTCCACCAATATCCTCCCTCGAGGAAATTTCACCTGTTGCCATTTGTACTAACGGTGGCCCTGCAAGTGCCACATCTGCTTGATTCTTTACAAAGATATTATAGTCAGACATACCAGGTTGATAAGCTCCACCTGCTGTTGCTGTTCCAAAAGCAACAGTAACAGTTGGAATATTTAATTTTGAGAGTTCAGTAATTTCATAAAATTGTCTTCCTGATTCAGCAAAATGTCCGACGCCTCCAACAGAGGCTCCTGCTCTTGGTCTTAAATCTCCACCTGCAGACTCAACAAACTGAATAAATGGAATTCGACAGTCTCTAGCAATCTGCATACATCTCATCCATTTTTTTACAGAATAAAAATGCATAGCGCCAGCTAGAACAGTGGGGTCATTAGCAAAAATTACACACTCAATTCCAGAGGATACTCCAATACCTGCAAATGCTCCTCCGCCAACAGGATATTCAGATTTATAGGCAGCTAAACCGCTTATTTCTAAAAAAGGACTGTCTGGATCTAAAAAATGAAAAACTCTTTCTCTTACAGGAAGTTTTCCACGGGCAGCAAGTCTCTTATGATGATCTGGACCACCACCAGCTTCTGCTTCATCTAGAAGTTCATCAAGCTCAGAAATCATACTTAACATAGAATCTTTATTTTTTTTGAATTCTTCAGAATTCAAGTCAAGCTTGGATTGAAAAGGTTGTGATTCTAGTTGTTTCATAATTAGTTAAGAAAAAAATATGCACTAATTTCTTCTCAATGTCCATTTTGATTAAATTCAATTTGGGTATAATACTTTTTCCTCGGGCGACTAACTCAATTGGTAGAGTGCCACCCTTACAAGGTGGAAGTTACAGGTTCAAGTCCTGTGTCGCCCACCAAAAAAATCTCTTATCCAAAAACATTTATTAATGCTAAATTTGTTTAGTGAATAGATACAGAAGAAAATTTTTAAAGAGCTTAGCGTTACTTTTATTATTTTTACCCTTACGTATTTTTCCATCCTTTAAAAAAGATACTGTTATATCTTTTAAATATGGAGTTGCAAGTGGCGATCCGACCAACACTAACGTTATTTTATGGACAAAAATTCTACCAATAGGCAATCCCGAAATTAGAGTTAGATGGGAAGTATCTACTTTAAGTAATTTTTCAAATTTGGTTACTTTTGGTCATGCAAGAACAAATTCAAAAAACGATTATACTGTCAAAGTTGATGCAAAAATTCCTAGGCAATATAACGGTAAAAAACTTTACTATCGATTCTTGGCTGATGGAAAAAATTCAGAAATTGGAACGACATCAACTTTACCTATAGAAAATCCAACAAACTTTAATATTGCTTTTTGCAGTTGCTCAAACTATCCAGCAGGATATTTTAATGCTTATAAAGAAATAGCTAATAATGAAAAAATTAATCTAGTTCTGCATCTTGGAGATTACCTTTATGAGTATGGTCATGGAGGATATGGTTCAAAGGATGCAGAAAAAATGGGCAGGATAGTAAACCCCAGGCATGAAATGCTATCACTAGATGATTATAGAAAAAGGTACGCAACATATAGATCTGATGCCGATCTAAAACTATTACATCAAAGAAAACCTATGATTTCGGTTTGGGATGATCATGAGTTCACAAATGATAGTTGGAAGAAGGGTGCTCAAAACCATTCATATGAAGAAGGGTCTTTCGCAAAGAGAAAAAAAAATGCGCTGCAGGCATATTATGAATGGATGCCAATTCGTGAAAAGGGTCGTAAAGACAAAATATGGCGTAATTTCAAAGTAGGAAATCTTATCAATCTTATGATGTTAGATACGAGATCATATGAAAGAAACAAACAATTAGATATAGAAAATTATTTTAAAGAAAATTCTTTTGACCAAGTAAATTTTTTAAAAGATCTTAATAAGCCAAGAAAATTACTCGGCAAGGAACAATTTAACTGGATAAGGTCAAAAGTTAATAAATCTTTTAAGTGGTCTATATTTGGCCAACAAATTTTAATTGGACCAAAATACTTACCTCATATTTTAAAAGCTGCAGATAAGGAAAATTTTCCAAAATTTTTACACAAATATTTATCATTGGCTGGTAAGAATATTCCCTACAACACTGATTCTTGGGATGGATATCCCAAAGATAGAGAAAAGTTTTATAAGGCCATAAACAACTCTCAATCTAATCTTGTTCTTGCAGGAGATTCTCATAATTCTTGGATTTCAAATTTGTTCGATAAAGAAAAAAATTTCAAAGGTATTGAAATAGGTGCTCCTTCAATAACCTCGCCAAATTTTATAGATACTTTTGGACAATTTACTGATGCTATCGATAAATCATCTATTGAATCTAACAAAGATCTTGTCTGGACAGATGGAAAAAATAAAGGGTATGTAGAACTCGAAATATATTCAGATTACGTTGATGTAAAATTCAAGTACGTCTCATCTGTTAAATCAAAAAACTACACAAATCTAGAACCAATTTCATTTAGGATAAATCATCAAAAGGTTTTGACTTAAAACAATTATCTGATTTCATTTTTGTAAGTTACTTTCTTTTCATACTATGTATAATTGTTTTCCTAAATTGGACCGGTAGTTCAGTTCTGGTTAGAACGCCGCCCTGTCACGGCGGAGGTCGCGGGTTCGAGCCCCGTCCGGTCCGCCATTAATATTATGTTCATAACCGTTCTTAAATCTAAGTTACACAGAGTTAAAGTAACGTCAACAAATCCTGATTACGATGGTTCTTGTGGAATTGATTTGAACTGGATGGAAGAATTAGGCATAAAAGAATTTGAGCAAGTACACATTTATAACATTACAAATGGCAATAGATTCATTACCTATGCTTTTTCAGAAGAAAAAGGTAAGAAAGAAATATCCCTTAATGGAGCCGCAGCTCATAAAGCAAAAGCTGGCGATCTAGTTATAATTTGTAGTTACATGATTTGTGATAAAGATGATAAATTTGTTCAGCCAAAAATTATAAAAATCAATAATTAGGAGAAACAATGAAAATTGATGAGATTTTTTCAGTTAAAAATAAAGTTGCTGTAGTTACGGGCGGATCAAGAGGTATAGGAGAAATGATAGCCTCAGCATATTTAGCAAATGGAGCAAGAGTTTATATAACATCTAGAAAAGCAGATATTTGTGATGCCAAAGCAATAGAATTATCCGAAAGATATGATGCTCAATGTATTTCCTTGCCATCTGACTTGTCGTCTGTAGAAGGAATTGATTCTTTCGTTAGAGATGTTGAGTCTCTAGAAGAAAGTATTGATATTTTAGTGAACAATGCTGGAGCAGCTTGGGCCGAACCAATTGACCAATTTACAGAAAGAGGCTGGGATAAAGTTATGGATTTAAACGTAAAAAGTGTATTTTTTTCAACTCAAAAATTTCTTCCTTTACTAAGAAAGTCGGCTTCACAGGATGATCCTGCAAGAGTTATTAATATTGGATCTATAGACGGTATTGGAACTCCAGTTTTTGAAACTTATCCATACAGCGCATCAAAAGCTTCAGTTCATCACATGACCAGGGTACTTGCTGCCCGCCTTGTAAAAGAAAACATTCTAGTGAATGCTATTGCTCCTGGTCCATTTCCTAGTGATATGCTTGGAGCAGCGGTCGAACATAACTATGAAGGAATAATTTCTAGAAATCCAGTTCATAGAATGGGAAGAGCAGAGGATGTTGGTGGCTTGGCTATATATTTATCTTCTAAAGCAGGATCTTATACAGTTGGTGAAACTATCACTTGCGATGGTGGAACCATATCTTCTTCGGGGCACGATTTAAGCGAATAAAAAAACCCCGCCATTACTGACGGGGCTTAAGAAAAAG
>CENX01054452.1_pt1 | contig 14681 bp, 7 predicted proteins | sample 361321 | NCBI WGS metagenome assembly CENX01 (sample SAMEA2619678, study PRJEB7988) | marine metagenome | isolation source: saline water (ENVO:00002010), including | reverse complement strand
GGAGGTTGAAAATCCCCACTTTTATTTCTGGTATACCAATCAGGATTTTCAGATACCATAGCATTATCACAAGCCGTGTGATTTGCAACCCAGTCAATAATAACGTACATCCCCATTCTATGAATCTCATCTATAAGGGATTTAAATTCTTTCTTAGTACCAAATTCTGGATTTATATCAAGATAATCTCTTACAGAATAATAACTTCCTAATTCACCTTTCCTATTTTTTTCACCAATAGGGTGGATGGGCATGAACCATAAAACGCCGACTCCCATTTCTTTGAGTCTTGGAAGATGCTTTCGGAAAGATGCGAAAGTACCCTCAGCGGTGTATTGCCTTAGGTTCACTTCATAAATTGTTTGATTATTTATCCATTCAAGGTTCGAGGAATTCAATTTTTCACCTCCACAGCATACGAAAAAAAAAGATAGTAAAAAGAGATATGTATATTTCATCCTTTTATTAGCAGTACACCACTTTTTGGTTCTAAAATAAATTTCCCTTCATCCAATTCACTTGTAGTTTGATCTGAGGTGCTAATTAGTAAATCCCAAACTCCATTTGGTAAGGTAATCTCTAGGCTTTCTTTATCATCTCCATTTACATAGGCAATGAGTGCTTCGTCAAAACCATACCCCAAACTAAATTCATTTTTGAAATCGTAAAATTCAATATCTTTGAAAAGAGTTTTTCTTAATTGAGGATATTTTTTTCTTATTTGGATTAGGGCTTTATAAAAATCTACCAAATCTTGATTTTGATTTAATTCGTTCCAATTAACCCAATTTGTTTCATTGTCTTTATTGTATGAATTTGGATCCATTCTAAAAACATTCGCATCGGGAGATTTTGTCTCTGCTATAACTTTAGAATGACCCCATTCTTGTCCCTGATGAAATAGCGGTACTCCTTGGCTTGTAAATAAAATAAATGCAGCAAGCTTGTTCATCTTTTTTAATCTTGAAGACAGTGAGATGTAACTTAATTTATCTTTAATAAGGTCAATCTTTTTACTTTCGCCACTAGATAGTCTTAGAAAATCACTGAAGCAGTAATCATCGTGGACCTCCAAAAAGTTAATGGCATGGTGAGGCATTTCATAAACACCGCCACTTATTTTAGGTGTTCCTCCGATAATTAATTTCAGATCTTTTTTATTCTCATTTGGTCTATAAGAACCAAACAGAAAACCTTTCTTGTCATAATCATGTAAGTCACCTCGAATTACATCTCTAAAATGAGCATTGAATGATCCCCAACCTATTTCAGAGAATTCATTACTCCGATTATCCCAGGCCTCACCATATATTATTACTTCTGGATTTATTGACTTTAATTCATTTGATATTAATTCAGCCGTTTCTATAGAAAGAATATGAGCTTGATCAAATCGAAAACCATCTATGTGGTATTCTAACATCCAGTACTTTAAACTTTCTATGATATATTGTCTTACGTGTTTATTTCCCGTATCCAACAGATTACCACAACATTGGCTAATATAGTTTCCTCTTTCATCTAAATGGAAGTACAGATCCCTATCAATAAATTTTAAGGGGTGCCAATCATAATTAGAAACATGGTTAATAACCACATCAAGGATGACTGCAATGTCATTTTTATGTAATTCTCTAATCATTTCTTTTAACTCTTTAACAGCCTTACCACTAGCCCCATTCCAGTCTCCTACTTTTCTACTACCATCTGAGGCATAGTAACTTTCTGGTGCCATGAAAAACGTTGGCATGTAACCCCAATGATTTCGTTCATAAGGATTCCAATCATTGAACATTCCATCAACTTGTTTTTTATAGGGTATTTCTACATTTGCATAATCCCATAGAGGTAACAATTGAATTGCGTTTACACCCATTCTCTTTAAATGTGTAATACCACCATTTTGATCATTTTCAATAAACCCTTTATAGGTACCAGGATAGGATGTTCCTGAGGATGGATGTCTTGTCATATCTCTTAAATGGGCTTCATAAATTATGAGATCTCTCATATCAAAATTTTTCCATGTATCTCCTTGCCAATCAAATGATTCATTTATCACTAATGTTTTAGCAACATGTCGCCAAGTGTTTTGAGTAATGGCCGCTTTTGAATAAGGATCTGCAATAATGATGCTATTATCATTTATAGGCCCATTTAGTCTGTAACCATATATTGTCCCTACTCCTAAGCCGTTGATAAAAATGGTCCAATCACCATTCCTATCAGAGGACATTTCATATGCAATTCCATTTTCATCTTGTGGATTATCAAAAATTATTAATTGAACTTGATCGGAACTTGGAGCATGTATTCTAAATTCGATACCATCCTCATTTAAGAAAGCACCATAACTGAGTATTTGACTTGTATATGAGTTAGTGGTACAAGATTGGATGAAAAAAAGAGCGATACCAATAAATGCGTAAATGATTTTCATGCTCTTGCTTTATTTTAGGTATAAAACTTTTTTACTTGTAATTCTGTCTTTTGATGAAAGTGACACAAAATACAACCCAGTTGCAACTGAGGTCCCATTGTTGTTTTTTGTATCCCAAACAAGTTGATGCTGACCAGGGCTTTTTTGTTCATTTGCAAAACTTTTGATGATCTTTCCATTAATATCGAAGATGCTAACATGAATATCTGATGTTTCGTTTATGCGATAGTGGATATTTAATCTCCCATTAAAGGGATTTGGAGAGCATTCTATTATTTGAAATTGGTTTGGGGTTAATTCGTTTGATGAGGGAATTTTGAGTTGGTAGTCCCGATTGGTAAATACAATCGCTGATTTCGCAGGAATCGAATATTCAGTGTAATAATTATCTTCGCTAACAGTAATTACATTTGTAGGGTTTAATGCATCATGCCAGGTTCCTGATGAGAGGAAAGGAACATTTTCTATGGTCCTTTCTAAAAATGAAAAATTAGCAATTACCACAACTTGATCATCATTATGATTAAGCGACTCATCTTTATATCCATAAACGACAACCTTCTGACTTGTGTATCGATAAAGATCATAAAATGTTCCTTTATAAAATGCGGGATTAGATTTTCTAAGTCTGGCCAATTTTGAGTAATGTTCTAGGTGTGATTGTCCAATGTCTGTATCTAATAATGACCAATCGACTGGGCGATATTGCAACTTTTCCTCATCGTAGTTACCATTATTATTATCATCATCCCATCCTGTTTGGAGTCCAAATTCTTGGCCCTGAAAAAGCATTGGGATACCAAGTGATGTAAAGAGTATCGTTGCATAAAACTTGTCTTGATTTCGTGCTTCTTCAATAGAATAATTGTTGAAGGTAGCCATTTCCTGTAAAAGAGATTGTTCATCATGGCTCACCATGTATTTGACAGCCTGTATACGGTTATTATACGGGTCACCCCAATCAGAGTATTCATGCAAGCCAACAATCTGTCTCATAATGGATATGGTTGATAGGCTTTGGCCGTGTATGTCATTAATTATCCTGTCATGAAAGCTATCATGCCACCCTGAAGATAAATCTGTGTTTTCAATTAGCCATGGGTTTGATGGTAAATGCTCTGCAATTTGGTAAACTGTGGAATCATGATCTTTTAGAGCAGTTGACCAGGCAGGTATTCCGTACTCCTGTTGCTGCATGTCCCAACCTATCATATACATCGCATCAAACCTAAATCCATCAATCCTGTATTCATCTACCCAGATTTTGTTTACTCTATTAATATAGTCTATGGTGCTTGGATTAAAATGATCCCAGTCTAACATCCCCCAGGAACCCTCTGCCTCATTTGGATTTAGATCGGTGTGTAACTTAATATATGGATTTAGATCATAGTCCGGTTGTATTTCCCAAATTGGGCTGGTTGATTTAATATGATTCCAGATCATGTCCATTATTACGGCTATTCCTCGAGAATGAGCTTCATCAATTAATATTTTTAAATCACCTGGCGTTCCGTAATTTGATTCTACTGCAGTCATTAGTTGAGGGTCATAGCCCCAGGAGTGGGTCCCTGGAAAATCAGTAATTGGCATCAGTTCAATCGCATTTATACCAGTTCCTTTTAAATGATCCAATCTATTAACAACATCTAAAAACGTTCCCTGGCCATTGCCCTGAGCAGAAAAATCATCTACATGCAATTCGTATATAATAAGTGTATCTAATGATGGTCTTACATATTCAACAGATTGCCAGACATAGTCATCAGCGGTAGATATTCCGCCTTGACCGATCTCTATTCTAGTTTTCCCATTTGTGAGTCTTCTTGAGAAGGGGTCAGCAATTTTATTCCCATTGATCAAAAGATATTCGTATTCATATTCACCTTCTGGAAGATCAAGCTCAATCCACCAAGTATCTTGGATGTTTGGATCTTTGTACATGGTCACTGCTTCTGAAGTTTCTGTTGTATTGCTAGCCGCGTTAATAATGACCCTCATTACCGGTTGAGCTGGGGCATAGACAGCTAAATACATTGTATTATTTAACCACGTAGGGCCTAGTTCAACTCCATCTGGTATCGGTTGTTCAATGATCTCTATCGCGCCAAAGTCATAGACCGTATTCCAAGATCCAGAAATAGATGCTTGAACCCATATCGGATCATAAACGGATAAGGGTGAGTCAAAAGGAATATGCAATACACCATTGCCTTGGTAATAATCTGTACCAGAAAGAGTGTCACCGCCAATTGAATACCGTATGGAATCAACACTTTCAGAAGTGAAGATACCCATGCTGAATCCAGTTATTTCTCCGATACTATTTAGGTGACGAGCTTCTTGAAATAAGAGAGGGTCAGTAACCTCTAAGATTGAATTGGTCCAGTTGTCATCTGTTGTCAATGGATTAAGTGGATCGGGTATCCAGGTATAGTCAGACCCAGATGAATTATGGTGGAAATGAATTTTATATTGATGCTCTTCACCTACATTTAATGAATAGGTTTTTTCATAAGAATAGGTTGTCTGATTGTATTCCATTCTTGAAGGGGCATTTGAATCAATAATTCCGTTTGAATTGGGCCCCCAATCATTTGATGTACCGCTTGGCATGGTACCAGGTATAAAGACTCTAACAAAATCATCATTTATACCTGCCACGTATCGGAAGGTAACGTCTAAAGATTGTCCATAAATGATGGAAGCGAAAAGGAAAATTAATCTTTTCAAGAGTCGACTTTGACCTCTTTTGAAAGATGCCTAAACCAAAACCAGTATAAGCCAAAAGAAAGGAAAACTAATAATATCATTAAATTCAGAACGTTAGACCATTGCTTGAGTACTATCATCATTCCTGTTAGAAAAAGCACGATCTGCCATGGAACTGCAAAAAAAGTAGCAATGATGTCTCGCCTGTTTTCTTCATTGATCTTTAACAATATATCATTTGGCAACTTTTTTCTTACTTTATCCCAAATGCCAAAAGGACGAGTTATCTTGTAAAAATTAAATAATACTTTTTCATCTGTTGCTTGTGTGAAAAAAGTCCCAACGAAGCAGCCTATTAAAGAACTTCCACTTGCAATTAAAAAAGAGGTGTATTCAGGAAGTGGACCTCCAAATGCTTTGGTGAGCACAGCAGCAATCATTCCAAAAGCCGTTCCAATTGCAAAGCCGTATCCATTGAACCGCCACCAATACCAACGTATTACTTGTGGGATAAACATTCCTGCTCCAATTCCCATGGTGATCCAGCCCCATATCTCATTGATATTACTGATGGTTAGACTGAATAATAATGCCAATGCAACGATGACCAATGATGCAACTCGCCCCTGAAACATCAGATCTTTTTCACTAGCATTTGGCCGCAAATATGTTTGATATAGATCTTTTACCCAATAGGCAGCGCCAGCGTTTACGGTTGAATCAAAAGTAGACATTGCAGCTGCCATAAGTCCTGCCATTAAAAAACCTTTCACTCCAGTAGGGATATAATGTTTTATAACTGTTGGTAGCACCAGTTCAGGATCTGCAATGACATTATACTCAGGGTTCAATCCATGATGAATGCCAAGCATAGCGAAGGATGCTATTAGGGGCCAACGAAAAGCAAGTAGTGATGTCCAGAACAAGGAAAGAAGACCTGCTTCTCTGTCACTCCTTGCTGCAAAATACCGTTGCAACATGTAACCACCAGCTCCGCTCGAACCTTCTAGCGTTACTTTGAATAAGTAAAACATGATTGCAATTCCAAATAAATTGTAGATCTCAAAAGTAGACCCAGAAGGCATGTTCATTTCGTTTGGTGGCGTGATTCTAGACCATTCTGATAGAGTTGTTTTTATCGTAGTGAACGAACCATCTAACATCGGTACTGAAACCATGAATTCTTCAGGCAGGTCTACAATGCTCATAGCCATGGAAGAGATATACATGATAACACCAAATATGAAGATACCTTGAAAAACGTCCGTCCATACAACACCATAGAGGCCACTAGCAACAGTGTATATCATTGCTAACACTACCATGATGAGTGATGCAAATATGGGTTCAACTCCTAAAAAGGACCCAACAAATTTTCCTGCTCCAATTACAAAATAGGTGACCATTGCAATGGTCATTATGATCGATGCAAATGCAGCAATTATTCGAGCAGTGTCTCCCTCTTTTCCTGTGCCAAATCTAAAGTGCATCCACTCAGCCTGGGTCATAACTTTTGACCGTCTATTCCATTTTCCCATAAATACCATTAAAAAGGCCATAATAAGGGTAACACCACCACGTATTTCTATGAAAAATCCTTTTGTGCCAAGTGCATAAATAAATGCTGTATTGATCATTGTTCCTGCGATATCAGTATTCGATGCCATTCCAGATGCGCCAAGAACCCACCAAGGTAACTTTCGATCACCCAAGAAGTAGGAATCAATATCGCGGGAGGCTTTTTTCTGCATGACAAGTCCAACAACCACTATTGCAAGTAAATAAACTATGATTATAATGAGGTCAAGTGTTTCCATTATCGAACCTTATGTTTTGTAGTATTTATTTTTATACTCATTTATCATTCGAAAAGCAGTAAATCTTACGCCTGTTTTTATCGCTTTTTTCATCATCGAGACCCACTTTTTTCTGTCATCATAAAATAGTGGGATGATTCGATCTTCTAATAAATGATATAGGTGTTCTGAATCTTTTTTATTATCTGGATGGTCTGGGTCTCCTATGGCCCAGCCATTTACTTCATTTTCACAACCTTCAGCCCACCAGCCATCGAGCACTGATAAATTAGGGACGCCATTGAGCGTGGCTTTCATCCCACTAGTACCTGATGCTTCATTTGGCCTAAGTGGTGTATTGAGCCAAATATCCGAGCCAGAAGTAATCAATCTTCCAAGCCACATGTCGTAATTTTCTAAATAAATTACCTTTATAGATCCAAAAAGGTTTTTGGACTTATTAATAATTCCGCGTATCAATTCTTTGCCCTCTTGGTCATTTGGGTGTGCTTTCCCTGAATATATTACTTGGATCTTTTTTTGGCCTAATTCCCGCAGTCTGTCGAGGTCACTAAAAAGTAGTTGTGCTCGCTTGTAGGTCGCAGACCGTCGTGCAAATCCAATTGTCAATGTATCCAAGTCCAAGGCTTTTCCAGTTTGAGAATTAGCATAAGATATTAACTTTCTTTTCCTATCGAGATGGGCTTTATATAAAACTTCATCAGGTACAGTATCGATATCTAATAATTTATCTGGATTTTCTCTCCAGCCAGGTAAATATTCATCAAAAATATCTTTCAAGGGTGTTCCCATCCAGTAGCTATGGTGTACGCCATTGGTTATAAATTTAATTGGTGCCCAAGGAAACTGTTTTTGAGCGACATCGCCGTGAAGTTCTGATACTCCATTGGCGGTTCTACTAAAATGCAACCCTAATTCTGTCATATGTAACCTTTTAGAATCTTTCATTGATGGTAATGCTAGCCCATCTGGGATGAGATGATCTAGTTTACTTTTTACACGATCAAATGAAAAATGATCATGCCCAGCTGGCACGGGAGTATGAGTCGTGAAATGGCATAGAGCTTTTACTTTTGCTTTGTCTCCTCCAAATCTTTCTAACAGGCTAAGTGTAAGAAATGAGCAATGACCTTCATTCATGTGGTGGGTTTTAATTTCATGTTGATCGAGATTTTGTAATAGTTCTATTCCTCCAAAACCAAGTATCGCTTCTTGAAGAATGCGATGATCTTTATCGCCTGAATAAAGTCTGTGTGTGATATTACGATCTTCTTCGATATTTTTTTCCAGATCAGTATCTAAAAAGTATATCGGGATATTGTGACCAGAACTTGCTATGTAATCAAATCTGAAGACCTGGACAAATACTTCCCTTTTCTGCAATTGCAATGAGAATTGCAGATCCATTTGACTGATCAATGGCTCAGGATCAAAACGCGGGTATGTCTCAGTTTGAATACCGTCTTCATCAATTCGTTGTTTAAAGTAGCCTTCTTTATAGAGCAATGTTATTGCACACATATTTATTCCGGCATCACCAGCTGCTTTTATATGGTCTCCTGCTAGTACTCCCAGTCCGCCACTATAAGTAGGGATACTAGATGAAATTCCTATCTCTGCAGAGAAATATGCTATTTCAAACTGTTTATTCATGCTCGATTCGTCCTTTGAGTAATGTTTTTCACTTTTTTCATCATAAAATCTTTTAATTCATCTGGAGCCATTCTCCAAGACCAGTTCTTATTACTGATAGTGCCAGGTGTATTCATTCGAGCATCTGACCCTAGTCCTAGAATATCTTGTATTGGAACTATTACGGTAGTGACAGGTGACTGAAAAGAATATTCGATCATGGACCAGTTCACTTCTTTTGAACTTAATTCTAAGATATTGTTCAAAAGACCGATCTCACTTTCTGCTAATTTTTCATTCAGAGACCCATACCATCCAATTGATGTGTCATTATCATGTGTGCCAGTGTATAAAACGGTGTTCTCTTCCATATCCTTAAGATCATTTGGCTCGTAAAAAGAGAACTGCAAGATACTCATTCCAGGAATATCATACTCGTTACGTAATATTGCAGCATCAGCAGATGCTTCGCCAAGATCTTCAGCAATTAAATTAACATTATTATGTTTAAAAACCTGCTCAAGTAGCTCTTTCCCTTTTGCAATTACCCATTTACCTTTTGTGGCATTTATATCTTTTGCTGGAACTTCCCAGTATTTTGCAAAACCATTAAAGTGATCGACTCTCACAATATCTACATATTCCATTGTATAGTCAATGCGATTCAACCACCATTTAAATTTTGAATCTTGATGTTTTTGCCAGTCATAAATGGGATGCCCCCAAAGTTGTCCCGATTCCATAAAATAATCAGGTGGGACGCCTGATTGGTATTGCATTTTACAATTTTCATCTAATTTGAATAGAGCTTGATTTGTCCAAACATCTGCACTGTTAAATGATATATATATGGGAATATCTCCAATTAATTTAATCTCCATTTTATTAGCATGTGCTTTAAGTGATTTCCATTGCTTGCTAAAAAGATACTGTAATACTTTTATTTCTTCTATCTCATTTTCGTAGCTAGCTCTTGTATTGGCTATCAGGTCTTGATCAAGATTCTTATATTTAGTTTCCCAGCAAGACCAGTCCTTTTTATTTTGTATCTTTTTTATAACCATAAAAAGAGCATAGTCGTTAAGCCAAAAATCTTGTGCAATGCAGAATTGATTATATCTCTTTAGATCTTTTTTATTATGATATAAAAAATTAGTTGCTGCTTTCTTAAGGATTGAGTATTTCCAAGTTTTTAACTTTTCAAACTCAACTCGCTGTTCATTGAATTTAGGTATTGGGTCCAGGTCTGAACTTTTTATGTAACCATCTTCGATCAATGAATCTAAGCTTATGAGAAATGGATTTTGAGCGAAGGCTGAATTTGTATCATAGGGGCTGTTATGCCTCTCAGGATGATTGGTTGGTAGAATTTGCCAATAGCGTTGGTTCATCAAACTAAGATCATCTATGAACTTTTTTGCTTCATTGCCAATCTCGCCAATCCCATATGGCCCTGGTAGGGAAGTGATATGTAGCAAGACCCCACTAGATTTTCGATGTTTTGAAAGTGTTTTCATCAATAAGTATCTGTATTAAAAAATCTCTATTTACCTTTAAACTTTTAGTAGATGTTGCAGGTTTTCTGCAGGATCGCGCATGATGTTTTTTACGTAAGGATCAGAATCGAAATCCAAGCGACGACCTGCAAGTGTGATATCTAAAATAATATGATTTGTTGCAATTTCATTGATTGCTGTATTCTTGGTTAAAATAGCCTTACAGTCCTCTGTCTTTTTTGTGCTACCCATTATGGTGTGTTGATTATCAACGACCATAATTACTTTTGGAGTCCAAATTTTACGGAGATCTTCCTCGTCAAGTTCATACGACACTATCTTACCTAGTTGTTCATCAATACTTGTAAATGAAAATATAGTGTTCTCAATGCCCCGTTTATTCGCTGCAATTAATTCTTTTCTGAGTTCTTCTATTTCCCGTTTCCAACCGCTAATTACAATCTTTTTCTGTGCGTTTTTAATGAGTTCTTTTGCTTTAAGGATGATATTCCGGTAGCCGTGTAGATGCCAAAAGTCAAAAGTTTGATCATCGATCTCAATATTGCCTATGGCTTCTTCAAGTCCATCTAATTTTTCATTGTGAGATTGATTTAGAAGTTGCATTAAGGCAGATGGCGGAAGAGGAATGTATCTTTTTGGGGAGTCGCCAACACTATTTGCAAAACCTTGGCTGACAAGTCTATTTAATACATTATAAATGGCTGACCTTGGAATATTAGTTTGGGCGCTAATTTCGTAGCCAGTTGAGGGATTACTTTTTAAAAGAGCAGTATAGGCTTTAGCTGCATTGGTAGTGAAGCCAAATTTTATCAAAAAACTTTGAATTTCATTCATTAGATAAGCGTGCTCCGTTACAATTAAAAATTAATATAAGATTAAATTTATTTACGCTTAAATTAATAACTCTAATTAGAGTTACTAATAGGTAATTATAATTTTTATGAGCTAAAGTTGATGTTTAATTTATAATATTGTGAATAATTTGAAATTAGTTGCGCAAATCTTACTTCTATTTCAGTTGTTACAAGCAGGAACAACTGGGAAGATATCTGGAAAGGTTGTTGATGAGAATAATCAACCATTAATAGGGTGCAATATTATTGTTAAGGGCACCTCATACGGAGCTGCTACGAATCTTGAAGGTGAATATTTTATTTTGAATGTCCCTCCTGGAACATATCAAATATCTGCTTTAATGATTGGGTATGGGACTGTCACCATAGAAGGTGCGCAAGTGATAGTGGATTTAACTGAAAAAGCTGATTTTTTATTAAAGCCAGAAACGATTGAGGGTGAAGAGATCATAGTAATGGCAGAGAAACCAACCGTTAGATTGGACCAGACCTCCATGTCGGCGGTAGTGAGTTCGGAGGATATTGAAAATCTACCGGTCACCGATGTTGGTGATATTATTGAATTGCAAGCAGGCATTGTTCGAGATCCAAATGGGGGGTTCCATGTTAGAGGGGGACGTAGCAGTGAGGTCTCTTTCTGGGTCGATGGTGTAGCTACTACAGATTCTTATGATGGCAGTTCCGGATTGGAAATTGAGAATGCAGGCATTCAAGAGGTTCAGGTTATCTCTGGCACCTTTAATGCAGAATATGGTCAGGCGATGTCAGGCATTGTAAACGTGGTCACAAAAGATGGCGGAGAAGAGTATAAAGGTAACCTCGACTTTTATGGTGGCGGATACCATTCTGATCATTCAGATATTCACTCTCTTTCATCTCCTTTTTCTAATTGGCAATCCTTTACAGATATCAATGGGGATGGGAATTGGGACTATGGTGAGATCCTCTACGATCTGAATAATAATGGCATTTGGGATGAAGGTGAAATATATTGGGATAGAAACGGTAACCAATCATGGGACGGCGATGAAGGCTCAGAACCCTTGAATGATGACGTAGGATATGATGGGTATTTAGGAGATTATTACGATTACAACGGAGATGGTAAAACTACTCAGCCAAGTCCTGGAGAGGGCAACGGAAGAAGAGATTGGGGAGAGCATGAATTTAGTCTTGATCAAAATGGCTACACCAAATATCTAAATATTTTTGAAAATATTTTCCAACAATCCAATTTCTCTGGAAGTTTAAGTGGTCCAGTCCCATTGTTAAGTGATAAACTTACATTTTATTCTACTTTTAGATATTATCGATCATCAGGTCGCTACTATGGGAGGAATTTGTTTACTCCGACAGGCTTATTTAGCGATGAAAAGGTCGTTCCTTTATCTCCATATTCAAAACTGTCTGGTCAGTTTAAACTCACTTATAAGATTCGATCTGGTATAAAAACTAGTTACACTGGTTACATTACAGAAAAATCTTATAAAAACTATGACAGTTATTATAAATACAATCCTGAAGGGCTACTTTGGAACTATGAGTCCGATCAATCACATATGTTATCATTAACCCATAGCATTGATCAAAACACTTTTTATGAATTGAAATATTTAGACTTTAGTAGCGGATATGATCAATCACTTTATGAGGAAGAAGATGTACCTAATTCAATGATGGTTATGGACCAGGGAGCATTAGATAAACTAGACCTAAATGATTCCATTCAGATAAGGACTGGATATGATGTTTTCCAAGATGTCCCAAGATACAATATAATTCCAGTGGATGGAGGCCTATATGAAGTTATTGACATGAATGACCAAACTGGATATGTTGCTGGTGATCAGTTCATTACACCCGCATGGTCTTTTGGAATGGGAGGAACTCAAAATGGACGGTTCAGTAGAAATACATCCTTTAAACAAATTAAACTAGACATCTCTAGTCAGGTAAATCCAATCCACCTTTTAAAAACAGGTATATTGTACAAGGTCTATGATATATGGGCAGATGATAAGTTTTTAAATTATAAGACTGTTGGGGAATGGTCCGTAACACAAAATGGAGATACCCTAGGTTATAATCCTCTTGCAGGAGCTAGGATCGATCCATTTACTCCAATTATTAATCCGACCTATACCTCTGAGCATGATTATTTCAGAGTCAGTCCCAAAGAACTCTCAGTATTTTTTCAAGATAAAATTGAGTTAGATGAGTTGATCATAAATGCAGGTGTCCGTTTTGATTATTTTGACCCCGCATGGAAAGTTCCTACAAATGACCAATTACCTGGAAACTTAAAATATTATCTTGCAACAACTAAAAATGACACGGCCATTTTCTGGGAAAATGATTTTGATAGCCTGTCGTTCGGCGTAACTCTTATTGATTCAATTAACCAGCAGGGGGCGGTCTCAATTGAAAATCTTTTTATTACTGGAGTCGAACATGACTCTACAGTAGAATCCTATAATGAAGCTTTTGAAAGGCAGTTGACGGACTATCGAAATACGTATAGATGGGGCTATGGATACAAAAAAGTAAAGCCATCCTATCAGATAAGCCCTCGAATCGGCATTGCATATCCAATTACAGATAAGGGTGTCATTCATGTTTCATATGGTCACTTCTTTCAGGTTCCTAATTTTAGTTTCTTGTATGAAAATCCAGAATTTGAGATCACTAATAACAATAATGGTGGAATCCTTGGCAATGCTGCTTTAAATCCTGAAAAAACGGTTATGTATGAGATCGGATTTAAGCAAGAGATCGCATATAGGACAGCCATCGACCTGACTGTATTCTATCGAGACACAAGAGACTGGGTTGGTGTGTCTACAGCGATAAAAAAGTATCCAGTGGGTAACTATAGAAAATATGAGAATAAGGATTATGCAAATACACGTGGGTTTACTCTTGTCTTAGACCGACAATTCACTAAAGGTTTTGGTGGCGGAATCGATTATACGTGGATGATAGCAGAGGGGACCTATTCAAACCCACAAGATGCTTACTTTGATGCTCAGGATAACCAGGCACCGAGGTTGAATATGTTGCCCCTTGACTGGGACCAAACTCACACGCTTAATTTTCGTGCGACCGTTGGCGGTAAAAACTGGATTGTGAGCTCAATAGGCAAACTATGGACCGGTAAGCCCTATACTCCTGAATTCAAAACGGGTGTAGTTTCCGGGTCGGGAGCATTTGCGGGTTTTTCAGATAATAGTGAAAGGAAGCCAAATGTATTTGATTTGGACCTACGTGCCTCTTACTCGATAGACTTATTTGGTCTAAAATCAAATCTGTATTGTAATATTTATAACCTCCTCGATATGCGAAATGAATTTTCTGTTTGGAATGATACTGGTCGCTCTACGTATACGCTTACTGCGAAAGATGTGTCTTCAACTGATCCAGGAAGGATCGGTCATCTCAATGAACATTTGCTCAGACCAGATTGGTATGGTGAACCAAGACGTGTTAACATGGGCATAAACATTTCCTTTTAAATGGTAGATCGTTTAAACGCATTCTTACTTATTTGTTTTTCTCTGAACTTCCTTCTTGCCAGTAGTCCTAAGGGGAACTCGCTTGCAAGGGCTAAGAATGATCACTCAGGAAATAAAATTAGGACAACATTCTATAACTATGGTTTGGTGGGGCGCTGGTCAAACGAGCCAGAAGATATTGGTGGTGAATGGCCGAT
>CENX01213743.1_pt1 | contig 14726 bp, 9 predicted proteins | sample 361321 | NCBI WGS metagenome assembly CENX01 (sample SAMEA2619678, study PRJEB7988) | marine metagenome | isolation source: saline water (ENVO:00002010), including | reverse complement strand
TACATTGTGCTAGCTGTGTTTCTAATGTTGAGAAAATTTTGAATAGCACTTCAGGAATAAATGAATTCCATGTTAATTTAGTATTAAAATCTCTTACCATAGGATTTGAAACTGAAGAAGCTATTAACGAAGCAAAACTTAAACTAAAAGATAGTGGGTATGAATTAATAACAGAAGTCAATAGAAATACTAAAAATTATTACATTCAGGAAATTTCTGAATGGAAAAACAGACTAATTATTACATCACTTTTTGGAATCCCATTATTTTTTATTTCAATGGGGGAAATGGTTGGATTATCTTATCCAATTTCTGTTATAAATTCTAATATTATTCAATTAATTTTAACTACTATTATTATAATAATTGGATTTGATTTTTTCAAGATTGGACTAAAAAAAATCATACAATTAAATCCAGATATGAACTCATTAATTGCATTAGGAACAGGTTCAGCTTATGGATTTTCACTTTTATCAATTTTTAATCAATTTATGGATTTAGATTTTAATGGATTTAATCATATCTATTTTGAATCTGCTGGAATTATTTTATTATTTATTACTGCAGGTCGTTATTTAGAGGCTCAGGCAAAAGGTAAGGCATCTCAAGCATTACGCAGTTTATTAAACCATGCTCCCCAAAATGCATTGATTAAGCGCGATAATGAATGGATAGATATCCCTATTATTGATATTGAAATTGATGATTTAATTCGTATAAAACCAGGAGAAAAAATTCCTGTAGATGGTATTGTTGTAGAAGGTGTCTCTCATGTAGATGAATCAGTTATCACAGGAGAGTCACTTCCAGTAAAAAAAGAAGAGGGTCAGCATCTAATATCACCAGGAATAAATACCTCAGGTACTCTTATAATGAGAGCAGAAAAAGTAGGTGCCGATACCGTATTTTCACAAATTATTCGAATGGTTGAAGAAGCTCAATCTTCTAAAGCACCAGTTCAATCCTTAGTGGATAAAATTGCTTCGATTTTTGTACCTATAGTTTTAATTATAGCTATTGGGAGTTTTGCTTATTGGATATATTTAGGAGAATCTGTAGAATTTGCATTAAATATTTTTATTTCAGTTTTGATAATTGCATGTCCATGTTCACTTGGATTAGCAACTCCTACAGCTTTAGTTGTAGGGTTAGGAATAGGAGCAAAGAAAGGTATTCATTTTAGGAATGCTAAAGCTATCCAAAATTTATCGAAAGTAAATACCTTGGTATTTGATAAAACTGGCACAATCACTTCTGGAAAAATTGCTGTAACTGATATTAAAACTAATCAAAATAAGGAATTATTTATATCTTATTTAAAATCTATTGAATTTTTATCTGAACATCTTTTAGCAAAATCTATTGTTAATTCATTTCCCGAATCTAAATTATTAAAAATTCATGATTTTGAAATAGAAGAAGGATATGGAGTTTATGGTAATTTAAATAGTCGACCGATAATTACCGGTAGTATGCGTTTTATGGATAAAAAAAATATAAAAATAAGTGATAAAAATAAAGAACTTGATTTAAAATTACAATCTCAAGGTAAAACGGTAATCCATTTAGCATATGATAGACTATGGATGGGATTAATTGCAGTAGCAGACATAATTAGAGATGAATCAGATTTTTTAATTTATAAGTTGAAAAAAATGAAAATTGATTTATTTATACTATCAGGAGATAACCCTTATACCACTAAGTTTGTAGCTGACCAAGTAGGGATTCCAAATTATAAATCTGAAATGCTACCTGCAGAAAAAAATAAAGAAATACGAGATTTAAAATCTAAAGGTAAAATAGTTGCAATGGCTGGAGATGGAATTAATGATGCTCCCTCTTTAGTTGAGGCAGACGTAGGAATTACTTTAAGTACTGGTACTGAAATTGCTTCAGAAAGTTCAGATATTGTGCTGATGAAACCTGACTTATTAGGAATTTTAACAGCATTTACACTCAGCCGATATACAATGCGAAAAATAAAACTAAATCTATTTTGGGCTTTTTCTTATAATATTTTAGCTATCCCAATTGCTATGGGTTTATTATATTCTTATAACGGTTTTTTACTTAGTCCCATGATAGCAGGAGGAGCAATGGCATTGTCTTCTGTTTCAGTTGTAGTAAATTCAGTTAGTTTAAAATTAGTTAAATTGAATTCATCTCGAGAATAGCTTCATTAGCTAATTCATCACATCGTTCATTTTCAGGATGACCAGAATGTCCTTTGACCCACTCCCATTGTATAGAATGGTTTTTACATAGAGAGTCTAATTCTTGCCATAGTTCTTTATTTTTAACCAATTTTTTAGAAGCTGTTTTCCAACCATTTTTTTTCCAATTAAATATCCAATTTGAAATACCATTTTTAACATAGGTTGAATCTGTGGTTAAAATTACTTCGCAAGGTTCTTTTAATAGTTTCAAGGCTTCAACTGCAGCAGTTAATTCCATAATATTATTTGTAGTTTTATTGTCATATCCAGATATTTCTTTCTCTCTATTTCCATATCGTAAAACTGCACCCCAACCACCCTTCCCAGGATTACCTTTACATGCCCCATCTGTATAGATTTTTATTTTTTTCATTTAGATTCCTGATGATTCCTCTTCATCCATTTTTTCAATTATTGGTTTTATTGGTTTAAATATTCGACCAGCACCGGTTGTACCATCCATAAAAACTGTTAAGGGTTTTTCAAATTCAATTAATTTTAAGTACTCTGTTTCTTTAACTATTTCTTGTTTTTCAATCCAATCCCAATCTAAAAAATCATCATTTTTCTTTCCTGAAACTGTAAAATAACCTACTCGTAAACTAGTTACATTTTGAAAAAAATGACTTCCAAAAGATGGATCAATATCTAAACCTTCCATACAAAATTCTACAATTACTTTTGCATTAGATATCTGGTTCCAATGTACTGGAATACCAAGCCATGGATCTGCTGTACCCCAGCGACCAGGACCAATAAGAATATATGGTTTTCCTTTTAAATTTTTGTTTAATTCTTCTAATTGATTCGCAATTAAGGTTGTATTAATTAAATTAAATGAATCAGGTTTAATATAAATAATATTATATAAATTTTCAATTATTCCATCACCTAAAGATACAGAACTAGAGCAAAAAACATCTTCAAATTTGTCTAATTTAATTTCTTGTCTACGTTCAATTTGTTTTATCACCATTGGTTTGATTTGTAGTAGACAAAATTCAGGCTTTCGACCATCATTATAGATATTAATTGCATATTCAATTTCTATAGGACAACCTAAAGAAAGTCTGCCTAATTCAAGTAACTCTTTTAATATCTCTGTTAATGGAATCTTATTATATTTTAATATTGAAGAGAATAATAATACTCTGACGCCTTGATAATTTAAAGAATCACGAATTAGTCCATCTTCAGAGCAAACTACACTTGCTAAAAACTTAATAGAATTATCTTTTTCTGCAATATTTAAATTGTATCGCTTTAAATTTTCTGTTTCACCACTAGAAAGAACATTTTTATTATCTTTCATATCTAGCGCAAAAAATGTTCTTTGACTATTATTTATTGTAGATTTTATTGAGAAAAATTGAGGAAGTATTGCTGGATATTCAGGTGAAAATCGTAAAACTTTTTCACCTTCTACTATTATTTTTCCAAAACCTAGAGCTAGAAAACCAACTCCTTCTTCACGTTTCATATATGAAACTGGATAATAATTGTAGCTTTGCGCAACTCCAGATAAAGTAGGATAAAATCGATTACCGTAATGCTGTCCAATTAGTTCTTGAATAATTATAGCCATTTTTTCTTCATCATGGCGATGAGAAGAAATATCCATAATTGACTTTGGCTCTTGGAAGAATTGTGATGCATAAACACGTTTTACTGCCTCACATAACTGAGATAATCTTTCCTTTTCAATAGATGATGAATTTGGAAGCATATATGTTTCATAAAGTCCAGCTAATGGTTGATATTGGGAATCCTCAAGTAAACTTGAAGACCTAACAGCCAATGGATAATGCACTTCGGAAAGAAATATTTTTAAAGATTTTACTAATTTTTTAGTTAAACGGGATTTCAAAAATAATTGGACAATGTTTTTATTTGATTTTGCGTTTAATGCTTTTTCCCAAAGCTCATTATTTTTCATAAATAAATCGAATTCTTCTGTTCCGATTACAATCAATTTAGGTACCCTCAATTTAATAGAAGGAAAATTATTTTTAATATCAGCTTTTTCTAATAAACTTCTAGCAAATGCTAACCCCCGTGCCTTACCACCAAGAGAACCACCAGAGATTTTTGTAAAATTAGCGGTTGGATCAAATCTATCTGGAGTAAATTCAACTACCATATCTCTATGTCGTCTATCACGTATTTTATTTATAATTTCAATCAGCATTTCTCTTAATTGGTTTGGAGATTCAAAATTTTTAATGATTAAATCTCTTAATATAGAAGCAATTTTAAATTCACCTCTTGCTGCTAACCAATTTGAAAAATGATTTTTTGAAGCATGAAATAATAATGATTCATTTGGAATTTCAGATAAATGTTCTTTTAATTGTCTTAAGTTTTTTGCCTGAGAAATTTCTGTACCGTTAATTTTTCTAAAAATAAAATCACCAAATCCAAAATTTCGGGTAATATAATTTGTTATATCCTTTAGAAGAGTGGGGGATTGTTTGTCGAAAAACTCTACCATATTTTTTTTGGCTTCGGCTTCTAAACCAGTATCAGTAGATTGTAATATTATCGGTATTGCCTTATCTATTTTACGAATCCATTGAGTAAACTCTAATCCTGCTTTTGGATTCAATTTATTGTCTTTTGGAAAACGTATATCTGAAATAATTCCCAAAATATTTGATCCATAACGTTTAAAATATCTTTCTGCTTCTTCATATGTAGAAGCTAATAATACTTTTGCTCTTCCACGCATATGTAGAAGACGATGAGTATCATTTAAACTCTTACTCAACATTTGGCGTGTATGAAATAAAATCTCTTTATAAATTAATGGAAGAAGCATTGAATAATATCTAGGATTATCCTCAACCAACATTACCAAACGTATATTTCCGCGTTTAATATCTCTATTTACATTTTTTCTATCTTCTAAAAATTTTATAATAGCAGGAAAAACACCTGCATTACCAGACCATACAAATACTTTATCAATAATTTCTTTTGGAATAGTTTGAGGTAATTGTTGTAGCTCAGATTCATCAAAAACAAGTAAAACTACAGGTTTCTGCGGATCTGACTCCTTAATCATTTTTCCTAAAGTAAGTGGATCCATATCCGAAATTCTCAATCCTACAATAACTAAATCATATTTTCTTTTAGAAAGCATGTTCATGGCTTTAGCTGCAGTTGATGCCTGCCAAACACGAGGAGCATAACTCAAGTTCATTCCAATATATTCGTGGAGAATTTGTTCTGTCAATTGACCATCTTCTTCTAATATAAAAGCATCATATGGACTTGCTACTAAAAGAATCTCATGTATGCGATGAAGCATTAAATCCTGAAAAATACCAGTATCTTGACTAGATTTTTCTATTAGTTTTATATATTTTTTAATATTTTTTTCTTCTTCTATCAATTTTAGCTTGTGATGTTTACAGGTAGTAGTAAATTAAACTTTATCGAAAATATACTGAATGAGGTTTTTTAATTATTTTTAAGCTATTATGAAAAAGTTTTTACCAAATTATAAAGATAAAGATATTGCTTATATTCCTAATAGGGAAACTTATTTAGAAATATATAATGAATCTATAAATAATCCTGAAAAATTTTGGGAAGAGCAGGCTACAAGATTAACTTGGTTCAATAAATGGGAAAAAGTTAAGAATGTTGACTATGAAACTGCTCATATAAAATGGTTCGAGGGTGGAGAAATTAATGCATGCTTTAATTGTATTGATCGTCATATTGATTCAGGCGATGGAGATAAAATTGCACTTATTTGGGAAGGGAATAATCCTGATGATGACAAATCATATACTTATAATGAACTTTTAATTGAAGTATCCAAATGTGCGAATATGCTATTAGAAAATGGTATTGAAAAAGGTGATCGTGTTTGTATTTATATGCAAATGATTCCTGAATTAGCAATATCCATGCTAGCCTGTGCGAGAATTGGAGCAGTTCATTCGATTGTATTTGGTGCATTTTCTTCAGAAGCATTGAGAGAGAGAGTCAACGATTCTGAATGTAAGATGTTAATCACTCAGGATTGGGGTATTAGAGGAGAAAAAATAAATATTGAGATGAAATCTAAAGTCGATATTGCTCTAAAGGATACACCTTCAATTCATACAGTATTAGTTGTTAAAAGAACTGGTGAACCTGTAAATATGGAAGCTGAACGAGACTATTGGTGGCATAATGAAATTTCCTTTGCAAATGAGGATTGTCCCGCTGAGCCAATGGATTCTGAAGATCCATTATTCATATTATATACCTCAGGTTCTACAGGTAAACCAAAAGGTGTACTACATACAACTGGTGGTTATTTATTATATGCTTCTATCACACACGAAATGATATTTGATTATCAAAAAAATGATATTTATTGGTGTACTGCTGATATTGGTTGGATAACCGGACATTCTTATATTATTTACGGCCCATTATCAAATTGTGCAACAACTATAATGTTTGAAGGTGTGCCGAATTATCCTGACTTTAGTCGGTTTTGGCAAATTGTAGAAAAGCATAAAGTCAATATTTTTTATACTGCTCCAACAGCTTTAAGAGCATTAATGCGAGAGGGTGATGATTTTGTAAATAATATTGATATATCTACACTAAAATTATTAGGAACAGTTGGTGAGCCTATTAAAGAACCAGAATGGAATTGGTATTACAATATTGTTGGTAATAGTAAATGTCCGATTGTAGATACATGGTGGCAGACTGAAACTGGCGGAATTCTGATTTCACCGTTTCCTGCATTTACCGAATTAAAACCGGGGTCGGCAATTTTACCATTCTTTGGTATTGAACCTGTTTTATTAGATGAATACGGGAATGAGCAGATAGGTAATCCTGCATCAGGATACTTGGTATTAAAGGGAGGCTGGCCAGGACAAATGAGAACATTGTATGGCGACCATAAAAGATTTTTTGATACTTATTTTAATAGATTTAAAAACTATTATTTTACAGGAGATGGTGCGAAGAGAGATGAAGATGGAAGTTATTGGTTGACTGGAAGGGTTGATGATGTTTTAAATGTCTCAGGACATAGACTCGGAACTGCAGAAATTGAAGGTGCCATTGGTGCCCACAGCTCTGTTGCAGAGGCTGCTGTAGTTGGATTTCCACATGAAATAAAAGGACAAGGTATTTATGCTTTTATCACTCTAATGGCTGGTAAAAATCCTGAAGAATCAACTAATAATGAAATTAGAATAAAGGTTACTGAATTAATAGGTTCACATGCTAAACCAGATAAAATTCAATATTCATCTGCATTACCTAAAACAAGGTCTGGTAAAATAATGAGACGTATATTAAGAAAAATTGCTGAAGGCGAATTAAACCAATTAGGTGATACATCTACACTTGCAGACCCAGATGTAATCACCCAATTAGTTAAAAATAGAGTTTAATTATTTTACTCCAATTAGTTCAACTTCAAATACAAGTACCGCATTGGGTGGAATAACTCCTCCTGCACCTCTTTCTCCGTAGCCTAAATCTGGCGGGATGATTAAAGTACGTTTACTTCCAATTGTCATATCTGCTATTGCTTCGTCCCAACCTTTAATTACTCTGCCCATACCAAGAGGAAATTCAAATGGCTTATTGCGATCATGTGAGCTATCAAATTTTGCACCTGTTTCTAGTAAGCCCGTATAATGGACAATTACTGTTTGTCCTGTTTCAGGTTTTGAACCATCACCTTTAATATGTTCTATCATACGTAAGCCTGATTCAGTTACTATTTCTTCACCAGGTAAGTCAAAATCTGTATCCTTGAATGGTTTTTTTATACTAACTAGTTCAACATCAAAATGAAGTGTAGAGTTTGGAGGAATATTACCAGTTCCTCTATCTCCATATCCTAAATCAGATGGTATAATAAGTTTTCTTTTACCACCTGGTTTCATTAACATAATACCTTCATCCCAACCTTTAATGACTCTACCTACACCAACTGGAAATTCAATTGGTTCACCTCTATCATATGAGCTATCAAATTTTGTACCATCTTCAAGAGTACCGGTATAGTGAACCTTACATAGGTCACCTTTATTTGGAGTTTCACCTTTACCTTCATTAACAATAATATATTTTAACCCAGATACTGTTGTTTCCATTTTATCCTTTTCTGATTCACCTCCACAGCCAACCGACAATAAAAGTGAAATATGAATTAAATATTTTAACATAAAATCCCTTAATTGATTTAGAATTAATCATTAAAATTTAGGGGAAAATAGGTTAGATTTTATCTATATTTTTTTAAGAAAACATATATAATTAATTTTCCCCGAAATTCAGGAAATACTTAAATAATATTTATTTTTTTTATTGTAATAATTAAATTAAAACGATATTAATTTTTAATTATCAGATGAAATATTTGATCTACCAATATATAAGTTAGTTTTCTAAGATTTTTACCATTAAAAATCAAGAGAACAACTATACTATTATACCTCAATTTATAAATTCCTGTTTATTTTATGTTTAGATAAGATTTCATCATAACAGAAATTGTCAAAAGATTTTTTTAAAATATTATGCAAGAAAAGTTTAATCGCTTACGTCTAACGTTTTGAAATGAATTTCAAACTAAAAGAAAAGGGATAAAAATGATTACTCAATCAAAAAAAAAAATAAGTGGACTTAGAGCAGTTTTAAAAACATTATTAATAGTAGGTGGAACTTTATTAATTCCATTTTATGTAGTTTATTTTAATACTGATATTGAAGATAAAAAGGAGTTTTCAAAATCTTCAAAACAAACTGCAAAGTCAATTGATGTTCATAAATCATTAATAGAAACAAGTGTAGTTGAATCAAAGGTGAATCAAAAGAAAATAATACTTCCTGAAAAGGATAATTTACATGGTCAATCTTTTGATATGGTATATAAATATCATCGGGATCATTATGGTGAGGGATCATTATTTAAATGGGACGGGAATGAATATATCGTTAATACTTATATTGAAGAAATTCCAGTATCTAAATATGATGATTTGCATTTTTCTGATGCTTTTAAAGAGGCAAGACAAGACAAGGGTATATGTTCTAAATTTAATTGGCGAGGAAATAAATATAGTTCATGTAAACATGGTGAAAAATTAGAAATTATTACAAATAATGATAAAGAAAGAGTAGAAAGTAAAAATAAAGAACGTATAACTAAAAATGAAGAACAAACATTAGCAAATAAATAGTTGAAAATAAAGAGTAAAAAAGCTTTATTGTTAATAAAGCTTTTTTACTTTTGAAAATATTAATCATATCTACTTTTTATATTCAATTTTTTTCCATCTATTTTCAGAAACTAATTTGAAAGCACCTATAAAATTTTGATTCCATTGATTAGGGTCAATTAAAGACAAAAAGTTTTGAGGTTTACTTTCGTAGAGATAATATATCTTACCAATAATTGGTATAAATTCAAATTTTGCATTATATACTAATTTATTTAACTCATATTCTTTTATTAATTTTAAATAATTATCTTTAACCTCTTCATATCTTTCATTGAAATATTTGTTAAGATTTTCAGATTTATTTTCTTTCCATCTATTTAAATTATTTGGCTCTATTTTAGGTGCTCCAATATTACTTGCATAGGGCAGTATTCCAGGCTTATCTGTGATATTATCTAATTTTTTATTTGACGAACTCATTTCATAATCTCATTTATGTTTTCTGGATGTCTATTAGCGTAAATAAAGAATGATTTTGATAGATTTGATGAGAAAAGCCCATAGCCATTATTAATATTTGAATCTGGTAGAATAAATTGATTTTGTTGACTATTAAATACAAATGGATCTCCTGTAAAATATTCATAATAAGCTTCATCAACTACTTGTACATTGATGAGTTGCAATCCATAATAATTAAAGTATAGCCACATCATAGGTATAGGAGATGTATCTGCTAGCCAGACAAATGGGTTAGTGAATCTTAATCTATTTTCTTCATCAAAAGTTATATCATCTTTCCATATTTTGAAAATATCAAACGTTGCATCATATTGACATGCATAGTCGTAAAATAAATTTTGGTAATAACCAGCACTATTTCCCTCTCCTCTTATGTCGTTACAATTCAGGTCGATACCTGTTTCATTATTTCCTTGTTCAAAAGTATTTTTTATTCTTTCAGATTCCAAAGCAGTATTAATAATATTTATAGATGTATTACTATTAGACTCAAAATTAATTCTAAAATAGGGGTAAGATGCAAAACTACCAATATAGCAATTCCCATTATCTCTTAAATCAATACTACTTAACAAAGAATCATCTAAATTTTCAATAAATTCTTGATATTTTGTATAATTTAGACTGTCTAAATTATTTATTAAATCAAATGGATTTAGTTCGTTAATATTATCAAAACTGATTATACCTTCATTGAAAAAAAATGAGATTAATGATTCAAATACAGGTAAAAAGTTATCGGTATTTACTGTTTTAACTGGAAGTTCATCACCATCACATAAATAGGGACTACTATCATTAGAGCTTATAATAATATCATTTGGTAGTTTTGTTTTTGCTGTAATTTCATAATCTTGATAAGAGACTTGTAAGTGAATAGTATCTCCTAAGTTTGGATTTATTGGTGGTCCATTCTTTATAATATAGCCATTCTGATCTTCATTATATTCAAAGCATATATAATTAGATGATTCAGTACAGTTATTAATAACTACATCTTGATTTTGACTATTTAAATACATCATTGATATATTTGCATTTTTGATATATAAAGAATCTTTCTGTATATCCTGATTTAATCCTGCTGTCAAAGATATATATATAGTTCCAATATTCATTATTAAAGAATCTGTTTTTAATTGCTGTATTTCAATATTAGAAAAAACAGTTAATTTTTCTTCATATGAATTATTAGTACTAGGAAGTTCAAGGTTACATGAACAAAATATTAATATAGTTAAAGTGAATATAAAATTTGTTTTCATAGTTCTATCCTTATTCCAAAGCTAGGTAAAAATGGAAAAATTGAAATTTCTGTCCTTTGTAGTTTTGTTTCATCAGGGTCTAAATAGTCAAAATTAGGTTCACCTAGATTTGGAACTCCATCTCCATTTAAATCATCTGTATCTGGATTCCAATCACCATCATCATCTATACCATTATCAGCATAACCTAAAGAATATTGATATCTAAATATATTTTTTCTATTATATAAATTAATTACTTGAAAGAAAAATTCAGCTTTTTTATTCATAATTTTAAATTGTTTTTGCCATGAAACATCTAAACGATGAAATGAGGGATATCTTCCCGAGTTTCTTTCACCAGGTATAGTATGAAAGGTACCTTGTTCGTAAGCAGGTAAATTTTGAAGATAATATCCTAAAATAGGTGTATAGGCTTGACCGGATTGTATAGTCCAATTCCAAGAAATAGAAGAATTTTTCAAGAATCTGATTTTATCAAAGCTATAATTTCCTACAATTGTCATTGCATGACGTCTATCCCAATTAGTATAATACAAATTATCATTCATCACTTTTGTTGCAAAGCTGAATGTGTATGATAACCAACCTGTTAATTTACCAGACTGTTTTTGTAAAAATATTTCCGCGCCGTATGCTTCACCTGAATTAGGAGTTAAAATATCAATTAAATTTTCATCAGAAACCTCTTCATCTGTCGTCGCTCTTTTTTCCTCAAATGTTAGTAAATTATCTATAGTTTTGTAGTAAAATTCTGTTTGTAGTTTATATCCATTTGAATTATTGTGCTCATATCCTATGTTAAAATGGGTTGAAGCACCAGCAGAAACAGAAGAATCAATTGAAACCCAATTGTCTAGAAGTGGTGGATTAAAGTCATCTTGAAAGGTTAATATATATTGATTATAATTTCCAGTAGAAAATGTTATGAAATTATTTAAATCAAATAAATATTTTATTCCAAGTCTATAATTAGGAAAAGCATTATTATTACTTTTATTATAATATTCATACCTATAACCAGGTTCTATGATTAATTGTGGAATAGGCTTATAAGTCCCTTTAATATAAAAGGCCATTTCAATGGGTTCTTCATCAATTTCGAATAGTATTGAGTCTCCAAATGAGCTTAAATAATTAAATTGCAGTTTTTTATACAATAAACCATATTTAATTTTAAACCCCTTGTTTAATATATTATTGAAGTCCAATTTCAATGTATTGTCTGAAATTAAGTTATCATTGTTGATTCCTGATTCACCACCTAAATTAAAATTGGTGAAGAACTTACTATTTGCTAGCATAGCATTACCAATAAAGCCGACATCAAACACTTTTCTGTAGTGCACACTATTTGTATTATTTCCCCAAAGAGCATTTAAACCTAATCCTGAAAACTTAAAATCATCTTTACCAGAATAATGACTTAAACTTATTCTATCAGTTTCATTTAAATCCGTATATATGTGTGCTTGTATATCATAGAAGTAATATGGAGGAATTGCATCACTTTTAATAAACCATTCATTAACTTTATCAAAATACGTTCTTCTTGCAGAGATTATATAGGCTCCATTTGGTGATGGTCCTTCTAAAGTTGCCTGTGAAGATAGGAGAGAAGTAGACATCTTTAATTTTGTTTCTTTACTATTACCTTCGCGACTTACTACGTTTAAAACAGATGAGAGTCTTCCACCATAATCAGCATTATAACCACCTTTAGTTAGTTCGGCTTCTTTTATTCCATCAACTATAAAGTTAGAAAATACTCCACCTACATGAGATGGATTATATACTGTTATTCCATCAAGTAGTATAAGGTTTTGATCAGTATTTCCACCTCTAACAATCAACCCAGTGCTAAATTCTGATTGTGTAAGAACACCAGGTAATGCTTGTATTGTTCTAAATATATCAGGCTCTGCCACCCCAGGTTGATTACGAAATTGAGTTGCATTCAATTTAATTTTACTATAATCAATTCTTTTTGACTTTTTTATTTGTTCTGCACTAACCTCTATATCATCGAATTGAATTTGACTTGGACTTAATTCTATATTTAATACATCAGATTTAAGTTCAGATAAATTGATTTTATATATTTCATATCCTATATAAGAAATAATTAATGTAGAGTCTTCATCTTTAGGGATGTCTACTAAAGCATAATAACCATTTATATCTGTACTAGTACCAAGATTGGAATCCTGTAAAAATATATTTGCTCCAATTAGAATTTCTCCAGTTTTTTTATCTGATATAAATCCACTTATGTTTATATTTTCGTTTTGAGATAAAACTAATTGGAATAAAAATATAAATTTTATAATTGTATTATTAAATATTTTTTTAGTTTTTAGCATGATTTCTAATTTTTTAAATATCCTAATGATTTGGAATTAAATTCTATTGGTTCAATATCAAATTCATTGAAGTAATTTTTTTCTACTATATTTCCTTCCATGAGCATACTTATTTGATCTTTAGTAATTGGAAAAAACTTATATTTCTCAAATAAAGATGCAATTAACTTTACAAATATTACAGGAGCTGGAATCATTAATTTATTTTTACCACAAGCATTTGATATAATTTTTATAATCTCTTTCCATGAGTATGTTTCCAGTCCACCAAGTTCATAAATTTTATTCATGGTATTGGTGTCTCTGATTGATTTAACAAAAAATGATGCTACATTTTCAACGTGTATAGGTGTCAATTCAAATAAACCTGATTTAATTGGAAGTATACCTTCATGAAATAGGGGAGCAGGAATTGGAAGCATAATCATATCTCTTTTCAATTGAGAGCAAAATTCTGGTTGGCTTTTATGCATTGGTTTACCAAATATTAAAGAAGGTCTAAATATAGTCCAATTAATCCCACTATTAATTAGTTCTTGTTCAGCTTTCCATTTTGTTACTTGGTATTTCGTACCATCTGAACAAACACCATTTGCACTCATAAGTATTATTCTATCTATTGATTCATTCTTTGATGCTTCTAAAACTCTTTTAAAACCTTCTAAATGTAAATTATCAAACGTAATGTTTTGATTTTTGAACTCTCTAATAATACCAATATTATATATGATAATATTGGTATTATTTATAGTTTCTTTTATTGATGAGTAATTATCTATATCACCTTTTACCAGCTTTATTTTAGCTGAATTAGAAAGTTTTGATACTGAATTTTTACGTACTAATGCTTTTACATTATAATCATTATCAGTGAGAGTTTTTATTATATAATTTCCTACAAAGCCTGTGGCTCCAAAAATTGATATATTCATTTCATTACCTTTTTGAATTATTATTTTTTAGAAAGCTATTTCTATGAATCTTTTGCAAGTTTATTTACTTCTTTCATTGATTTGATAATGGTGAAATTAGATAGAGTTTTATTTGAATTTAATTTATCTGATGCACCTGCAATAAATAACTTTGCCCTTATTTTTTTATTTAACTTTTTTAATTCCTTAATTTCACTGAGAGTTTCATCTTCATCTTTTATGTATG
>CENX01081857.1_pt1 | contig 14743 bp, 15 predicted proteins | sample 361321 | NCBI WGS metagenome assembly CENX01 (sample SAMEA2619678, study PRJEB7988) | marine metagenome | isolation source: saline water (ENVO:00002010), including | reverse complement strand
ATTGGATACGATAGCAGCATGTCAACTAAAATTATGTCTTGTAATAGCAATCATCCTCTCGCTGAAGCGATATCTTCTTACATGAATCTCCCGCTTACAAACGCAGATGTTCGCAGGTTTTCCGATATGGAGGTATTTGTCGAGATCCAGGAAAATGTTCGTGGTGAAGATGTTTTTGTAATACAATCAACATCCTCCCCGACAAATGACAATCTAATGGAACTATTGGTTGCACTGGATGCTTTAAAAAGAGGCTCCGCCAATAGAATCACCGCAGTCGTTCCATATTATGGTTATGCGCGTCAAGATCGAAAATCTGGCCCCCGAACTCCTATATCAGCAAAGTTGGTTGCCAACCTTATAACAGCAGCTGGTGCGCATCGGGTCGTGACACTTGACTTGCACGCTGGCCAAATACAAGGTTTTTTCGATATCCCCACGGATAATTTGTTTGCGGCACCAGTCTTTCAAGCGGATATCAAAGAGAAATATGGAAATGAATCATTAGTTATAGTATCGCCCGATGTAGGTGGTGTGGTCAGAGCCCGTGCGTTGGCAAAAAGTCTTGATGCAGATCTTGCTATAATTGATAAGCGCCGAGAACGCGCTGGAGTATCTGAAGTTATGAATATTATAGGGGATGTGAGTAATCGGCACTGCATACTCGTCGACGATATAGTTGATTCGGGTGGAACACTCTGTAATGCGGCAGAAGCGTTAATGGCCGCAGGAGGTCTATCCGTATCTGCTTATATAAGTCATGGTGTGCTTTCTGGGGGAGCCGTAGCAAGAGTAAAGAACTCTCCACTAAAAGAGCTGGTAACCACAGATAGCATAAAAGCCACTGAAGCTATGCTTGAAGCAAAAAATATGCGCCAGATAAGCATAGCTCCCTTATTAGGAGAAGCGATATTAAGAATCGCTGAATCTAGATCGGTATCAAGTTTGTTTAATTATAACAATTCTGATTAACGCTACGTTCCATTCTAAATGATAAAAATTTTTGACTGGCTATTAGTCCAAAAAACCACTAGAACCTGCCTGTTAGAGTTAAAAGACAGAAATTTCTGGCACCCCTGGAGGTCGGTCTTCTAACAAACTGGATTTTTGAAACAAGGAGATATCGATGGCCGATATAACAGTTTTAACCGCCAACGCTCGTGAAAAGGTAGGTAAGGGGTCCGCCCGCGAGGCTAGGCGTCAGGGAAACATCCCAGCAGTCATTTATGGTGATAAAAAATCACCTATTCCAATCGTTGTGGAACAAAAAATATTGGTGAGGCACTTAAGTACTGGTGGATTTTTTAACACGCTTTTTGATATAGATGTTAATGGAGAATTAAATCGCGTTCTTCCTAGAGATGTGCAGTTGCATCCTGTAACCGATGTTCCAGAGCATGTTGATTTTTTACGAGTAAGCGCAACTACAAAAGTATCCGTTGAGGTCCCAGTAGAATTTATTGGCGATGATGTATCACCTGGAATTAAGAGCGGTGGAGTGTTGAACGTTGTGAGATATACTGTTGAGGTTTCATGCACACCTGATTTAATACCGAATACTCTATTGTTAGACTTAAGCAATGCGGAAATTGGCGATAGCTTGCATATTAGTGCCGTGAACCTTCCAGAGGGTGTAACACCAACAATAAGTGATCGTGATTTTACTATTGCTACCATAGTAGCTCCAACCGTCGTTCGCGATGAGGCAACTAGCGATGATGAAAGTGATAGTGAAGATACTGAGACAGAAGCTACAGCCGAAAGCACTGAAGAAAATAGTGAGGCCGGTTCCGAAGAGTAGCTTTTTTAGATCTTTCCTTATCTGAATAAGAATTGGGAAATTGATTATGCGCCTTTTAGTTGGCCTAGGAAACCCAGGGGAAAAACATCATAATAACCGGCACAATATAGGGTTCATGGCTGCGGACAAGATAAGGGAGACATATGACTTTTCTCCCTATCGCCGCCGTTTTCAAGGTTTAATAAGCGAAGGAAAAATAGGCAACAATTCTGTCAGGATACTCAAACCAACAACCTTTATGAATGAGTCAGGACGATCGGTAGGCGAAACGATAAAATTCTTTAAACTTTCAAGCGATAAGGTTTTTGTCTTTTATGACGACCTTGATCTCGTTCCGGGGAAATGCCGCATCAAATTGGGGGGTGGAGCCGGGGGGCATAATGGTCTGAAGAGTCTAGATAATCAAATAGGGAACGAATATTGGAGAGTTCGTCTCGGCATCGGGCACCCAGGACACAAAGACAGAGTGCTACGATATGTTCTTCAAGACTTCGCAAAAAAGGAGCGGAATACATGGCTTACTATTCTGCTTGAAAGCTTAGCGGACAATATCCAACTTCTGATCGAGAGTAATGAGAATACGCTGATGAGTAAATTAGCGCTCGCTGTATTTCCTGGAGATGAAAAGGTTTTATCGAAAAACATTCCAGAAAATGAACCAACAGACCAAAATAATTTGGAGTGACTAACAAATGGGTTTTAACTGCGGTATTGTAGGGTTACCAAACGTTGGAAAATCAACCTTATTCAATGCTCTGACATCAACTGCTGCAGCGGAAGCAGCAAACTATCCCTTCTGTACAATCGAGCCCAATACAGGTCGCGTGAGTGTTCCAGACACACGTTTAGAAAAAATTGCTGCGTTAGCGAACTCATCTAAAATTATTCCAACACAACTTGAATTTGTCGATATAGCAGGCCTCGTCAAAGGGGCAAGTAAAGGAGAAGGTCTGGGAAATCAATTTTTGGCAAATATCCGAGAGACGGATGCGATAATCCATGTTCTCCGCTGTTTTGAAGATGAAAATATTACCCATGTTGATGGCAATGTTCAGCCATTACGCGATATAGAAACTATAGAAACAGAGCTCATGCTTGCTGATCTTGAAAGCTTGGAGCGACGTATTCTATCAACTGAAAAAAAAGCACGCAGTGGAGATAAAGAGATCAAGGCGGACCTCTTGGTCATGAATAAAGTCCTTGATACTCTTCAACAGGGGATCCCATCCCGAAAAATATTAGAATGGGACAGCACAGAGTTTCCAAGATACAAAATGCTCAACCTACTATCTGCAAAGCCGTTACTATTTGTGTGTAATGTTGAAGAGGAGTCCGCTTTTAAAGGGAATTTACTCAGTAAAGACGTTGTAGAATATGCTAAGAATAATAATGCTGAATGCGTAGTCATATCGGCTGCTATAGAAGCTGAGATTTCACAACTGACATCAATAGAGGAAAGACAAGAGTTTCTTGATACACTAGGGCTGGAAACTTCTGGGTTGGATAAACTAATACAATCAGGCTACCGACTACTGGATTTACTAACATTCTTTACCGCAGGCCCAAAGGAAGCTCGGGCCTGGACCGCTCCCTTCGGTGTTAAGGCACCGAAAGCGGCAGGTGTCATTCATACTGACTTTGAAAAAGGATTTATCCGGGCAGAAACCATCAGTTATACTGATTATATCGCAACCAATGGGGAACAGGGAGCGAAAGAAGCTGGAAAAATGAGAGTTGAAGGAGCAGATTATCGGGTTCAAGACGGCGATATACTCCATTTTCGCTTTAATGTTTGACAACGCTAATGATTATAAAAACACAAATAGCTATAGCCGAGTATGGATTTTATACGAGAGGTTGTAATGGGCGAGAGCATTAGGGCAACCGCATCAGATGGACATGAGTTTGATATTTACCTTGCGCAGTCAAAAGGGTCGCCGCGAGGGGGAATCGTTTTAATACAGGAAATTTTTGGGGTTAATAATCATATAAAAAGTGTTGCTGAAAAGTTTGCTTCTAATGGATATTTGGTTGGAGCACCATCACTTTTTGATAGAGTAAAACCCGATATCCAGCTTGGGTACACCATCGAAGATGTCACCCGCGGCAAAGAACTTAAAGAAATTTCAGGGAATGAAAGGCCGCTAATAGATATAGAGGCAACGCTGAGTATTGTTAGGTCTGCAGGCAATGTTGCCGTTGTTGGATACTGCTGGGGGGGCACATTGGCATGGTTGAGCGCATGTCAAGTTGATGGATTTAATGCAGCGGTTTCCTATTATGGAGGGGGTATCGGTGAACTAACTTCAATGCAACCAGAATGTCCATCCATTTTTCATTTTGGAGAACAAGACCATGGCATCCCCATTACAGAGATTAACTCTCTAAAGCAGGCCCATCCTGAGTGTCCAATCTACATTTATCCAGCAGGTCATGGATTCAACTGCGAACAGCGGGATAGTTTTCACTTAACTAGCAGTAAAATAGCGTTCGAACGAACTATACAGCATATAGACAAATATATTTAAGTAAGGACAGCTGACCAACACAGCAATTCATTCAACTAGAGAACAATGTCCGTTTTCATCGGTATCAATTATTTAAAACTCTACCTGCAACAGCATCCAGTTTTCCGACAACAAAAGGGTCCCTCAGGCTTGGCTGTGTAATCAGTGCAACGTCTAACGCTCGATCGCCCCCTTGAATATCTACTTCTGGGCGATTCCCAATATTTGGAAGTACATCACGCAATAAATTACAAGCATTCTGAGTATTTTTTCCCATAACTTTAATTACGCTCTCAACAGTTACACTTTCGTGCTCAGGGTGCCAGCAATCAAAGTCGGTTACCATGGCAACTGTCGCGTATGGCAGTTCGGCCTCTCTGGCAAGTTTCGCCTCCGGCATATTTGTCATACCAATCACATCACAATCCCAAGACCTATAAAGATTACTCTCGGCAACTGTAGAAAACTGTGGACCTTCCATACAAATGTATGTTCCGTTTTTATGGGAAGGAATATTTAATTTTTTACATGAATCGTAAAGCGCGTCTTTTAAACGATTAGATATAGGCTGGGCAAAATTCACATGTGCCACACATCCTGCCTCAAAAAATGTCTTCTCTCTAGCAAATGTTCTATCTATGAACTGATCAACCAGAACGAAATGACCCGGTTGGTATTCCTCTTTTAAAGATCCGACTGCACTCAGCGATACTATATCTGTCACGCCAGAACGCTTCAGAGCATCTATGTTCGCTCGGTAATTGATTGAACTGGGCGATAAGCGATGCCCGCGACCGTGTCGTGGCAGAAAAACAATGGGATTGTCCACAATCTGCCCAAATAATAATTTATCGGAGGGGCAACCAAAAGGAGAATTAACCTCTCGCCACTCTTGATTAACAAGACCTTCAATCTGGTCTACACCACTCCCACCTATTATACCAACTAATGCTTCCGCCATTTGTTTTCTGCTCTTTTCATAAAAAAAGGGCCGTATAATATACAGCCCCTTTTTCTATAATCACTTAAACCTAATGGACATCTGCCCAGATCCTGCGCTTACTGACATAAAATAAGCCGGTCATTACAATTAGAAATATGAGGACTTTAACCCCCATACGTTTGCGTTGCTCCATGTTTGGCTCTGTAGCCCAAGCTAAGAATGCCGAGACATCTCTTGCTTGCTGATTGATCGTGGCCTTAGTTCCATCTCCATACTCAACCCCATCATCAACAAGTGGGGATGGCATAGCAATTTGATGACCCGGATAGTAGGCGTTGTAATACATACCCTCTGCCACTTCCTGACCTTCAGGCGCCTCGTGGTAACCGCTCAATAAAGCATACAAGTAATCAGCCCCACCCACTCTAGCGTCGACCATCAATGAAAGATCGGGCGGCAAAGCACCATTATTACCTGCGCGCGCTGCGTTATCATTTGGATAGGGCGCTGGCCAGGTGTCTGAGGGTATCGCAGTCCTCGTAAACATATCTCCATCGTTATTTGGACCATCCTCCACTTCATACTCTCTAGCTATAACTTTAATTTCTTCTTCCTTAAAACCTAAATCTGTCAGATTTCTGAAGGAGATATAGTTAAGCGAATGACAACCTGCACATACCTCTTTATAAACGTGAAAACCGCGCTGTAATTCCCCTCTATCAAAAGTTCCGAAAACACCACTGAAAGTCCAGTCCTGTTGAGGTACAGGCACACCGCCAGCGGCATTCACCGCACCGTTAGATACTAAAAAGCAAATGCTTGCAAAGAGGAAGCCTCGAATAACCTTTACAGATACCATCAAGCTTTCTCCCGAGGGGCAGCAGGCACGGCTATCATTCCACCTCCCCCTCCGTCAGGGTCGAGCACAGGTTTACTGATACTTTTTGGGAGTGATTTCGGCGTTTCGAATATAGATAACGCTGGCAATAATATAATAAAATGGAAGAAATAATAAGCCGTGCATAGGCGGGACAGAACAACATAGATGCCTTCTGCAGGCTTAGCTCCTAACCATGTCAAAGCTACACAGTCCACGAGAAAAACCCAAAACATTATCTTGTAAATAGGACGAAAGGTTGCACTACGAACTGGAGATCTATCTAACCATGGAAGAATAAACAAAACACCTATTGCAGCAAACATTGCCAGCACGCCAAATAATTTGTCTGGGACTGCACGCAAAATCGCGTAAAAGGGTAAAAAATACCATTCTGGCACAATGTGCGCGGGCGTTACCATTGGGTTAGCGGGAATATAATTATCGGGATGGCCCATTGAATTAGGCAAGAAAAATACAACCGCCGATAGAAGTATAAGAAATACACCGAGTCCAAAGGCGTCTTTTACGGTGTAGTACGGATGGAAAGAAATCGTATCCTGATTACCGCGAACGTCTATCCCAAGTGGATTATTCGAGCCAAATCGATGCAAAGCAACTATATGTAACACCACAACACCAACAATGACAAAAGGTAACAAATAATGGAGTGCGTAAAAGCGATTCAACGTTGGATTATCTACTGAAAACCCACCCCAAAGCAATGTAACAATAGATTCGCCAACAAGGGGAATTGCAGAAAAAAGATTGGTTATAACAGTAGCGCCCCAAAAGCTCATTTGGCCCCAAGGCAAGACATAACCCATGAAAGCGGTTGCCATCATTAAAATGAGGATGACGACGCCTAGCATCCATAATAATTCCCTGGGCGCTTTGTAGGAGCCGTAATAAAGTCCACGAAAAATATGGATATAGACAACGATGAAAAAGAAACTAGCTCCATTCGCATGGATATACCTCACTAGCCAGCCATAATTTACATCTCGCATAATTCGTTCTACGGACTGGAAGGCATGATCAACATGTGCTGTGTAATGCATTGCAAGGACAATACCACTCATTATCATGATAACGAGCACGATCCCGGCTAAGGAACCAAAATTCCACCAATAATTGAGGTTTTTTGGCGTTGGATACTCATGCATTTCATGATGCATAAATGTAAAAATCGGAAGCCGATGGTCAATCCATCGCACTAGTGAATTATTAAATTTTGGTTCACTCATTATCCTGTTCCTCAGCCGATCTTAATAACACTATCAGATATATATTTGTACGGCGGCACGGCAAGGTTTGTTGGGGCTGGCCCCTTACGGATTCTTCCTGAGGTATCGTAATGTGAACCATGGCAGGGACAAAACCATCCCCCCCATTCCCCTTTCGGGTCTGTTGCGCTTTGCCCAAGCGGAACGCAGCCTAAGTGCGTACACACTCCCAATAGCACTAGCATTTCTGGACGTGAGGTTCTATCCGAGTCCGCCTGTGGGTCGGGTAGGTCGTCCAGCTGAACCTCGCTTGCCTCTTGAATTTCTTTTTTGGTTCTATGTCTAATAAAGACTGGCTTTCCCCGCCAAACGATGGAGACAGCCATCCCCTCCTCTACACCAGAAACATCGAATTCCGTTGAGGATAGGGCCAGTGTGTCAGCTGCTGGATTCATTTGATCTATGAAAGGCCACGCAACACAGGCAGCACCCAAAGCTCCGGCTGTCACGCTTGCTACATGAATAAAATCTCGTCTAGTGGTACCATCATTGTCATCAGCCATTAGAACCAGCTTCTCCCCAAAACCCAGCTATATATTGCGCGTATCGCGATATTCACCTGATGTAGTAAAACGAGGTATTTTACGACCGCAAATTCCGATACATAATTTTTAAACTTTATGAAATATATAATGCAGAGTAAAAGAAAAAGCAAAGAAACTGGAACAAAAATGTGCAATTTAAGCTGTAAAAATTTGTTTATGAGAAAAGAGTAGATGAGATTAGCGCTCTTTCAACCAGATATCCCTCAAAATGCAGGAACAATCATTCGACTTTGTGCCTGTTTTAATATCCCACTCGATATTATTGAACCATGCGGTTTTATCCTTTCAGACGCCAAACTTCGAAGAGCGCATATGGATTATGCACAGCGGGCGATTATAAATCGACACAAATCTTGGACGGACTTTGAAATCGATAACACTTCAAACAGGTTGGTTTTATTGACAACAAAAGGTAGTAATAATCTCGATGCATTTAAATTTTCGTCTATTGATACGCTAATAATGGGAAGCGAATCGAGCGGAGTGCCTGAAACAATTCACCGGAAAATACCACATAAAGTAAGAGTACCTATTGGTCCAAGCACAAGATCTCTGAATGTTGCTGTATGCGCAAGTATGGTGTTGTGGGAAGCGTTACGCCAAACGGAAAACCTACCAAGCCAAACTTCCAATAATTGAGAACTTAAGGTGATGTTAAAGTTGTATAAAATCACCTTAAGCAAAAAACGCGAGATTATACGGACTCAGCTAATGCCAGTTCCAGATCGTTTATGATGTCATCAATATGCTCAATACCAATGGAGAGACGTACATAACTTTCCGAAACACCGGTACTTTTCTGATCCTCTGGTGAAAGCTGGCTATGTGTCGTAGTCGCGGGATGAATAGCTAAAGAACGCGCGTCACCTATGTTGGCAACATGATAGAAAAGTTTCAAAGAATTTATAAACTTTTCCCCCGACTCTTTACCACCTTTCAGCTCAAAGCCAACGAGGCCACCATATCCCCCATTAAGATATTTTTTTGCTCTTTTTAGCTCTTCGCCCTTTTGTTGAGTTGGATAAATCACTTTAGATACCGACGAATGACCAGCTAAAAATTCGACAACAGCGGCCGCATTTTGGCTATGCGCTTGCATTCTCAAGGGTAACGTCTCTAAACCCTGGATAGTTTGAAAGGCATTGAAGGGTGAGAAGGCCGCCCCTAAATCGCGCAGTAATGTAGTCCTTGCCTTTATTATGAACGCTACCGGGCCAATGGGCTTAACGGCTTCTACCCAAACAGCTCCATGATAAGAGGGGTCTGGCTGATTCAATGCAGGTTGCCGTTCTGGGTATTTCTCCCAAGGGAACGTGCCACTATCGATAATCATGCCTCCTATCGACGTTCCATGACCTCCTATATATTTGGTTGTGGAATAGACTATGACTGCAGCACCATGATCAAATGGACGGCATAAAATAGGTGCTGCCGTATTATCAACAATCAATGGAATACCAAGTTCTTTACCTATTGATGCGACCTCCTCTATCGGAAACACCTGAAGTTTTGGATTAGGTAAAGTTTCTGCATAATAAGCACGCGTATGCCCATCCGTCGCTTTTAGAAAGTTTTGGGGATCCGATGGATCGACAAATCGCACCTCTATTCCCTGATCCCTTAATGTATTATTGAATAAATTCCAAGTTCCACCGTATAAATCTGTCGAACTCACTATGTTGTCACCTGCTTTCGCAAGATTTTGAATGGATAAAGCTGATGCAGCTTGACCAGAACTAACAGCTAAGCCCGCAGCACCACCTTCTAAAGCCGTGATTCTCTGTTCAAGAACATCACACGTTGGGTTCATTATGCGGGTGTAAATGTTGCCAAGTTCCTTTAAAGAAAAAAGATTAGCTGCATGCTCTGTACTTTGGAATTGATAGGAAGTTGTTTGGTAGATTGGAACTGCAACAGAGCCTGTAGCTGGATCAGCACGATATCCCGCATGAAGGACCTGGGTCTCTGGGTTTTTAGAATTCAATGACATCTATTTCTCCTATGACTAATGAATTAGCAAAATGACTTTCATCGATGCCGCTAATATAAAGAGGAGAACATAACCGAGGCCCCCATTTTTTGTGGGATAACCTCCCACGCTTTAGCTGCATTTTTCTCGCGCCCGCAAGCTGAAGCTCAAATCGGCGCCGAATATAATGTAATCAGCACAACTCTTTTTGTCAACATATAAACATATGCTTATGTATAGTTTTTTTATGAATTTACCAAAGACCTTAATCATGTAATAAGACAATATAAAAATAACCAAAGAGCTCTGTAATAAATGCCAAAATTTAAAGTTTGCATAGAATATGATGGCGGTAATTACGTTGGTTGGCAAAAGCAGAATAATGGGCCTTCCATTCAAGAATCATTAGAAGACGCATTGGAATCTTTTTCCGGAATGAAAACCGAGGTGATCGGCGCAGGGCGAACTGACTCGGGGGTGCACGCGTTATCGATGGCGGCACATTTTGAGCTTGGGTCAGAACAATTTTCCATAGAAACAATAAAGAAAGCTATGAATTATCATCTTGGCAAACAACCCATTACTGTTCTTGAGGTAATGCCTATCGATCAAAACTTTCATGCCCGTTTTTCAGCGATAAATCGCAAATATTTATATAGAATTCTCAATCGTGCAACACCGCCCGCTTTGGACATTGGACGAGTTTGGTTTGTTCCCCGTCGGTTGAATGAAATTGCTATGCAAAAGGCAGCCGCTGTATTGATAGGAAAACATGACTTCACAAGCTTTAGAGCGAAACACTGCCAAGCCTTATCACCAGAAAAAACAATTGGAGACATAACCGTAAATAGGATTGAAGACGAAATCCAAATATTTGCAGAAGCTAAATCGTTTTTGCATCATCAGGTCCGAAACATTGTTGGAACCCTCAAACTAGTTGGAGAAGGAAGATGGACGGAGCAAGACGTTATCAGAATCCTGAAAGCTAAAGATCGGTCAATTGCAGGCCCAACGGCACCAGCGGCTGGACTATATTTTGCTGGAGCTGATTATGATCACAATTACTAGCCATAGCTACATCTAAAGTTTCAAACTCTCCAACATCGACATTAGAAAAATACTCAAGATAAAATCGAATGTAACAACACCAATGGCTGCAAGTTTTGAAATCTTTAGACCTTGGCGTGCCACCTCAAAAAATAGGAATATCGCTACAGCGTAGACAATAGTTAATAAAAACGACATCAGTGACGAAGAATTAGAGGCATGACCACTCGCTAATGTTACCGCAGCAAGTATGTAACCAAGCGGGACAGAGGCCCAATTATAAGGGACTAAATAGGCCAGCGCTCTTTCACGCTTATCAAAAAAAATGCACCCGTTGATGATCAATAAAGGATATACTAACCATGTTATGCTGTAGATCAATAGGTCTTGAAGTGCCTGATGCAAGCCATAATCAGTTTCAGACAAGCTAATACGGCTAAAAAAAGTTATCAAAATATTGGCTGGTAAAACTAGCACTGCGGCAAACAACGATTTCCAAAACCCCTCTTTCGAAATGTCAAAATGCACTTCCGATATGGGTTTTCGACAAGCAATTAACCAAACACCATGTAACGCCATGGCAATCTGAGATATCGTTGGAAGCATAATATTATCCAGAGAAACGGGAGAAGAAACGCCTTAGCAGAGCGAAGTAGATATCCGATAAAATGCGAATATCTTCTACCTCAACATGTTCGTTGATTTTATGCATAGTTTTTCCAACACCACCAAATTCTATAACTGGACAGTATTTTCTTATAAATCTAGCATCTGAGGTTCCCCCCGTAGTGCTTAGTTCAGGAGATAGCCCGGTAATCTCCTTAACAGCGTCTACTAGATCTTCGCTCAAAGCACCGGGCTGCGTAATAAAAGCATTTGATGAACAAGCCGTTTCAAGCTCAAACTTTCCACCAACCTCTTCAAATATATTTCTCAACCAATTTTCTATTTCCTCAGACGTTCTACTGTCGTTAAATCTGATATTGAACGTTGCTGTTGCTTTATTGGGGATCACATTACTGGCCGAATTTCCAGTATCGATGGAAGCAATTGCAACCGTTGTAGGAGGAAAATATTTGGTTCCTTCATCAAGTGTTTCTTCCGATAAAGGTGCTAGCATTTTGACTAATCGCGAAAGTGGGTTGTCTGCTAAATGAGGGTAGGCAGTATGGCCTTGGGTTCCAAAAACCGTCAACCACCCTGTCAAACTTCCACGTCTACCAATTTTTGCCATCCCTCCAAGAAAATCTGGATTAGTTGGTTCTCCAACGATACAACAATTAATCTTCTCGTTATTTTCTTCCATCCATTCCAAAACCTTAACTGTCCCGTTGATCGCCGGCCCTTCTTCATCACCTGTAATCAATAAACTGATTGAAAATCTTCCTTTATCAAATTTTTCTTTTATGAATCGCTCAGCAGCGGCAACGAAGGCTGCAATTGCCGATTTCATATCCGAAGACCCACGGCCAAAAAGTTTTCCATCCGCTATCATTCCTGAAAAAGGGTCCCCGCTCCATTCAGATGACAGTCCCGGTGGAACAACATCTGAATGACCGGCAAAACAGAAATTAGGACCGTCGTCCCCTATTCTAGCGTATAAATTGTCAACATCTGGAGTTCCAGATTCGGAAAAAACCAGCCGAGTGCACTTAAACCCTATTCCTTCCAGTACCGTCTGCAACTCATCGAGAGCTCCACCCTCTATGGGCGTAACACTGGGACAGCGAATAAGTCTTTGACTGAGTTCGATCGGATCGATCAGGTCACTTTTATTGAGCTCCATTAATCGCGAAGCAGTTCATTAATCGATGTTTTAGATCGCGTTTGTTCATCAACCTGCTTAACAATAACAGCACAGTACAGCGATGGCCCCGGGGATCCATCCGGTAATGCCTTGCCAGGCATTGAACCAGGTACGACCACAGAATACGCGGGCACTCTTCCTGTAATTACTTCTCCAGAATCCCGATTTATAATCTTAGTTGAAGCTCCGATGTAGACGCCCATACTTAAAACTGAACCGGTTTCGACTATTACCCCTTCAGCGACTTCTGAGCGAGCTCCAATAAAGCAATTATCCTCGATAATGACAGGATCCGCCTGCATAGGTTCTAACACTCCTGCGATCCCCGCACCTCCAGAGATATGACAATTTTTACCGACTTGAGCACAAGAACCAATTGTTGCCCAGGTATCAACCATGGTACCGCTGTCAACATATGCACCTATGTTGACAAAACTTGGCATCAAAACAACCCCGGAGGCAATATAAGCCGATCTCCGCACCACACAATTTGGCACTGCCCTCAGCCCAGAATCTCTAAACTGATGTTCAGTCCAGCCTGAAAACTTAGATGGTACTTTATCCCACCAACTAGACATCCCACGCTCAACATCTTCTGGTCCACCCGGTATTACACCCATGTCGTTTAGCCTGAATGAAAGTAAGACAGCTTTTTTTAACCACTGATTAACCTGCCATTTATGCCCTCCCATAGGCGAAGCTACTCTCTCAGCCCCTGAGTCCATCAAGCTCAGCGCCTCTTCTACACTTTCTCTAAATTCGCCCTTGGTATTGGTATCTATTGAGTCTCGTTCTTCCCAAGCTCGTTCTATCAGATTCTCAAGTTGGTTATCGGTCATGTTATTCACTTTCTTTTCGTTTAATTTAGCAACTTAAGGCCAACAAAATTCGGCTAGCCATTTCTGCTATCAATTACAGCTATAATTTTAGTCGATAATTCTCTTTAACCATAATTTAAGATCGTCTATTTCATGGTGAATATGCTCACCATCTGAGTCTTCCGATGACCAATCTTTATTATGCCTTAGCCAAACAGTAATCATACCAAGATTAGCCGCCGGTCTTAAATTTTTCGCCATATCTTCCACCATTAAAGATCTTTTGGGGTCTATATTAAACGTTTTAATCATTTCATCATATGGTTCAGGAGCTGGTTTGGGGATATACTTACTTGCGACTATATCAAAAACATCATCAAAAAGGTGCTCAATTCCTAACTGCCCCGTAATTCTCTTAGCATGCGCTACTGATCCATTAGTATAAATTAGACGCCGCCCTGGAAGCTTACTTAAAAGCTTAGCCAGTTCAATATCTTTACTCATATCACTAACATCAATATCATGCACAAAATGCAGGAACTCGTCAGGATCCATGTTATGCTCCGTCATCAAACCACGCATTGTTGTTCCATATTTTCTAAACATTCTGCGCTGTAAATCTCGAGCAGGTTCTTCCTCTAACTGAAACTCCTTTTGAATGAAACACGTCATTCTTTTGGACACTTTTGCAAAAAGATTCGAGCTCTCAGGATAAAGCGTATTATCCAAATCGAATATCCAATTATCAACGTCACCTACTGCTAAAACCATTCTAAAATCCAACAATCCAAATTTAACGGTGAGACAATATTTTTATTCCCCTAAAGAAACCTGACAAATTTTTCCAACTCAGCAACATTACATGTTAGGCTTTTAAGAGTTCAATACTAAATAATACGAATTAGAATAATCATGGATCCATCGGCTGCGGAAAACAGATTTATTATAGACAAGACGGCACATGAAGCACTTGCGTTATCCTCTCTTATTGAGAAAGATTGTGCCTTATATCACCAAAATACGTTCCATCTCGTTTTTGATTCTCAAAAAAATGTTGTGGCAGCCAATTTCCTAGCTAGAAAACTCATTGAGTCATTAATACTGGATAAACCAGAACTTTTAACACGACTTGCTTCTGATGTT
>CENX01212872.1_pt1 | contig 14748 bp, 9 predicted proteins | sample 361321 | NCBI WGS metagenome assembly CENX01 (sample SAMEA2619678, study PRJEB7988) | marine metagenome | isolation source: saline water (ENVO:00002010), including | reverse complement strand
TTACAGGCTTATCATTGTTAAGTTTGGGACTTGCTGCATATTTTATTTCTAACAATAAAGAAAGTGCCATTTATCTAACATATACCATCAATAAATTTGATACAGAAAAGGGGCAGATGCATGTTCGCATAAACATTGACAATCAAACCACAACAGACTTTGAGCCTTCGCGGTGGTCACTTCATTGGAATCAAATCATAGGAATAGTAAAGCCCGAAAGCTTACCTGCAGGGATAGATTTTACATGGGTAAACGGCAACTCTTATCTAAAATTAAATTTTGAAGAGGATTGGGCTTTAAAAGCAGGTGAACAATTACATTTTGATTTAATCAAAGATGGCATTATGTCGAGATTGGCATTGGGACCCTTTGGTGCATTTTTAGTTCAAAACGAAAAATTATTCGATGTAAAAACAACGGTTAAGTGGCAGCATGCAGAAGGCTTAGAAGATTTAAACCTACCTACATCTAAAACGCGCTATGACGAACTCGCAGATATTTATTTGATATCCAAAGAAAAGCTGCCTCAAATCATCCCAACGCCAAAACGAATATCTAAGTCAAATAATGACAGGCCTGCTGAAAAAGATTGGCAAATTTATATTTCGCCATTTTTTTCAGCTTATAGCCAAGACCTAAAACAATTAATGACGCAAACAGCCAAAGATATTCAATTAGTCGTCGACATTGAAGAAGCAAATTTGGTCATAAACAAAGCTGCAGACTTAGTAAATGAAGCCTATATGCTTAACATTGATAAGGAAAAAATAGTAATAAACACAAACACTTATAGCGGTATGGTATATGCCATTCAATCGCTTATTCAAATTGACGTTGCTGCTCAATTAGGTTCCAATCGTTTGCCGTTAATTGATATAAAAGACGCCCCACGCTTTGCATACAGAGGGTTTTTACTGGATATATCTCGAAACTTTTACGGCTTAAATAAAATAAAACAGATTGTGGATTTAATGTCCTTATACAAACTCAATCACTTGAATTTAAAACTTACCGATGACGAGGGTTGGCGCTTGGAAATTCCTGGACTTCCAGAGTTAACAGACGTTGGCGCCAAAAGAGGTTATACATTAAACGAGCAGGATAGGCTAATCCCTATGTATGGCTCTGGTGCTGATGGAGGCAAAACAGGTAACGGATTTCTATCTCGCAATGAATTTATTGAACTACTACGATATGCAAGGGTACGTAACGTGACCGTTATACCTCAGATTAGCTTTCCATCGCATGCGCGTGCTGCCGTAATCTCCATGGAGGCCAGACGACAACGCTTTTTAGCAAAAGGAGATGACGCTGCAGCAGAAGAGTTCGCTTTAGTCGATCTTAAAGACAAAAGTGTTTATCGCTCGGCACAACTATACAACGATAACGTAATAAATATTTGTCGTGAAAGTGCTTATAGCTTTTTTGAAAAAGTTGTTGAAGAAGTAGTCGGTATGTACTCCGATGCAAACGTGAAGCTAAAAGAGTTTAACATTGGTGCAGATGAATTACCTTATGGGGTTTGGCAAGCATCTCCGCTGTGTGCGGATAAAATCTCAAATAAGCTTACAATTAGTGAATTGTATGACAAGAATATTTCCCGTCTTAAAGAAATTTTAAACAAGTACAGTATTGTGCTTTCAGGTTGGGAGGATTTTCTTTTAAAGCATTCCGAACTGAGTCAATCTGAGACCTTGATAAAAGAGGAGCGATACAATTATGAGGTTATTCCATATGTCTGGAACAATATTTGGGGTGGTGGCAGAGAGGATATGAACTACAAATTTGCTAATTTGGGATTCAAAACGGTGATGAGTAATTCATCAGCTTTTTATTTTGATATGGCAGATGATCGCGACATGGAAAGCCATGGATTAAATTGGTCAGGTTATGTAGATTATTTTGATGCTTGGGCCATTGATCCAGATGACATCTTTGCAAATGCGACGCTCAACGAAAAGCATAAATTATCAAAAGATTACATTAAAAATAAAATTAATTTAGACACCAACAAACGGAACAATCTAATTGGAATTCAAAGTCAGTTGTTTGGCGAAACTGTTAGGACTGAACACATTTTAAACGAAATGGTATTGCCAAATATGTTAGTATTTGCCGAGAGAGCTTGGGCCAGTCGTCCAAACTGGATAAGTCTAACAGCGGAACAACAAAAAGCACCTATGCTTGAGCAATGGAATATATTTGCAAATACACTGGGGCAATATGCCATTCCGTTTTTAAATCACCAGTATAAAAATTTAAACATCCACCTTCCAAAACCAGGAGGTGTTATTTCAAATGACACCTTATTTGTACGCACTCAATTTCCAGGCATTAAAATATGCTATTCGATAGATGGTTCCTTGCCCACTGCAAACAACAAATTATATGATAACTCAGTTGCAGTAGGTGCTGATGCAAAAATAATGCTTAGGGCTTTTGATATCAATAACAAAGGAGGGAAGGCCATTGAAGTATTACGCTAAAATATTTTAGTCTATTTAGACTTAGAAAATGATTTAGTTTGAAAGTTTTTTTAAATATTATTAATTAGTATAAAATCAAATTTTATGGACAGAAGAAAGTTTTTGATTAACAATTCAAAAGTTGCAATTGGAATGACACTAATTCCCACTGCTGGCTTTTCAATAACAGAAAATACCAGTTCTAAAAAAATTAAATCAAATAGGCCGCCTTTGAATGAAAGAACATTTACAAGTGATATCGTTGAATCAACAATAAAAAAGGTAAAAGCTTCAATTACTGATTCAGAACTTGCCTGGATGTTCGAAAATTGTTATCCTAACACCTTGGACACAACCGTAGATTATGAAGTAATTGATGGAAAGCCTGATTCTTTTGTAATCACTGGGGATATTGATGCCATGTGGTTACGTGATTCAACTGCACAAGTTTGGCCTTATATGCCGCTGATCAATAAAGATCCAAAAATAAAGAACCTCATTTTGGGATTAATTAACAGACAAGTTAAATGTATTTTAACTGATCCATATGCCAATGCCTTTTATAAAGATTTAACACGAATTTCAAAGTGGTCTAGCGATATTCCAAGCCCAAAGCCTGGAGTTCACGAGTGTAAGTGGGAAATTGACTCGCTTTGCTATTTTATAAGACTCTCTTATTATTATTATGAAATTTCTGGGGATGCCAGTTTTATGGATGGTGATTGGGATAAAGCAGTGCGGCTTGTTGTCGACACATTTAGAACAGAACAGCGCAAGGATGGCGAATCTCCTTATTCTTTTACTCGAGAACATACTTTTGTTGTTGGATTAGCTATTTTTAATGGCAGTGGTGCGCCAACAAAAGCAACAGGGATGATTCACTCTATTTTTAGACCCTCTGATGATGGAACAATTTTACCATACCTAATTCCATCTAATATATTTGCTTATGTCTCTTTAGCACAACTTTCAGAATTATACGCTGTTAATAAAATGGATGCTGATTTTTCAAATGAATGTATGTCATTTTCTGCAGAAGTAAAATCGGCCGTTGAAAAATACGCTATTAAAGAACATCTTGACTTTGGTAAAATGTATGCTTATGAAGTTGATGGGTTTGGAAATGCCCTATTTATGGATGATGCTAATGTTCCTTCATTAATGTCATTGGCTTACATAGGCGGGCATGAACCTAGCGATCCCCTATACAAAAACACAAGATCCTTTTTATTAAGCGATTCTAATCCTTACTTTTTGAGAGGTAAGAACGTAGAGGGTCAAGCCAGTCCGCATACTGGCAAAGAAAATATTTGGCCTATGGGAATTATACTTCGAGGATTAACTTCACAAGAAGATAACGAGATTTCAAAATGTTTAAAAATGCTAAAGACAACCCATGCCGACACAGGCTTTATGCACGAATCTTTTCACAAAGACGATCCATATAATTTTAGTCGTTCGTGGTTTGCTTGGGCAAATACACTCTTTGGTGAATTTGTTATTAAAGTATACAATGAACGCCCATGGCTTTTGAAGAGTAACTTTTCTTGAAAACGATTTGAAGTTTTAGTCTACTATGGACTGGTAAATTAAATTTCGCAATTTTTGGTGATCATCTAAAATAATGGGAGTGACTTGTGTAAAGTAAACCACAACTAGTTTTTCATTGGGGTCTACCCAATACGATGAGTGGTAAGCACCACCCCAGCCATATTCGTTAAGGCTCCCAAGAACACCGCGATCACCTGCATCTGTCGTAACAGAAAACCCTAATCCAAAGCCAACACCCCAATCCCACGGGAATTTCACGTCTTTGTAATGATCTCCATCCAGATGGTTGTCAGTCATAAGTTCAACGGATTTTCTAGATAATATTCTCGTACCATCATACACACCATTGTTGAGCATCATTTGAAGAAAAATTGCATAATCCATTGAGGTGCTTAACAATCCTGCACCACCTGAGAAGCTCACACGTGGACCGTTTAAATATTGTCCTTGTGTTTGATTATTCCCAGTACATTTTTCTTTGTCATCCCATTCAAATTGAGGGGCGCCATCCTCAGCAGCTCTCAAAAGCTTATTGTCGCATTGGCTATAGACTACACTCAGTCTTGAAGCTTTTGTCTGTGGTAAATAAAAATGTGTATCTACCATACCTAAGGGATCGAATATGCGTTCTTTTAAAAAGACGTTTAGTGGTTGGCCTGAAATAACCTCAATTAAAGCGCCGAGTATGTCGGTACTATAACCATAAACATAACGTTCTCCGGGGTGAGCATCCATGGGTAGTTTTGCCATTCTCTTAACTGTTTCGAGGATAGGTTCACCCCTATGTGCAAAATACCAGCCTTGAATTCCAGCTTTCTCCCATTTTTTTTTAGCTGGCCCGTAGCCATAGCCAATTCCAGAAGTATGTGTCATCAAATCTCGAATTCGGATTTGTCGCTTGGCCTTTACAATTCTATGGGCATTCATATTTCCCTTTTTCCTCTGCTTTGAGAGCGCTAGTGCAACATTTGTGTGTTCAAATTCAGGAATATACTTTGATAAGGTGTCAGACAGTAAAATTTTTCCTTCCTCTTGTAGCATCATTATACCAACACTTACAATTGCCTTTGTTTGAGAGGCTATTCTAAAGATATTATCCTTTTGCATAGGGGTTTTTTGTTCTATATCACACATGCCTATGGCTTGATGATAAACAATTTTTCCATTTCTAGCAGCTAAAACAACAACTCCAGGTAATTTTCCGTCATCCACATAGTCAGAAAAAACCGTGCTAATATTAGATAGACGTTCAGATGACATGCCATTTGTTTCTGGTAAGTCTATCTCCAATACTTGTCCTAACATTGAATAAGGTACTATCGAAAAAAATAAAATAATACAAAATCGCAAATAATTGAAAATCATCGAAGAAAATTTTATTAAATATACTGATTTACAGAAAAATTTATGGGAATTAAATAATATTTAGTTTTATGTCATTTGGATGTATCATTATTTAATATGTTTTTTTGTATTGGATCAAATATATACTGTTTGGAAAGTATTTTTTGGATATAAAAAGTGTGATTGTAAAAAGTTCATTTAAAATTAATTAATCTACACCAAGATGTCTTCGGGTTTAATGATTAGCTTAGTGCCAATTCAATAGCGTATCAAATGAAGTTATTCAAATATTTATTTTTATTAATACTTGCTGGAATCATCATTGGTACAAAAACTATTGAGCCTTCAGCTAAATACAATGTCTTATTTATTGTTGCTGACGATCTAAACTGTGCAATAGGAGCATATGGCGACCCATTGGCCAAAACCCCAAACCTGGATCGACTCGCAAAAGAAGGTTTACTTTTTTCTGATGCGCATGTGCAATATCCTCTTTGTGGCCCCTCTAGGGTTTCTTTTATGACCGGGATTTATCCAGATCAAACAAAATCCAAGGAACTTCGTTTATACGTTCGTCAAACTATTCCAGATGTTGTCACCTTAGGACAAAAATTTAGAATAGAAAACTATCACTCGGTGCGGGTAGGTAAAATTTATCATTACCACAACCCAAGGGATATAGGAACGGCCGGTCATGATGATTCTTTTACTTGGGATCGCACCGTGAATCCCTATGGACTAGATAAGAAAGAAGAACACAAACTTGTAGGGCTGAAGAAGATATTAGATGGCGGTACTTTAAGTTGGTTAAAGGCAAATGGTCCCGATGAAGCACAAACTGATGGTATAGGAGCAACCGAAACTATGGCTTTTTTAGATGAGTTTGCAAAAAGTGGTGAAAATTTCTTTCTGGCATTTGGGCTTTACAGGCCTCACGTCCCTTTTGTTGCTCCAAAAGCCTATTTTGACATGTATAATATTAACGATTTTTCAGTTCCTGAAAGTTCTCAAGCTTACTTGCATACTCTTCCAAAGCCAGCAGCAAAATCTATTCGAGCTAAGCAGGAGCAAGTAGACTTAGCCCCAGCACTGGCAAAAAAAATTAAACATGCCTATTATGCTACCACTAGTTTCATGGATGCACAAATAGGTCGTGTTTTAGATAAATTAAAAGAAACAGGGCTTGATAGAAATACAATTGTTGTTTTTACTTCAGATCACGGTTATCACCTTGGTGAACATGGGCACTGGCAGAAGCAAACCCTTTTTAACGATGCTACAAGAGTACCTTTAATTTTTACAGGACCTGGGGTCATAAAAGATAATATTGATTTGGATATCCCCGTTGAGCTAGTTGATTTATACCCTACTATTATGGATTTACTAGGATTCCAGGCGCCTAAATTTGTTCGAGGCAAAAGCTTAAAGCCCTATCTTGAAGGTTCAAGGTTGCCTATAAAGACAAGTGCATTAACTGAGCTTAAGGTTTCTATGCCTAAAGGAATGGCCAATGGATATTCCATAAAGACAACACAATACCGTCTTACACAATGGAAGTATATCGATAGCCTTTATTACGAGTTATATGATCACAGGTATGATTCAAATGAATTAAATAATTTAGCTGACAACATCTCATACAGATCTGTTAGGGATTCATTAAAACAAGTTATTAGAGTGAGAATTGCCGAAGCTAAAAAATACCCTAGTGGTTTGGGTAGACAAATAGATAATGTTTTACCATGGAAAGAACCGAAACGAATACGTCCAAAGTCAAAATAACTTTTTTTTTCATCGGTTCAGTAAAACTTTAAAATTTTTAATACTGTCACGCTGTTGGATTTGAACAAAATAGATGATCAGTTTATTAAATAGTTTACTGATTTTGGTAATGTAATGACTAAAACTTGGAATAAGACCTAATTTCTTATTTACGCAAATCAGATATTATTTGAAGTGTACGTTTAGTCTGCTCTTTTATTTTATCATAATCAAATGAGCCATAGGCATGTTTTGCCATAAGCTTAGAGCCCATACCCACGCAGGTAACCCCTGCATCAAACCATCCTTTTAAGTTTTCCTCAGTCGGACTTACCCCACCTGTAGGCATGATGCTGGTCCATGGTTGTGGAGCTAGTACCCCTTTTACAAAGCCAGGTCCATAGGTGCTTCCTGGAAATAGCTTGACAATTTCTGCACCTAACTCTTCCGCCTTTGCAATCTCCGTTAGTGAACCACAACCTGGTGACCACAATACTTTTCGGCGGTTACACACCATGGCAATATCTTCTCTGAGCACTGGGGTTACTACAAAGTTTGCCCCGTTAAGCATATAAGCTGATGCAGCGGCTGCGTCTGTAACAGAACCTACTCCCATAATCATCCCGGGGAGTTCCTTAATCGCATACTTTGTAAGTACTGTAAATACCTCAAGGGCAAAATCCCCTCGGCTGGTAAACTCCATAAGACGTGCACCACCATCATAGCAGGCCTTCAATACCTTTTTTGCTACTTCTGGATCACTGTGGAAGAAAAGCGGTACCATACCAGTTTCTTTCATTGTTTGTGCAACTTCTATTCTTGTAAATTGTGCCATAGTGTAAATGTAATGTTTATCGAGCTACACGACCAGAGGCATCGCCACCCATGAGTTTTTCAACTTCCGCAACTGTTACAAGGTTCGCATCCCCTTTAATGGTGTGCTTTAAGCAAGAGGCTGCCACTGCAAAGTCTAGTGCATGTTGGTCATTGTCTGGATATTTTAATAGTCCATAGATAAGACCTCCCATAAAGGAATCTCCGCCACCTACACGGTCTACAATATCTGTGATTTGATACTGGGTAGTATGATACATGGTCTTCCCGTCATACAATACGCCAGCCCACGTATTGTGCGATGCTGATATCGAACCTCTGAGGGTTGTAATGACTTTCTTAGCTTTTGGAAACTTGTCCATCATTTGCTTACACACAGACATGAAGGCTTCTGCCTTTACATCATGGCCTTGGGTTTGTACAATTATTCCTTCAGGCTTAATACCAAAGTGCATCTCCGCATCTTCTTCGTTTCCAAGTACAATGTCGCAATACGATGTAAGCTCGGTCATAATTTTCTCACGGTGCGCATCATCGCAGTACTTCCACAACTTAGCCCTGTAATTTAAATCTGTAGAGATTGTAATCCCTTTATCACTGGCTATCTTAACAGCCTCCAAACAGGCATCTGCTGAAGACTGAGAAATAGCAGGGGTGATCCCGGTCCAGTGGAACCACTCCACTCCTTCAAAAGCCTTGTCCCAATCCACCATTCCGGGTTCAATTTCAGACATGGCTGAGTGGGCTCTGTCATATACCACTTTACTGCCTCGACTGACAGCCCCTGTCTCTAGGAAATAAATCCCTAATCGGTCGCCTCCACGAAGCATGAAGTCGGTTTCAACACCTCGTTTGCGCATTTCCATAAGGGAACAATCGCCAATATCGTTGCTAGGAACGCGCGTGACAAAACGTACAGGTACGCCATAGTTGGCAAGCGATACTGCTACGTTCGATTCGCCACCACCATAAATGACATCAAATGAATTGGTCTGGGAAAAGCGCAAATAGCCCGGAGGCGCTAAGCGCAGCATTATTTCACCAAAGGTGACTACTTTTTTCATGATTAGGTATTTTAACTAAAAGTTAATATAATATTTTTTTGGAATGAAATAAAATAAAAATATCCCCAAGAATAATAAATTATTTTTGGGGATAATTTGTGACCCAGGGAGGATTCGAACCCCCAACCCTCAGAGCCGAAATCTGATATTCTATCCAGTTGAACTACTGGGCCATTAGTTAATAAAAATACACTTTTGAAATTGGTTAGGATAACTTTTTTCTAACAATAGCGGAGATGGTTTTACCATCTGCCTTACCGGCCATCTCTTTGGAAGCCATGCCCATTACCCTGCCCATGTCTTTCATACCGCCAGCACCAGTCTTGGCAATAATCGCCTCAACTATTTCAGTTATCGCAGCTTGATCCAGTTGTTCTGGCAAGAACTGCTCAATAATCTTTATTTGTGCTTCTTCAGGCTCTGCTAAGTCTACACGTCCTTGCTGATAAAAAATCTCTGAGCTGTCTTTTCGTTGTTTGACCAGCTTTTGAATAAGTTTGATTTCATCTTCAAAAGTAAGTTCTTTTGCTCCTGCTTGGGTTTGGGTCATCATTATCGCTGTTTTTATAGCGCGTAATGATTCCAAAGCTACTTTGTCTTTCGCTCTCATCGCAGCCTTAAGTTGCTCGTCAACATTTTCTTGTAAGCTCATATTAATCTACATTATCGTGTAAAAATGAATTATTAGTTCTTATCTGGACATCATTTTGGCTATCAACACTCAGAGAACTGCGAGAAGCTGTTCCACCATTGTCTGGTTCGCTTAGTTCAACTTCTTGACGCTTATAAGCAGGTTCACGCTCCAAGTCCTCAACCCTAGTATTTTGGTTGAAGCGATAGTTAAAATGTTTAAGTTTTTCCTTACGCTCCGCTGTCCTTGCAGCTAAGCCTTCAGCTATGGTACCATTTAAAGGAGAAAAGGTTTTTTCTTCTTTTACTGACTTCTCTATGGAGGTTGACTCAAGCTTGTGCTTCAAAGGGGGTGGTGCTGGCTCATCATCCATTTCTAAAACAAAACGCTTAACCTCCTCCTTTGCACTTGGCACTTGCGCGGCAGGCTCTTCAGCATCCAAATGAAATAAAACAGTAGGCTCATTTTCGTTTGAAACACCCTCCGCTTGCAAAGGCTGATCAATTGGCGAGTCTATTTCAGGTTTTGGCAAAACTTGTTCGGCATCAACAACCTCAATCTCATTAATGGCAGGCGTCACATCGTGAATGGTAAACCTACTTGACTGTGATGAAACAGCTTCAACAGGTGCAATTACTTCTTCAAAAGATATGTCCAAATCACGTAACAAATCTGTAGTTGGTATGTTGCTTTCTGTTGCTTCAAATGGAGGTGAAACTTCATAAGCTGATTCAGTTTCAAATAATGGGATTTGCCCTAGCGACAAATCATGAGTTACTTTCTGTTCCTCTCCAAGTGAGTGAATGATTTTTTGAGGATCGGCATGCACAATTTCTTGCTGCATATCTGGAGCAAAACCAGTTGCAATTATGGTAACCGAAATAGCGTTATCTAGCGTTTCATCCTCTCCTATACCCATAATAATATTGGTACTATTACCAGCCTCTTTTTGAATATATTCATTTATCGAACTAATCTCATCAATTGTCACCTCATCGCAACCAGAAACAATAAGAAGTAATACATTTTTAGAGCCCAATATTTTATTGTCATTTAATAGAGGAGAGTCCAATGCTTGCACAATAGCCTCGTTTGCGCGTTGACTGCCAGTTGCAACTCCAGAGCCCATAATGGCCGTCCCACTGTTTGCTAAAACAGTTTTTGCGTCTTTAAGATCAATGTTTTGTGTGTAATGGTTGGTAATCACTTCTGCTATACCCCTAGAGGCATTTGCCAGTACCTCATCGGCCTTAGCAAAACCTTGCTTAAAGCCCAAGTCGCCATAAACCTCGCGCAGTTTATTGTTGTTGATAACGATAAGTGAATCGACATGTTTGCGCAAGTTATTTAATCCTTGTTGGGCTTGCTCGTTACGAAGCTTTCCTTCAAATTGAAAAGGCATAGTTACAATGCCAACGGTCAGCACACCCAACTCTTGTGCTAGCTTTGCAATTACAGGGGCTGCGCCAGTACCCGTACCTCCACCCATTCCAGCAGTAATAAAAATCATCTTAGTATTGACACTAAGCAAGTCCGAAATTTGATCCAAGCTTTCAACTGCAGACTGTGCTCCCACTTCAGGATCAGCACCTGCGCCAAGTCCTTCAGTTAGTGAAACACCCAGCTGAACCTTGTTAGGAATTGGGCTGTTTTCAAGTGCCTGGGCATCGGTATTACAAACTACAAAATCAACTCCGTTTATGCCTTGTTTGTACATGTAATTAAGGGCATTGCTGCCGCCGCCGCCAACGCCTATTACCTTAATAACATTGCTCCTGTTCTTTGGCAAATCAAATGTTATGTTGTCAAATGTTTCCATGGATAAAAGTTTATTCTGCGCTTTCTAAAAATATTTTTAATCTTTCTGTAAATCGATCAATAACTGATATTCGCTTTTGGGGTTTTTCAGCTGGATTTTCATCTCCATCTTCATTTTTATCTGTTACTATGCTGGTTTCTACGTCATGTGGCGCCAATTGAGTTTCTGCAGCATTCATAACCAAACCAACTGCTGTTGCAAAAAGCGGACTTGCAGTTTCTTTGTCTGTATCACCTGCCAAATGTTCGTTTGGATACCCAATACGCGTATCCATACCCGTGATATACTCCACCAATTGCTTGAGGTGTTTGAGTTGACTTCCGCCACCAGTTAGTACAATGCCCGCAATTAGTTTTTTCTTCTGCTCTTCGTGTCCGTAATTTTTTATTTCAGCATAAACCTGCTCAATAATTTCTGTAACACGGGCGTGAATAATTTTAGATAAGTTTTTGAGTGTGATTTCTTTGGGATCTCTGCCTCTTAGTCCAGGAATTGAAACAATCTCATTATCTTTATTTTCGCCAGGCCAAGCAGACCCAAACTTAATCTTTAGCAATTCCGCCTGTTTTTCAATAATAGAGCAGCCCTCTTTTATATCTTCTGTTATAACATTCCCACCAAACGGAATAACAGCAGTATGCCGAATAATTCCATCTTTAAATATGGCCAAATCCGTAGTTCCTCCACCTATGTCAATCAGTGCAACACCAGCTTCTTTTTCTTCTTGACTTAATACAGCATCTGCTGAAGCCAATGGCTCTAGAGTAATGCCGCCAAAGTCGAGTCCAGCAGACTTTACACAACGGGCAATATTACGAATGGAAGATACTTGGCCTACTACAACATGGAAGTTGGCTTCTAACCTACCCCCATACATACCTATGGGCTCCTTAATTTCGGCCTGTCCATCCACCTTGTATTCTTGTGGAAGCACGTGAATAATCTCCTCACCAGGAAGCATAACAAGTTTAAACACCTGATTCTTTAGACGTTCTATATCTGCATCGTCAATAACCTCGTCAGCATTTGTACGAGTAATGTAATCACTATGATGCAAACTGCGAATATGTTGACCTGCGATTCCCACTACTACACTGACTATTTTCTTACCAGAAATGGATTCTGCCTCTTGAGCAGCCATCTGTATTGATTGGATGGTCTGGGTTATGTTATTTACGACACCTCGGTGTACACCTTGACTTTTAGATTTTCCGACCCCAACAATCTCGAGTTTTCCATACTCGTTTTTGGTGCCCAACATGGCAACTATTTTAGTAGTTCCAATATCTAATCCAACTGCTAATTGTTCTTGTTTCATATCAAATTATTTTGAACAAACTACTTGCCCGTAAAACGAAAGATTTACTTTTTTATAAGTTTTTAACACTGTACTATCCTGCATTTTTGCGTAGAAAGCCTTGTAATTTTTGATTTTGTCATGCAGTTGATCCGGTGTGCCAAGAACAATGGAATATTCTTGGTGACGAGGCTCAACAACTAAGCCGTCAGACGTCCATTCATAAGAGACTATGTGATCAGACATAAAAGTGTCTTTTGTAATTTGTCTAACTACTTCAATTAGAGCGTGGCGCCGCTTCACACTTGGGTTCCCGTAAACAAACGGTACTTGAACCGATTTAAAAGTAGACAACGGAAATGGTTCCCCGAGATTATCTAAATAATAACTACTATCACTCTGTATGCGCACTATCGGTATTTTGGTTATAACGTGAACACCAACACTTCCGTCAATGGTCACGTAGCTTTGGGCATCTTCAACCCAAGCATTTTGGTTAAGTGTTTGTTCAATGTTTCTCAAATTTAGACCACTTTTAAAAGCAGATACACTATCTTTTAAAGCAAGTTTCAACAATTTATTAACGGAGTCTTTTGGCATCCAAATTGGACGGTCATCTTCCCAGGAAATGTTCTTTAAGGTTACCAATCTTTTTTGGTTGCGCTGGTGCATAATCACGCCAAGTACAACAGTAAGCATAAACAACAATATGGAAATTATCGTCTTATGCATAATTTTGATTTTTAAGTATTTCAATCACTGCTGGTACTTCAAAAGCAATGTCACCTGCTCCCATAATGGCTATAGCTGTAGCCGAAGATTTTGCTATCATTTCCGGAAGTATTCGCTTGTCTATTAACTGCGTTGCACCGTGATTATCATCTATCAATAATGCACTTGTAATACCCTCTATCGGTAATTCACGAGCGGGATAAATATCCAAAAGCAACACCTCATCAAAGCGTGCAAGGGCCTGTTTAAAGCCTGCTACAAAGTCACGTGTGCGTGAAAACAAATGAGGTTGGAATACACCTAACTTAATTTTATTGGGATAAAAGGCTTCTAGAGCATCTGCAACGGCATTCAATTCTGTTGGGTGATGGGCGTAATCATCAACCACTACTTTAGGTGAAGTAAGCCTGATACTAAACCTGCGATCAACCCCTTTAAATGTTGATAATCCCACTTTGAGTTGGGCGGGATCACAGCCTACCCCCAAAGACATAGCCAATGCAGCGGCTGCGTTCATAACATTGTGCTCACCTGGGTAGGGAAAGACAATATTAAGAATACTAACCGTTGGTGTTACAAAATCAAATACATAACTTCCATCAATTATCCGTAAATTATGCACTTTATGTGTTCCTTTTTCAATACCAAAAGAATTCCCTTTTACAGATAAGCCATGAGCAATAAAACGTTTTTCATCACATACTTTCTGCGCAAAATCATTAAAAGTTTTTGAAAGTTCATTTTCAGTACCATAAATATCCAAATGATCTGCATCCATTGAGGTCAGGGCTATTGCTGTGGGTTGCAAATGCATAAAAGATCTGTCAAACTCATCGGCTTCCACAACCATAAAATCATCACCTTCAATTAAGAAATTGCCATTAATATTAGCTGCTATGCCCCCCAAAAATGCTGTAATCTTTTTACCACATGAGCGAAGCAAATGCGTTAGCAATGCAGAAGTAGTTGTTTTACCATGAGTGCCTGCCACTGCTAAGCACGGCATGATATTACTAATTTTACCGATCACTACTGCCCGTTTATCTAGCATAAAACCTTTTTCCTTGAAATATGAGAGTAATTGCGAATTAGTGGGTATGGCTGGGGTATAAACAACCTTGGTGTTTTTGGGGTCTCTAAATAATGCTGGAATAGCAGTCGGCACATCTACATCAATAATTTGCGCGCCAAGAGTCACTAGCCTTTGCGTAATTGGGGTAATCATACGATCATAGCCGGCTACAGGATGT
>CENX01076343.1_pt1 | contig 14775 bp, 14 predicted proteins | sample 361321 | NCBI WGS metagenome assembly CENX01 (sample SAMEA2619678, study PRJEB7988) | marine metagenome | isolation source: saline water (ENVO:00002010), including | reverse complement strand
TATATATATATATTATGTACCGGGAGAGGGACTTGAACCCACACGATGTTACCATCACCTGATTTTGAGTCAGGCGCGTCTACCAGTTTCGCCATCCCGGCGTTAAAATCTTAAAATGTTATTAATAATATTAATAATAACAATTAAATTTAATAAACATTTCAATTTATTTTATGTTAGATAAAAAAAATATATTTATAATAGGAGCTGGCTCCTGGGGTACAACTATTGCTCATCATTTGATTAAGCTTAACCACGATGTTTCGCTTTGTTATAAAAATCAAAATAAAGCTAACTATATGATAGATAAGAATAAATTAAATGAATTAAATTTTTCAAGAAAAATTAATTATATTAAAATAAGAAATAATAAAATAGAAAATATTTCCTCTGCTGATGTCATATGTATTGCTGTTCCCTCTAATGAAATTAGAAATATTAGAAATCTATTACCCTTAAACTCAAAAGCAATTATTTTAAACTTATCTAAAGGAATAGAAATTGATTCTTTGAAAACTATTAGCCAAATACTTAGTGAAAAAAACTTTATTGATAAACAATTTATTTCAACATTATCCGGACCTACACACGCTGAAGAAATTTTATTTGAAATTCCGTCAGCTATTGTTGTTTCATCTTATAATCCTAAAACTAGTAAAATGATTCAAAAGATTTTTAATGGTAATAAATTAAGAGTGTATAATAATGATGATATGATAGGTGTTGAATTAGGAGGTTCGCTAAAAAATATAATTGCAATAGCTTCAGGTATTTCTGATGGTTTGGGTTTTGGAGACAATACAAAAGCAGCAATTGTTACACGAGGTTGTAAAGAAATTACTAATTTAAGCGTAAAAATGGGTGCTAAGAAATCAACCTTTTCTGGATTATCTGGTATTGGTGATTTAATGGTAACTTGTTTTAGCAATCATAGTAGAAATAGATTTGTGGGTGAAAAAATTGGTAAAGGTGAAAATATTAAAAATATTATAGATGAAATGAGTATGGTTTCTGAAGGTATATATACTACTAAGGCAGTATACAAATTAACAAAAAAATTTAAAATTGAATTACCGATATGTGAAAGTGTTTATAATATTTTATTTAAAAATTTGAATCCTTTAGAAGCGGTCAAAAATTTAATAAATAGAGATCTATCCAATGAATTGCCTCTGTAGCTCAGCTGGATAGAGCAAACCCCTCCTAAGGGTTAGGTCAGCCGTTCGAATCGGCTCAGGGGCACTAATTATTTTAAGAAAGGGTATTATGTTAAATAAAAAAAACATTGATGAAGAAAAAGATATAAGAAATGATTTTTTACTAGAATCAATATATAAAATTCAAAATTTCTACACTTATAATAAAAAATTTGCAAATAAAATATTAATTTCTTTTTTTACATTTTTAGGTATTGTGCTTATTTATTTTTATATAGACGCAAATAGAAATTATGAGGCTGATAAGATTTTTAATAGGGGGATGAGTTATTATAAAAGTGGCGATATTGAATTGGCTTTAATTGAATTTGAAGATTTAAAATTAAATTTCAATTCAACAAAGAAAGGAATACTTTCTTTTTATTTTATTGGTAAAATTAATTTTGATGATGAAAAATATAATGAATCCTTAATATACTTTAAAAATTATTTAAAAAGAGGTAAATCTAAATCTTATTTATCTAGCACATTTTCAATGCTTGCGATGATTAATTCTATAAATAATGAACATTTAAAAGCTGCAAAGGAATATGAAAAAGCTTCTGAAATTACTATATCTCAATCATTTAAAAACAGATTGTTATTTCAATCATTAAATTCATATTTAAAATCAAAAGATTTAATTAATTCTGAAAAAATATTGGATATTTTGAAAAATAATGATGATGTTCAAAAAAATCAAAAAGATGAGTACGAACGAATATTTAACTATTATAAAACATTAAAAAAAAGAATTTCAAAAAATTAAATATTTATACAAGCATTTCTTGTTACAGAAATATATATCTAATAAATTTGTAAGCTTATTTAAGTATCTTTTAAGATGAAATAATGTTAAAAAAAGAAATAGAAAAAATTTTAGATAAAAATAATGTTTTTTTATTTGATTGCAAAATAACTAAAAATTTTATCAAAATTATTGTAGATACGATTGAAGGGGTAGACATTAAGATGATTGCTAAAATATCAAAAGAAATTAAAAACTTGCAAATAATAGATATAAAATTTCCTGATGGTGTAAGAATAGAAGTTACATCCCCAGGATTAGAACAACCATTTACAAAAATATTTCAGTATAAAAGAAATATTAACAAAAAAATAAAAGTTTTTTTAAAAGATGAAAAAGAAATTAATAATCCAATAATTGGTATTCTTAATTTTGTTAATGATGATAATATTTTAATTGAAAACAAAAATGGTTTTTTTAAATTGATGTTTGATCAAATTGAAAAATCTTTTTTACAAATAGAAATTAATTAATAGGAGTAGTATTGGACAAACAAGACTTAATTCAAAGTTTCTCAGATATAGCAAAAGATAAAAACGTTGATAGAACTGAAATTGGAACAATAATAGAAAATTTATTCAAAACGTTAATTGAAAAAAAATTTGGCACATCTGATAATTGTGATGTAATAGTAAATATTGAAAGAGGTGAACTTGAAATCTATCAAAATAAAACAGTAGTTGACTTTGTTGAAGCTGAAGGAACTGAAATTTCACTACATGATGCTAAAAGAATTGAGCCAAGCATGGAAATTGGAGACCCATATATTGATGTAATTGACCCAGCTTCTTTTGGAAGAAGATTAATTATAACAGCTAAACAATTTTTAAATAGTCAAATCAAAGATATTGAAAAAAAACATTCTTTTGAAAATTATTTTAATAGAGTTGGTGAAATTATTATTGGAGACATTAGACAAATTAACAAAGATAATATTAATGTTTATATTGAACAAAGCGAATTAAGGTTACCAAGGTCAGAATGTATTCCGAATGAAAGGTATAGGAGAGGTGATACTATAAGAGCAATAGTAAAATCTGTTGAAATGAAATCTAATGGACCAGATATTATAATATCTAGAGCCGATAATAAATTTCTTGCTAAACTTTTTGAAATGGAAGTACCTGAAATTGAAGATGGAATAATTGAAATCCAAAAAATTACTAGATCTCCAGGAATAAGAGCTAAAATCATTGTAGTTTCTAATGACAGAAGAATTGATGCGGTCGGGGCCTGTGTAGGTATGAGAGGAAGTAGAATTCAATCTGTTGTTCGAGAATTAAATGGTGAAAAAATTGATGTTATAAATAAAAGTGATCAACCAGAAATATTAATATCAAGAGCTTTATCTCCTGCAAAACCATTAAATCTGTATATTGATGACAATTCAAAGCATTGTTTAGCAGTATTTGAAGACGAGGAAATAGATTCGGGTGTAGGAAGAAATTATAATAATTTAAATCTAGCATCTGATTTAACCGGATATAAAATTGAAGCTGTTAAAAAATCAGATTATGAAGAAAATGCTCCAAAAAAAGAAAAAGAAGTTTTTATTGAACAAATTTCAACCTTAACAGAATCCATGATTAAAATGCTTTCTAGTGGAAATATAGATACATTGGATCAATATAAGAAAGCTACCAAAGATGATCTTTTATCAATTAAAGGTCTAGGCGAAAAAATGTTAAACTCAATTAGCGAAAGAATTGACAACTATTTAAATAATAGCTAAAAAGGAACTTATCTTGTCAGAATCATCACAATCAAACAGAAGAGTAGTGCAAGTTGCAAAAGATTTAAATATATCACATAGGGATATTTTGGACTTTTTAGCTAAAATGAATATTAAAGTTAAAAGCCATATGAGTCCTCTTGATGAAATTTCATATCAAATGGTTATTGAAGAATTTGAAAAAGATTTAGCAACTGTCGAAAGATATAGAAAAGAAAAAACTAGAAAAGAAATTCACACCAGGATGTTAGAAGAAAAAATGACTGAAGGGTCTTCTCTAGAAATTCTAATGCCTCAAGAAAAAAAAATTGATAATGATGATAATAAAGATAAACAAGAAATTGAAATTAAATTCAATAAAGTTAAAGAAGATGAAGCTTCTAATAAAAATGAAGTCGAGAAAAGTGAACCCAAGACTTTAGATAAATCAAATGATATTAAATTAAATCAAAAAGAAACTAAAAAAGAACAAAAATCATCTAAACCTAAATTTAGAAAAGTTGATTTAACTGAAATCCAATCCAAAATTGAAAATCCAAGAAAAAAAGTTAAAAATATTAATGAAAATGAAAAAGATAAAGATGACTCTTCAGTCACTTCAACAATAAAAAGAACCCTTGCTGCAATTGATAATAAAGGTAAAAAGAAAAAATACAAAAAAGATAAAAGTGAACTTGATGAAGAGTTAAATAAAGAAGAAATTCAAAAGATTCATATTAGAGATTATATGAGCGTTCAAGAATTAGCTGAAGTTTTAGATGTTAGCCCTACTGATATAATTGGTAAATGCCTTGAATTGGGAATGATTGCTACAATGAATCAAAGGTTGGAATTTGATACAAGTTCACTAATTTCAGAAGAATATGGTTTTAAAGCTCTTCTTCTTGAGGAAAAAATAAACGAAATCAAAGAAGAAAAAGAAGAAGAAATTGATGAATCATTATTAAAACCAAGAGCTCCAGTTGTTACCATAATGGGCCATGTTGATCATGGAAAAACTTCATTACTGGATTATATTAGAAATGAAAATGTTGTTGCTGGCGAAGCTGGAGGAATAACTCAACATATTGGAGCTTATGAAGTTCATCTTAATAATGATCCAACCAAAAGTGTAACTTTTTTAGACACTCCTGGTCATCAAGCATTTACAGCTATGAGAGCAAGAGGTGCTCAAGTAACTGATGTTGTTATTTTAATAGTTGCAGCTGATGATGGTGTAAAACCTCAAACAATTGAGGCAATAGACCATGCTAAAGCTGCGAACGTTCCTATTGTTGTTGCAATTAATAAAATTGATAAAAAAAATATTAATACTGACCTTGTAAAGAAGGAATTATCTGAACATGGAGTATTGGTTGAAGATTGGGGTGGTAAAGTACAATGTATGCCAGTTTCAGCTAAAAATGGTATTGGTATAGATGAATTATTAGAATTATTAGCATTAGAAACTGAAGTTTTAGAATTAAAAGCAAACCCCGATTCATTTGCTGTCGCCACTGTTGTTGAATCAAGGCTTGATAAAGGTCATGGAGCAATTGCAACTGTATTAATTCAAAGAGGTACATTAGAGGTTGGAAATGTTTTTATATGCGGAAATTTTAACGGTAAAGTGAGAGCTTTAATGAATGAAAGAAATAAAAGAGTAGATAAAGCAGGTCCATCTCAACCTGTTCAAGTCTTAGGGTTTCAAAGTGTTCCTCAAGCTGGTGACGTTTTAAAAGTTGTAAGTGATGAAAAAACAGCCAAAAGAATCTCAATAGAAAGAGATAGGGTTCAAAGAGAAATAAATAGACAAAAAATTCACACCATGTCTCTTGATAAAATTTCAGCTGATATTAGAGATGGTGCATCTAAAGTTTTGCCACTATTAGTCAAATCAGATGTTGATGGTTCAATGGAAGCTTTAATTGGTGCAATCTCTGATATTCCAAGTGATGAAGTAAAAGTAGACATTGTACATAAAAGTGTTGGAATAATTACAGAATCTGATGTTTTATTAGCAGCTGCATCAAATGCAGTTATTATAGGTTTTAATATTAATATGAATGCTAATGCTTCTTTGGTAGCAAAAAAAAATGGGGTTGAGGTAAGAATTTATAATGTTATTTATGATGCAATAAATGAAATAAAATTAGCTTTAGAAGGATTATTAGAACCAGATATAATAGAAAAAATTACTGGCAAAGCTGAAGTTCTTCAAGTCTTTAAAATAACTAAGCTTGGAATAATTGCAGGTTCAAAAGTATTAGACGGGAAAATTTTAAGTTCAGACATGGTTAAAGTATTAAGAAAGGATGAAAAAATTTACACTGGTAAAATTTCATCTTTAAAGCATTTTCAAGAAGATGTAAAAGAAGTTGATTCAGGTAAAGAATGTGGTATAGGTTTAGAAAAAATGAAAAATTTTGAACCAGGAGACATAATAGAATCTTACACAACTGAAGAAATTAAAAGAACTCTTTCTAAATAATAATTTTTATACTTTTGGATATATTTACTAAAAATAAACCCTTTGATAGAAATGAAAGATTTTCTAATGAAATTATGAAAGTATTAAATGATATTTTTATAAGAGAATTAGAACTTTCATCTTTGGGTTTTATAACAATTAAAAACGTTTCTATTACAAAAGATTTGAAAATTGCTAAAATTTACATCAGTTCAATTAATTCAAAGCTTGATAACAAAGAAATTATTAAATACTTTATAAAAAATAAAAAACTAATCAGAGGTTTTTTAGGTAAAAATATTAAATCAAGAAATGTTCCTGAACTTCGTTTTTTCTATGATGATTCAAATGAAATTGCTGAAGATATTGATAAATTATTTAATAGTATAAATAAAAATAAAAATTGATTTTATCTATTAATAAACCAAGTGGTTTAACATCTTTTGATGTAGTAAAAAAAATTAGAAAAATTACAAACGAAAAGAAAGTAGGACATGGTGGAACTTTAGATCCTTTTGCAGAAGGAGTTTTAATTATTGCTATCGGCAGACAATCAACAAAAAAATTAAATGAATTTCTCTTTTCTAATAAAGAATATAATGCAACATTAAAATTAGGAGTTGAAACTGACACATTAGATTTAGATGGAACTGTCATTAAATCTAAAAAAATTCCAAAAATTAGCAAAAATGATATAAATAATGTTTTAGATGAGTTTATTGGTAATATAAATCAAAACACACCAATTTATTCTGCAAGAAAAATATCAGGTGTAAGGCTTTATAAGTATGCAAGAAAGAATATTCCAATTAAAACACCAATAAATAAAATAAGAATTTTTGAATTAGATTTAATATCTTTTAAAAATAAACTAATATCTTTTAAAGTAAAATGTTCAAAAGGAACATATATAAGACAATTAGCTTATGACATTGCAAAAAAATTAGGTACTACAGGTCATTTGGTAAGCTTAACTAGAACTAAAGTTGGTGAATTTACTCTTGAAAATTCTAATAAATTAATAGACTTTGAAAAAAAATGGGTTGCTACAGGGAACTAGATAAAATTCCAAGTGTTAAAAATACTATTTTAACAATTGGAACATTTGATGGATTACATTTAGGTCATCAAAAAATTTTAAATAAAATTACAAATGAAAGTAATGAATTAAATTTAAAATCTGTTTTAATAACTTTTGACCCAAAGCCAAGTTCAATTTTATTTAAAAAAAAGAATGATACTTTAACTCCTATTAAAATTAAAATAAAAAAAATTGAAAAAGCTGGAATTGATATAATTCTGATTTTAAAGTTTGATAAAAAATTTTCTAAAATTACTGCTGACGAATTTCTTAGGGATTTTATCTTAATATTTAAACCAAAAAAAATTATCATTGGATATAATCATGGTTTTGGTAAAAATAGAATGGGTGATGTTAAATTTTTAAAGTCTAATTCAAAAAAATTTAACTTTGATCTTGAGGTTGTATCGCAAATTAAAAAAAAATTAATCGAATTTAGTAGTACTGAAATAAGAAATAACATTAAAAATGGAAAAATCGATAAAGCATCAAATATCATTGGAAATAATTACAATTTTTATGCAAAAAGAATAAGTGGAAAAGGTTTTGGTAAAAAAATAGGTTTTCCTACTATAAATTTCAAAAATTTTTTTGAAAATCAGTTAATACCTAAAAATGGTGTTTATTTTACAAAAATAAAACTTTTTGATAAGTATGAACTTTTTGATGATAAGCAGTTTTATTCAATGACAAATATTGGTTTTAGGCCAACAATCAATGATAACGTTTTCCAAATGGAATCGCACATTATATCCGACGATTTTGTAAAGCTTAATAATAATCAATTTAATATTGAGTTTATTAAAAGAATAAGAAATGAAATACGATTTTCTTCTTTGGATAATTTAAAATTACAATTAGAAAAAGATAAAAAATTATGTTTAAAATTTATAAAAAATTTATCTAACTAGATTCAAAATAAAGCATTAACATATGTATGATTATTAGGAGATTAATATGACACTTACAAGTCAAAAAAAGAAAGAATTAGCAAAAAAATATGGTGACAATGAATCTAATGTTGGTTCTATTGAAGTTCAAATTGCCATGCTTACAGAAAGAATTAAATATTTAGAAAGTCATTTTAAAACACATAAGAAAGATAATCATTCTAGAAGAGGACTAATTTCGTTAGTAAGTAAAAGAAGGAAACTTCTTCAATATATATCTAGAAGAGATTATACTCAATATCAAGAATTAATTAAAAAATTAAATATTAGAAGATAGTTAAAAAGAAAGTAGTACGAAAATGAGTATTAAAAAATCATCAATAGATATAGCGGGTAAAAAATTAACTGTTGAAACAGGTGTTCTTGCTAAACAATCATCAGGAGCAGTAACAGTTAGATACGGAGATACTTTAGTATTGTGTACAGCTAACTCAGCAAATGAACCTAAAGAAGGAATAAATTTTTTTCCCCTACAAGTTGAATATAGGGAAAAATTTTATGGTGCTGGAAAAATTCCAGGTGGATATTTTAAAAGAGAAGCAAGGCCGTCAGAAAAAGAAATTCTTTCAGCAAGATTAACTGATAGACCTATAAGACCATTGTTTCCAAAAGAATTTAAATGCGAAACACAAGTTATAATAAATCTTCTATCAAGTGACCAAGAAAATCCTGGAGATATTTTAGGGACTTTAGGGGCTTCTATTGCCCTAATGATTTCAGATATTCCATGGAATGGTCCAATTGCATCTTTAAGACTAGGCTTTATTGATGGAAAAACCGTTGTTAATCCAACCTTTGAAGAATTAGAAAAAAGTACGCTTGATTTGGTTATGACAGGAACTTCAGATTCAATAATTATGATGGAAGCAGAATCAAAAGAAATATCTGAAGAAGATTTATTGACAGCTGTTCAGTATGGTCATGAAGTAATAAAAGATTTAATTGATTTTCAAATTGATTTTATTAAGGATATTTCGAAAGAAAAAAGAGTAGTTGAAGCTGATGAAATTGAAAAGAAACTAATTACTTTCATAAAACCAAAAGTAACAAAAGAATTAAAAATAATTTTCAAAGATTTACCTGATAGCAGACGAACTCTGGTTTCAAAATTAAAAGAAAATATATCAAATGATGTTAAAGACAAATTTTCTGACTTAGATTCAGATCAATTAAAAAAATACATTAAAAACTCTATTTCTTTTATAGATGATTCTTTTAAAAATGAAATTAGAAGATTATTATCTGAAGATAATGTTAGATCTGATGGTAGAAATTTAGATGAAATTAGACCAATTTCTATGCAACAAAATATTATACCAAGGTCTCATGGAAGTGCTTTATTTACTAGAGGTCAAACTCAAAGTCTTGGTGTCGTTACACTTGGAACAAAAAGCGATGAACAATTTATAGATGACCTAGAACAAGATTTTAAGAAAACATATATGCTGCACTACAATTTCCCCCCATTTAGCGTTGGAGAAGTGGGAAGAATGATGGGTGTAAGTAGAAGGGAAGTTGGTCATGGTAATTTAGCTGAAAGAGCACTAAGATATGTATTACCATCTCACAAAGATTTTCCCTATACTGTAAGAATAGTTTCTGAAATTTTAGAATCAAACGGTTCTTCTTCAATGGCAACAATTTGTTCAGGCTCACTTGCTTTGATGAATGCAGGGGTACCAATTAAAAGCCATGTTGCAGGAATAAGTGTTGGTTTAATTCAAAATGAAAAAAAATCAGTTACATTTATTGATATTCTTGGTTCAGAAGATCACTATGGAGATATGGATTTTAAAATTGCAGGCACTAACGCAGGAATAACTGCCATTCAAGTTGATTTAAAAATTTCTGGTCTATCTATTGATTTAATCAAAGAAACTTTGGATAAAGCAAAAATAGGTAGATTGCATATTTTAGAATTAATGAATAATGAAATTCAAAATCCAAATGAAAATTTATCAATTCACGCTCCAAAAATTGAACAAATACAAGTTGACCCAAGTAAAATTGGTGCAATTATTGGACCAAGTGGTAAAACAATTAAGGCTATACAATCAGATTATGAATGTGATGTCGAAATTGATGATTCTGGAATAGTAATTGTTTCATCAAAAAATCAACAAAATAATACCAAAGCTAAAAATATAATAGAATCAATAATTAGAGACCCTGAAGTTGGAATGATATTTGAAGGAGAAGTTAAAAGGATTATGAATTTTGGCGCTTTTATTGAATTTTCTCCTGGAAGAGAAGCATTGTGTCATATTAGTGAATTAGCTTATCAAAGAACAAATAAAGTTGAAGATGTTCTAAATATTGGTGATAAAGTAAAAGTCAAAATTATAAATGTTGACGATATGAAAAGAATTGATGTTAGCTTAAAAGCTTTAGAAAAACCTCCAGAGGGTTGGGTTGAACCGCCGAAAAAAGATAAGAAAAAAAATCAAAATTTTGGTAACCGAAGAAAACCCAACTTTAATAAATAATAAATTTTAAATAATGACTAAAATACCTGTAAGTAGAGGTGTTTCAAAAGTTGAGTACGCTATTCGTGATTTGGTTTTACCTGCTACAAAGCTAGAAAACCAAGGTCATAAAATAATAAAGTTAAATATCGGTGATCCGTTAGCTTATCCTAATTTTCCAACACCACCACATATGTTAAATGCTTATATAGAAGCATTAAATAATCAAAAAAATGGTTATTCCCCATCATATGGAATAGAACCGCTGAGATCAGCAATTGCCAATTTTGAAAAAAACCAAAAAAATGGTGGATGGAATTGCAAATCTTCTGATGTATATATAACATCAGGCGTTTCAGAAGCTTTATTAATTCTCTTTGCATCTTTTCTTTTTCCAGATGATAAAATACTTACACCTGGACCATTTTATCCCCCATATGTTTCATATCCACCAATATTTCAAAGTACAGCAATTCAATATAGACTTAAAGAAGATGATAATTGGAAAATTGATTTTGATGATTTAAAAAATAAACTAGATAATAATGTAAAATTATTAAGCATCATTAATCCAAACAATCCAACAGGTAGTATTTTAGAAAAAAATGAAATATTACAACTTATTGAAATTGTTGAAGACTATCCAAATTGTACAATTGTATCTGACGAAATCTATAATAAATTTAATTTTACAAACGAACATATTTCTGTAGCATCATTATCAAAGAAAATACCGGTTATTACGTTAAATGGTATTTCTAAGGGTTATTTTGCTCCAGGCTGGAGAATTGGATATATTGCAATTCATGACCCTAAAAATAAATTAGAGTATGTTAGAGATGGAATTGAAAAACTTTTAAGAGGACGATTGTCAGCACCAACACCTGCTCAACATGGTTTCTTAGCAGCTTTAACGGAAAGTGATCAGTGGAGGGAGGAGTATAATAAAAAATTAATAAAACAAAGAAATTATTGTGTTGAAAGAATAAATGATATTAATGGTCTAAGTGTTAAAAAACCTAAAGGTGCATTTTATATTTTTCCGAAAATAGAAGACAACCCATACAAAAATGATAAAGAGTTTGTTCTTAAATTTCTCGAGCAAGAAAAAGTTCTTTTAGTTCATGGATCAGGTTTTAGTAAAGACTATGGAAAAGAACATGTAAGAATAGTATATCTACCAGATATAAAAATATTAGAAATAGCTTTTGACAAGCTAAAGTCCTTTATGAAATAAAATCATTAATTACCTGTTAAATAGGCTTGCATTAATTATCATAAAGTAATACTTTATGTGATGGTTGAATCAAATATTACTAAACTTTATTATTCAATAAGCGAAGTAAGTAAAATTACAAATTTAAAACAATATGTATTAAGATATTGGGAAACAGAGTTTCCTAGCTTGAAACCTAAAAAAAATTCAGCTGGAAATAGAAGTTATAAACAATCTGATATTGATTTAATAAAAAAAATCAAATATTTACTTTATGAAAAAAAATATACAATCGATGGTGCAAGAGTAGAATTAACTAGTAAAAAAAATATTAGTATAAGTATCAAATCAAACAATGAAGAATATAAAAGATTATTGAACAAAGTGTTGTTTGAGTTAAAACATTTATTAAAAAAAATTGATTAATTAAACGGAGCGTGGCGCAGTTTGGTAGCGCACACCGCTGGGGGTGGTGGGGTCGCAAGTTCAAATCTTGTCGCTCCGACTCATTTTATTTTCTTTTACTTGAATGTAAAATTCTTGAAAATTAAATTAATAGATATGAAATCAAAAATTAATATTCAACTTTTTACGATAATTTTATTTATTATAGTTGGTTGCATGTCAAGAATTATTCCACATGCTCCAAACTTTACTCCAATAGGCGCTATTTGCTTATTTGGTGCTTCTCATTTTACAAAAAAAACTTATGCGTTTTTAGTCCCCATTTTAATTATTTTTTTTAGTGATTTATTCATTAATAATGTTTTATATCCTAATTCATCATTTATATTTTTTTATAACGGGTTTTATTGGCAATATATTAGCTATATATTAATTATTTCAATGTCCGTTATTTTCTTAAAACCTAAAATTTCCATATTTAGTATTGGATTAAATTCAGTAGCTTCATCATTAATTTTCTTTATAATTTCTAATTTTGGTGTTTGGATTGCTAGTGGTATGTATCCTCTAAATTTTATTGGTTTTATTTCATGCTACGTTAACGCTTTACCTTTTTATTATAATACATTAATTAGTTTTGTATTATACTCTTATTTATTAATTGGAGCTTTTTACTTGGTACAAAGAAAATATAATTCAATCAAACCGATTCACCTCTCATATGTTTAAAACGATAATAATTTTTATTATTAGTTTTATTTTTTCAACAATAAATGCATCCTCTATTAATGTTCCTTACACCCAATTGACACTTAAAAATGGTTTAAATGTAATTTTACATGAAGATCATTCACTTCCATTGATTTCAGTTAATATATGGTATCATGTAGGTTCTTCTAGTGAAAAATCTGGAAGAACTGGTTTTGCACATTTATTTGAACATATTCTTTTTGAAAAATCAACAAATGTTCCAGAAGGAAAATTTATACAATGGATCGAATCAAGAGGTGGTAGATTCAATGGTTCAACCACACAAGATAGAACAAATTATTTTGAAGATATTCCATCAAATTCTCTTGAATTAGCTCTTTTTTTAGAATCTGATAGAATGGGTTTTATGCTTGACGTAGTTACTCCAGAACTTGTAGATGGGCAAAGAGAAGTTGTTAAAAATGAAAGAAGACAAAGATATGAAAATCAACCATATGGAAGCTTAAGACTTGCTTTACCTTCTCTTTTGTATGATGAATCTCATCCCTATAGTTGGCCAGTAATTGGCTCAATGGATGATTTAAATGCAGCATCAGATGATGATGTGATTAATTTTTACAATAACTTTTATGCTCCAAGCAATGCAAGCATGGTTATAGCTGGTGATTTTGATACAAAAGAAACAATCAAATTAATTAAACATTGGTTTTCGGATGTTCCGGCTGGGAATGATCCTCCAAAAATTTCGCATCCAAACCCTTTATTATTAAATGATAAAAGGGTTTATTTTGAAGACAAAGTTAATCTACCATTAATTCACATTTCTTGGCTTACACCACCTTTTTTTAAGGATGGAGATGCTGAGTTAGATATACTTGCAAATATTTTGGGAGGTGGTAAAAATTCAAGACTATATAAAAGGTTGGTATATGAAGAACAAATAGTTCAAAATATTTCTGTTTATCAATCATCTCAAAAGTTGTCATCTACTTTTAATATCCAAGCATTTGTAAAGCCAGGTGTATCACTTGATGAAGTTGAGTTAAAAATTTATGAAGAAATAAATAAAATATTTAATGAAAATCCATCTCTAAGAGAAGTTCAAAGAGGTGTCAATCAATTTGAAGCTTATTTTATTAGATCCATGGAAATGAATACTGGATATAGTGGAAAAGCCGATGCATTAAATAGATATTATTTTTATACAGGTGAACCAAATTATTTTAATCAAGATTTAAATAGATATTTGCAAATTAAACCAGAGGATATTTCGTTGGTTGCTAAAGAATATTTATCTAAAAATAAAGTTACAGTTTCAATTGTTCCAGAAGGTCAAAAACAAATAGCATTAAAAAATTCTAATGAAATCACAACTAAATAAATTTATAGTATTTTTTTTATTATTTTTAATATCTTGTCAACCTAAACTTCCTGACAGAAGCAGTCCTCCAGAGTCAACATCTATTAATGAATTAAAACTACCAAATATTTCAAAGTTTACCCTTTCAAATGATATTCCAGTTTTTCTAATGGAAAAACATGATGTACCTATTGTACAATTTATTGTTCAAATAAATTCTGGAACCTATAATGACCCCAAAGATAAAGTAGGTCTTTCTTCTTTTACTGCATCTCTTCTAGATGAAGGTGCAGGAGGTTTGTCTTCTTTAGAGCTTGCTGATGAAATTGATTATTTAGGTGCAAATTTATCATCCGTTTCTAATAGACATTCAACTTGGATTTCATTGAATATTCCAAAATC
>CENX01133859.1_pt1 | contig 14794 bp, 9 predicted proteins | sample 361321 | NCBI WGS metagenome assembly CENX01 (sample SAMEA2619678, study PRJEB7988) | marine metagenome | isolation source: saline water (ENVO:00002010), including | reverse complement strand
CAGATGTAAGTACAGTAATGTATTCAGTCGAGCGATACTAAGTAGTCAGGAGACTTGACTTCTTATTAGTTTTATTTTATCATAAAGTGACGATATTTTTACATTCATTATTTCAACTATCTTTTTACGGTAACTATAGCATAGAGGATCCACCCGATCCCATCTCGAACTCGGAAGTTAAGCTCTATTGCGCCGATGGTACTGCACGGGAGACCAGTGTGGGAGATTAGGTCGTTGCCGTTTTTTTTAAAAAGGCTCAATATTATGTTGAGCCTTTTTACTTTATATTAAATATATATTTCCTTAAATTATAAACATGAAGCATTTATACATATTATTATCACTAATTTTTACGACTTTTTTATTTTCAGATTGCACTTGCTATAACTGCCCAAAAATCAAAAAAAATTTTTTCAATGATGATATTATTGGATTTTACTTAAGTTCAATTGATTTAGAATCAGGTGAATCCAAAACTCTTTTATTTGATTATTCTATTGATTTAAGCGATGCATTACTAAGTGAAGATTGTGGAACAAATTCTACACATGATATTTCTAAGCTCTTTGTTTCATTTGATATTTCTATGTTTATTCCAGGACTAATGGATGAAACTAAACAGCTAGTAGATGGTAAAGTTCGTTTTGATATTAATTCTAATACTATATCAGATATAAGTTTTAGAAATACAGATTTAAATTTTGAAACAACTCAATTATCAGGCAATACAGATTTTTCATTACAAGAATACAATTTAAGTGTAACAGATGATGATATTGAAGAAATTGCAGATCTTTTTTTAAGTCTTGGAAGAGCTCCAAATGGTGTCTATAATTTTAATTTTGTTTTAGAAAATGAAAATAATACAGAAATAGACCAAATTTCTGAGACTGTAGAAATTTTTGTACCATCGTATTTGGATTTAATAACCCCTGGTTCTACTGACTTAGCAGATTCTTTATCAAATATAGTTATGTCATCAAACCCAACATTTCAATGGAATTCTGATTACTGTAATAAATGTAATTTTTCTATTAGAGTTTCAGAATTTAGATCCAATGATCATAGCTCATTACAAGAAGCCTTGGAAGATTATTCTATCTTACCAATAAACTCAGGTTATTTTTCTTTATCTTCTAATATTAATTCTTTTCAGTATCCTGCATCAGGGGTAGGAGAAATTATTCCTGGTAATCTATATGTTTGGCAAATTAAAAGAACATATGATACATCAAATGGATTAATGGAAGAATTTAGTCCCATATTTTTATTTAAAGTACAAGATACTCAGTCAGTTGAACCTCCAGTAGTTAGTCAAGACGTTAATTTAGAAAATATTAAGATGCTTATAGGTACTGAGACCTATGAAAGCTTATTTGGTGAGAGCGGTCAATTGAAAGATTTTAATAGTGTGAATTCAATAATGACTCTAAATAATCAAAATATTTCAATTAATTATTTAATTGAACTTATAAATAGACAAACTCAAGGTGAAATAAATATTATGGAAGTTGATGTTCAATAGTTTTATGAAATATAAATTTTTATTTTCTGTTATATTTATCTCTTTTTTAATTAATAAAGAGACATTAGCAATTGTTACTAAATCAACAGGGGATGTAAAATATAAAAGTTATTTAAGTGATGAATTTTCTAATGAACTTAAAATGGGTTCGCAACTTTTCAATAATGATTTGATAATTACTGATAGTGATGGTTTTGTTAAATTTTCATATTTAGATGACGGTACAACCATAAAGATACATCACGATTCTGAATTATATGTTAGAGGTCAAGTAAATAAGAAGAGTATAAGCAAAAGAATTAATATGAGTAATGGTCTTTTAAAATTAGATGTTTCAAAGCAAAATAATGATGAATTTATGGTAATTACACCTACATCTGTCGCATCAGTAAAAGGAACAAGTTTCATTTTAAAATCTAATGAAGATGGTGATAGTTTTTTTGGTTATGAAGGGACCGTTGAAATAAGGAATAAAGAGTCTAACCAAATTGTTAAGCTTTCAAAAAATTTAAAAGTTATATCTAATAATGATGGTTCAATTAATTCACAGATTGTAACACCGAATGATTTGAATCCCATTGAAACATTTATTGAAATGGATGAAGATAATGAAGAACCTGTTGAAAATTATTTTATAGATGAATCTGAGACAATAAATGAATTAATTATTAAAGTATATAACTCAGATGGTGAAGAAAGAGAAATAATTATTAAATACAATGAGTAGATATGATTTTTATTTTTATTTTTTTATTTTTTAGTTTATCGTTTTCTAAAATAATTGATCATCAAATACCTAGTAGTGCCTATTTGAATAATCCACTGGAGATTAAAGTTTATACTGACTATGCTCCCAATGAAATTGTAGATTTTAAACTTTTTTATAAAACTGGTAATAGTGAAATTTTTTTTCAAAGTGATTTAAATCCTCTATCAAACGATTTTTATAGTTGTATAATTCCTCCTGATTTTTTAAGCGAAAAATATATTGAATATTATATTCTATTAGAGAATATAAATGGAAATTTTTTGAGTATACCTTCTATTGATCCATACGATGTTCCAATTAGTATTTTAATAGAAGAGGAAGTTTTTAATGATCCGGTTGAAAATTTTATTAATTATGATGTGAATATAATTTCACCACAACCAAATCAAAAAATCGAAAAAGAAGATTTGTTCATTGCACTTTCTTATTTTAGAATGCAAGATATAGATTATAGTTTAACGCAAGTTTTTATTGATGATATTGATATGTCAAATAGTGCAGATGTAAGAGCAACAAATTTAACTTTATCTGAAACTAGTTTATTTCCAGGAGACCATGAAATAAAGGTTTTATTATTTAATTCAAATGGTGATAGCTATGAACCTATTGTTTGGAACTTTTATATATTAGGTGATTTTGAAGGCATGTCTACTACTTATGATGGTAAAATATGGAACGATTATTTAATTAATAGAGTAGATTCGCTTAAGACTTACACGAATAATACTAATTTAGATTTTTCTTTTATTACTGATTGGGCTAACGTAAAAGCTAAACTTAAAAAATCTTCATTAGAAAATAATTTGTTTCAAGCAAGAGATAGATATTTATTTGATATTTCACTCAGTGATAATATAAAATTAAAATATGGTGACTTTTATCCAAATCATAGTGATTTTACCGTTAGAGGAAATAGAGTAAGAGGATTTGGTTTTAATTATAAATCTTCTAAGTTCCAAGTTGATTTAATATCAGGTGAATTAGCAAGAGCAGTTCAAGGAAATCCTCTAGGAGATGCAGTGCTAATTTCTGATTATTCAACAGAATATATTTGTCAAGAATTTAATGATGATGAATGTATTTCTGGATATGATAATGATTATGTAGATATATCAAGGTCAGGCTATACATTTAAAAGAAATATTTCTGCTCTTAGATTAGGATTTGGTAAAAATAATGGTCTTAATTATGGATTTAGTATTTTGAAAGCTAAAGATGATATTAATTCTGTAAATAAAAATTTAAATGGTGCTGTTATATCATTACCAACTGATTTAGATATTTTCAATGATTTCAATTCAGATGTTTTTATTGATTTAAATTCAGATGGATTATTTACTGATGGAGAACCAATTTATGAAGATAATAATACTCAATTTCAAATTGATGGAAGTTGGGATTATGATGAATTGATAGATATACCTAGTGAATTTTTAACTAATACATATTCTTCAAATTTAATTACATCTAAAAGTTCTATCTATGTTGAAGAATGTCAAAATCTTGTTGATGACTATGGTTTAATTGATATTAGTTTATGTAATAATGATACATATTATGATATAGTTCAATATGTTTGGGATATAAAAGTTTTAAATGAAAAATTAGAAACTTATCTAAGCGATAATTATAATTTAGAAACTGATCAGGGGCAAGTAAAAATATTAGAAAATCAATGGGATGGTGATAATCCAAAAGATAATATAATTTTTGGTTCTGATTTAAATTATTCAACAAAAAATAAGAGATTAAAAATCAAGTCTTCTGTTGCAATGAGTTTTATTAATGAAAATATTTGGAACCCAGTGAAATCTGTAAATGAATTTGATACTTATAGTGATGATTATACTGATTGTGAATTTGGAACAACGTATTCAAATCCTGAGTTACTATCAGAAGATTGTACTAGTTCTTATCAGTTAGGTGGATGTAATCCTTTAGAACATTATTGGCATGAATGTAGGGCTTATACTTATGTTGATGGGGAATATGATTCAAATATTAATGCATGGCAAGTAAAAAATGATATTGAAATACAGTTAAGCGTTTTAGAACAAGGAATTGCTCTGGATGCTATTCCTGATCCAGAAAGCTTTGAAGATATCTTCCATTATAATTTTGATGCTGTCCCTGCAATACCTTTTTATAATTTAGTACAAAAGCTTGAGAATGAAGAATCTTTATCTTTTATTGATATTTTTGACTCCCCAGAAATTGCTTATAATGTTGATTTTTCTTTAAAGCTTTTAAATAATCAAATTCAATTTGGAGTTAAAAAAGTAGGACAATCATTCAATACTTTAGGGAATCCTTATTTACAAAAAGATGTTAAAGAAAAATATTTTACAGATAGAATTAGACTTTTCCAAAATAGAATGTTCCTAACATTGAAATATAGTAATATTGCAAATGGAATAAGTGATGATTCATCTTCAGATAGTTCTGAAAAATATGATTATAATATTAGCTATTATCCTGGAATAGATTTACCATCATTTAATTTTTCATATGCTGATTACATGAGAAAAAGTGGCGAATCAGAATTATATGATTTAGATATTAATAATGATGGTTTAGTTGATGATAATGATATTCTTGATACAAGATTGAATACTCAGACTAATAATTATAATTTTTCAGTTAATCATAACTTTATGTATTTATTTGATAATAATTTGACTTTCACCTACTATTATTCAAATAAAAAAGATTTAATTTATGAAGAAAGAGGATTTATTATTGATAATGATACTGGGGAAACTATTGCTGATACTTCTTACATATCTCCAAGATCTTTAAATAAAAATATAACAATCAATTTAAAAACCAAAATCAATGAAGATTGGGAGTCTGTAATAAATTATTCGAATAATTTCTTTGATTATGCACAAAAAATATCAGATTATTATGATAAACAAAAAATAAACTCAATTGGTTGTTCTTTTAATTATAAAATGAGTGATAAAATTCAAAAAATTGGTTCTGGAATTAATTATACATATGCTGATGGATCTTCAACAAAATATTATCAATTTTCACTACAAGTATTTTCTGAAATTGTACCAGTAGAAAATATGTTCATCAATTTAAGTTATAATTATAAAATTAAAAGTGTAGTCTCATCTACAGATTATAATAATTCATTATTTAAAATAAACTTATCATATAGATTCTAAAATTGAAGACAAAATTTAAAGCTTACTCAATATACTTTTTTATTGGGACTATATCCTTTTTATTGATTTTTTTTCTAGATTTTATAGGTGTTTTTTCAAATTTAGAATCTCAAATGTATGATATGAGATTTAAGATAAGAGGTCCTTTAATTGGATGGGAATCTTTATATTCTAAGAGCAAAAAAAATGAATCTTTTAAAGATAAAAATGAAAATAAAATATATGATTTAGGTGAAGATTTTGAAGATCTAGGAAATGGAGTATGGAATATCAATGAAATCTACGAAGATTTAAATAATAATAATCAATGGGATGAAGATGAGCCTTATATAGATCAAGGAAATGGAAAGAAAGATTATGGACAGAATGTAGTAATTGTTGAAATTGATGATGAATCATATAGATTAATTTGTGAAGGATATCCATATACAAGAGGCAGAGTGTGGTCTAAAGTAGTTGAGAATTTAACAGATGCTAATGCAAAAATAATTGTTTTTGATATAATGTTTGACTCTCCTGATCATACAACAAAAATAATAGAAAATGCTATATCTGATAATTGTGAAGATTGCTCATATCCTGATGCAGATATAGAGTTTTCTAGTTCGATTTTATATGCAAAAGAAAATGGTACAGATGTAATATTAGCTTCAAAAATAGCATATGATATTAATAGAGTTCCCCCGCAATATTATGTCAATCCTTACAAGTTACTTTTAGAATCTGAACCATATATTGGACTAATTGACCAAGAATCTGATATGATTGATAATGTTATTAGAAGATATCCAATTTACAACAAATTATATGGTGATTCACTTTATCAGCTTTCTTTAGCCACTAGAACTGCTTTGGTTTTTAATAATATTAATGAATTTAATATTATTAATGATGTTAAAAATAAGCAAATAAAGTTTAATGATTTTAATATTAGTACTTATAGTAATGAAGCATCTTTTTTATTAAACTATAATGGACCTAATTCAAATATCTACCAAACGTTTGATACTTTTTCATTATCAAATATCATTGATAGCAAGGATTATAATCTATGTAGTTCAAATGAAGATGATGATTGGATGGATAAGTACATAGATAAAAGCAATCCCTTGTATAGTTTTTTTGGAAGTGAAAAAAATCCATTTAAAGATAAGATTGTTATTATTGGTTCGTCTTTACAAGAGGATAATGATTTTGTAGAAACACCATATTTTAATTATAATAATTCGGAAAATCCTATGCCAGGGGTAGAGGTTCATGCTAATGCAATTCAACAATTATTAGATAAAGATTTTATAAAGGTTCCAACATCTACCTTGAGTTTATCAAAAAGTTCATTTTTATACCATTTATTAATCATTTTATCTTTTATGATTATTACATTATTTTTAAGCAATATTAAATTTTTTATTGTGAGTATATGTTCTGTAATAATATTAATGCTTTCCTGGTTTTCTTTATCGATAGGTTCATTTTTATGTGATCAATTATGGCTTATAAAATATTTTATAAATTTATTTTTATCAGTACCATTTACTTATAATTCACCAGAACCTGGCCAATCTATAATGTTGCCTGTTGTATTACCCCTTAGTTCTATCTTGATTACATTTGGTATTAATCTATCATATAAACTTTTTAAAGAACAAAGTGATAAAAATTTTTTAAAGGATACTTTTGGAAAATATGTTTCACCAAAATTAATAGACGATATGTATGCAAATAAAAAGTTACCTGAACTTGGAGGTGAAAGTGGTATTAGAACAGCTTTTTTCTCAGATTTACAATCATTCTCAACAATATCTGAGCAATTAACTTCTAAAGAATTAGTTGATCTTTTAAACGAATTTTTATCAAGCCAGACTGAAATAATATTAAATAATAAAGGTACATTAGACAAATATGAAGGAGATGCTATACTATCATTTTTTGGTGCTCCTTTATTTTTTGAAACTCATGCAAAAGCTGCAATTGATTCTGGTGTTTCATGTCAAAATAATTTGGTCAAATTATGTAAAAAATGGGCTTCAGAGGGTGAAAAATGGCCAGAAATTGTTCATTCGATGAAAATGAGAATAGGGGTTAATACTGGTGAGATGGTTACAGGTAATATGGGATCAAAACATTTTATGAATTATACTATGATGGGTGATGTTGTAAACATTGCGGCAAGATTAGAATCCGCAGCAAAACAATATGGGATATATTTTCATACAACTGAAGAAACAATCTTATCTGCTGGAGAAAATAATTATACTTGGAGATATATTGATCGTGTTCAATTTGTTGGGAAAACGGTTTGGCATCAAACTGTAGAGATACTAGGATTCAAAAAAGATGAAGATTCAAAAACTAAAAAATTAGTATCATTATTTAACAAAGCTCAGAAAGAATATTACAATCAGAATTGGGACAAAGCAATTGCATTATTTGAAGAATCAAATAAAGTTGAAACAAATATTAAAGATGAAGATATAAATCCTAGTAGGATTTTTATAGAAAGAGCTTACGAATTTAAAAGATATCCACCTAGAAAAGGCTGGAGAGGTGCTTTTATTTTGGTAAATAAATAAATTATGAAAAAAAATATTTTATGGGTTGATGATGAGATTGAGTTACTTGAATCTCATATAATATATTTAAGTGAAAAAGGATATAATGTTTTAAAAGCAAATTCAGGTGAAGATGCAGTTGAACTTTGTAAAAAATCAAATATTGATTTAATTCTTTTAGATGAAATGATGCCTGGTATTGATGGAATAGCAACGTTAAAAATTATTAAATCTGAAAATCCTGATTTACCAGTTATTATGGTCACAAAAAATGAGGAAGAGGATTTTATGGAAGAAGCTCTAGGAGAAAAGATTTCATATTATCTAACAAAGCCTGTAAATCCTAGTCAAATTCTTATGGCCTGTAAAAAAATACTAGAAAATTCTAAGATTGAAAATGACAAATTAATTAGTGATTTTCTTAAATATGTTAATAAAGTTCAAAATTATAATTTTGATAAACTTGAATACGATGATTGGAAGAAAATTTATACTGATTTTTCAAATTGGTCATTAAAAGTTGAAGAATTAAATAATCTTAGTTTTATTGAAATCTTAAATGATCAAAAAAAATTATTGAATAAGAAATTTAATAACTATATTGTATATAATTATAAAAATTGGGTTAAAGATCCTGATTCTAGACCTCTGCTATCAAGTGATTTATTTAAAAAAATATTTGAACCTATTTTTGATAAAAAGCAATTAATCATCATTGTTATTGATTGTTTTAGATTTGATCAATGGTTACAAATTTGTCCAATGTTAAAAGATGTATTTCAAATTAAAGAAGATATGCACATGTCAATTTTACCTACAGCAACACCTTTTGCAAGAAATGCAATTTTTAGTGGTATGTTACCAAATGAGTTAAAGTTAAAACTTCCAAAGTTATGGTCTACAATGTTTAAAGAAGAAAAGTATAATAAGTTCGAAAAAGAACTCTTTGAAAATGCTCTTAATATCAATAATAAATCAATTAAATCTTTCCATTATGAAAAAATTATAAATGTTAATGATGGAAAAAAATTCTATAATAAATTAAATGATTATAAGAATGTTGATATTTTAAGTATTGTGGTAAATTTTGTAGATATTTTAGGTCATTCAAGATCTGAATCACAAATTTTAAAAGAGCTTATTCCAAATGAATCAGCTTACAGATTAGCTGTTCATAATTGGTTTAAAAATTCATGGTTAAAAGATTGCTTGATTGAATTAGCTAATTGGAATGCTGATATATTAATAACGTCCGATCATGGTAATACAATAGTTTCTAAACCTGTTAAGGTTAAAGCAGATAATACTGCATCATTAGGTATTCGTTATAAATATGGAAGAAATTTAAATTTTTCAGATAAGGATGTATTAAAAATAAAAAACCCAGAAAACTATGGTTTACCATCATTTGATGTAAATACGGAATATATTATATCTAGCGATAATAAATATTTTGTTTATGAAAATCAATTTCATAAATACTCTAATATTTTAAAAAATAGTTTTCAACATGGTGGTATTAGTTTAGATGAAGTTTTGGTGCCATTAATACATTTGAAAAATAAAAAATGAAAAAGTTTAATAATATAATAACATCTAGTCCTGTAGAAACTCAAAAGTTAGGAACTGAATTTTCAAAGCTTTTAAAACCTGGTGATATCATTGCATTAATAGGCAACTTAGCTGCTGGAAAAACTACTTTTATTAAAGGAGTTTTGAAAGGTCTGGATTATCAATATGAAGTAACTTCTCCTACATTTACATTGATAAATGAATATTATGCTAAATTTAAAGTAATTCATATTGATTTTTACAGAGAAGAAAATATTGTTAGATGGAATGAACTTGGATTTCAAGATATAGTTAATTCTGATTCAATTATAATGGTTGAATGGGCAGATTTAATACCAGATTTAATACCGAATATTAATTATAAATTATTATTTAAACATGAAGGCGAAGATAAAAGGAAAATCGATTTAAAATGAACCATTTAGCAATAGATACATCGACAAATATTTGCAGCGTTTCATTATACTGTAATAGTAAATATAATACTATGAAAAAAGAAGATATCTCTGATCATTCAGAATACTTACCTATTTTTGTTAATAAATTACTTAGTAATGATGTGAAAATTAATTTTATTGCTCTAAATATTGGTCCAGGATCATTTACTGGTTTGAAAATTGGTTGTTCATTTGCAAAAGGCTTAGCAAAAGCATTAAATATACCTATAGTACCAATTGTTACATTTGAAGCATTAAAAAATGAAATTACAAGTTCCAATTATTTTTTATCTATTTATTCTCATAGAGATTTTTCTTTTTATACAAAAATTAAAAATGGAGTAATGGGTGAGCATAAATGCGATAAAATTTCAAATTTTAAAGATGAGAAAGTATTTGGTTATGGTTTTCCAAAAGATTTAAATGTAAACTATAAAGAGATAAAACCTTGCTCAGAAAAAGTTAGCATTATTGCTTTAGAAAATTATAATGATTTTAAAAATAAAAGTATTGATAATATTAATCCAATATATCTAATGCAAAATAGTAAATAATTATGACTGAATGGTTTAGAAGAAAATCAAAAAATATAAAAACTTTTTATAAAAAAGATACAACTGAGGGTAGTTGGATAAAGTGTCCTAATTGTAGTGAGGTTGTTTATAAAAAAGTTTTAGAAGATAATTTTTCAGTATGCAGTAACTGTAATTTTCATTTTCGATTAAATGTTTATAGGTATTTAGATTTAATAACAGATGATGGGAAATTTAAAGAGTTTGGTGAAAATATAGTTTCTCTTGATCCATTAAATTTTAATGCTCAGAAAAAATATTCTGATCAGATTGAAAAATATAAAGAAAAAACAGGTGTTAATAGCGCTGTTGTAACTGCCACAGGAAAAATAGATAATGTTGATGTAGTTTTGGCTATAATGAATTTTGAATTTATTGGAGGCAGTATGGGCTCTGTTGTAGGCCATAAAATTGGATTAGCTATTGATAAAGCAAATTCAAAAAAAATACCATTAATTATTGTTACAGCATCTGGGGGTGCTAGAATGCAAGAAGGTGCAATAAGTTTAATGCAACTGGCAAAAACAACAACAAAGCTTGCTAGATTTTCTAAAAATGGTGGGTTATATATTACTGTATTAACTGACCCTACTACTGGAGGTATTTCTGCTAGTATAGGTATGTTAGGTGATATTATTCTTGCTGAACCTAAGGCCCTAGTTGGTTTTGCTGGTCCGAGAGTGATAAAACAAACAATTGGTCAAGACCTACCAGAAGGATTTCAAAGATCAGAATTTTTACTTAAAAAAGGATTTATTGATAAAATTGTTTATAGAAAAGATTTAAAACCTTATTTATCAAAAATAATAGATCTGCTTTATATAAAATGAAAAATACTATCATTATATTAGATTATGGTTCGCAGTATACTCAGCTAATTGCTAGAAAAATTCGAGAGCTTGAAGTTCATTCAATTATATTACCATATGACTATAGCCCAGATCAAATTAAAAAATATAATGTAAAAGGTTTTGTGTTGTCTGGAGGTCCATCAAGTGTTTATGAAAAAAATGCTCCATTTTTAAATGAGAATATTTTTACATACGATGTTCCAATTCTTGGGATATGCTATGGCTTTCAACTATTGGTTAAGCATTTCGATGGATTAGTTGAAGGTTCTAAAAAAGCAGAATATGGAAGTTCAAATATTTTATTTGAATCAAAGTCTATTTTATTTAATACAATTCAAACAAAAAATACTGTTTGGATGAGCCACGGTGATAAAGTTTCAAAGATTCCTCAAGATTGGGAAATAACAAGTAAGTCTGAAAACAATATTATATCATCTGCTCAAAATATTAATAATAAGTTATTTGGTGTTCAATTTCATCCTGAAGTTATGCATACACATAATGGTAAAAAAATCATTCATAATTTTTTATTTGACATTTGTAAAGCAAATCCAGATTGGACTGCTTCAGAATTTATTTCTCAACAATTAGTTAATATTAGAGATACGGTTGGAAATAGTAATGTTATTTGTGCTTTAAGTGGAGGCGTTGATTCAACAGTTGTTGCTTGTTTATTAAAAAAAGCGTTAGGCCAAAAAGTTACTTGTGTTTTTGTAGATCATGGATTACTCAGGAAAAATGAAGCAGAAGAAGTCATGAATATGTACAATAAATATTTAAACTTAGATGTAACCCTATTAAACAAGTCAGATGAATTTATTGAAGCATTAAAGAATGTGAAAGATCCAGAAGTCAAAAGAAAGATAATTGGAAATAAATTTGTTGAAGAATTTGAGAATTTCTCTTTAAAATTAAAGAATGTGAAATTTTTAGCTCAAGGAACATTATATCCTGATGTAATTGAATCTGGTGGATATGGTAAAGTTGCAGATAAAATTAAATCTCATCATAATGTTGGGGGTTTACCTGAAAAGATGAAATTTAAGTTAATTGAACCTGTTAATGAGTTATTTAAAGATGAGGTAAGAAAAATTGGTCAAGAGTTAGGTATTCCTGTTGAATTTATTATGAGGCATCCTTTTCCTGGCCCTGGTTTAGGTATAAGAATTTTAGGTTCAATTACTGAGGAAAGACTAAATATTTTAAAAGATGCTGATAAAATTTTTATTCAAATTTTAAAAGATTCTGGATATTATGATAAAATTTGGCAAGCATTTTGTGTTTTATTACCAATAAAAACTGTTGGAGTTATGGGAGATAAAAGAACATATGATAATGTTATTTGTTTAAGAATGGTAACAAGTGTTGATGGTATGACAGCTGACTGGTTTGATTTACCACCAGATATTCTTAAATTATGTTCAAATAAAATTGTTAATGAAGTTAAAGGTGTTAATAGGGTTGTTATGGATGTCACATCCAAGCCACCTGGAACTATAGAATGGGAATAATCTATGTGCGGTATAGTTGGATATATAGGTAATCAAAAGGCTTCTAATATCATTATAAAAGGTCTTAAAAGGCTAGAGTATAGGGGATATGATTCAGCTGGATTAAGTACAATGGAAAACAATCAAATTTTCACTTCAAAGTGTAAGGGGAAAATCACAGATTTAGAAAGTCTTCCAAGTATTGAAGAACATATTAATTCATTTGGTATAGGCCATACACGTTGGGCTACACATGGTGAACCAAATATTGATAACGCACATCCTCATAATGATTCTGACAATATATTTAGTTTAATTCATAACGGAATTATTGAAAATCACTACTCAATTAAAGAATATTTAATTTCTAAAGGTATAAAGTTTAAAAGTGATACTGATACTGAGGTTTTAGTTCAATTTATCAGTTACATTTATAAAAAAGAAAAATTAGATTTTTATAATACTGTTAAAGCAGTATTGAAAGAGGTTAAAGGAACATATGGTATTGTTGTAATGTGTAAAAATGAACCTGAAAAGCTTGTTGCAGCAAAAAATGGTAGTCCTTTGTTAATTGGTATTGGTAAAGATGAGAACTTTTTAGCTTCTGATGCTTCTGCAATTTTAGATGAAACAAGAAATATTTTTTATTTAGATGATGGTGAAATAGCTGAAATTACTAAAAATACTTATAAAGTAACACATATTGAGCACAATCAAGAAATTATTAAAGATATTAAAGAAATTGAGTTTTCTTTAGATCAAATTGAAAAAGGAAATTTTAAACATTTTATGCTCAAAGAAATTTATGAGCAACCAAAAGCAATAGAAGATGCCATAAGAGGCCGAATAGATTTAGATAATAATGTTAAGCTTGGAGGTATAGCAGATTATGTTGATAGGATATTGGAATCTGAAAATATATTTATTACTGCTTGTGGAACTTCATGGCATGCTGCACAGATAGGAAGTTACTTACTTGAAGATATATTAAAAAAACCTGTTAAAGTTGAATATGCATCAGAGTTTAGATATAGAAATAAATCTATAAATGAAAAATCTTTATTAATTGCTATTAGTCAATCAGGAGAAACTGCAGATACGCTTGCAGCTGTTTCTAAAGCGAAAGAAAAAAATGCATTAACTTTAGGGATAGTAAATGTAGTTGGAAGTACAATTGCTAGAGAAACAGACTGCGGAATTTATATGCATGCAGGTCCAGAAATTGGTGTTGCCTCAACAAAAGCTTTTACAACTCAAGTTGTTATTTTAATTCTATTTGCAAATTTATTAGCTCAAAGAAATAAGATTGAAAAATCTAAATTATATCTAAAAGACTTAAAGGATACTCCTTATCTTATTAAAGATATCTTAAAATTATCAGATCAAATTTTTGAAATTTCTAAAGAATATTCTGATGCTTCTAATTTTCTTTATTTAGGAAGAGGATATCAATTTCCAGTAGCACTAGAAGGTGCTTTAAAACTAAAAGAAATTTCATATATACATGCTGAAGGATATCCAGCCGCAGAAATGAAGCATGGTCCAATTGCATTAATTGATAAAATGATGCCAGTTGTTGTTATAGTTACAAAAAATGGATTTGATAAAATTTTATCAAATATACAAGAGGTTAAATCAAGAGGTGGTAAAATTATTACTATTACAACAGTTGATAGTAAAGCTCTTAAAGATTTATCTGATCACTATATATTCTTATCTAACTCTGTAAATGTGTTAAATGCTATAACACCAATTCTAACTTCAGTTCCTCTGCAATTATTAGCTTACCATATTGCTGTTTTAAAAGGTTGTAATATTGATCAACCTCGAAATTTAGCAAAGAGTGTAAC
>CENX01177245.1_pt1 | contig 14803 bp, 11 predicted proteins | sample 361321 | NCBI WGS metagenome assembly CENX01 (sample SAMEA2619678, study PRJEB7988) | marine metagenome | isolation source: saline water (ENVO:00002010), including | reverse complement strand
TTGTATGGTCGTCATGCATTCAACAAGAAGGCGAGCGAGGTCGTCTCCGCCGGATTCCGCTGACTTTCCAACCATCGCTGTTTTTGCGACTGATTGCAAGGAATCTTGGCTCACATCGGTTAGTGAATACGCATCTAAGAGAGTAAGTGTTTGGTCAATTGCCTCTTGGTATGCTTCGACGAGAACGAGTGGGTGGACTCCACGCTCCAGCAATCGGCCTGCTTCTTTCATCAATTCACTCGCAAACAACAGACAACCCGTGACACCATCCCCGCAAGCGTTTTCTTGAGATTCAGCGAGTTGTACAAACGCCTTTGCAGCAGGATGCTTAACGAGCAAATCGGCAACAATTTTCGCACCATCGTTTGTGATAGCATTCTCTCCGTTGGTTTTGTACATCATCTTGTCCAGACCGTTCGGGCCAAAAGTACGACGAAGAATATCGCCAAACGCGACAGCAGCGCCAACCAACTTCTTCGTAACAGCCACACCGCTTGTCACTGAAGTCGTTGGTCGAACAATTACAACAGGCGCACGGCCAGAACCATCGTCTTGTTGCGCCATGTTTGCGGGGCGTAACCGTTCTTCAAGAAGTCTCCTTCTCAACGGCGACGACCTTTACGCGTCTTTTTCGACCGGCCATCCTGCTCATAGGCGCGACTTTGGTAAGCGCGGCGATCCTGATCGTCACTCCAGATCGAATGTTCTGAGACATCATCCGAATCAGGTAAATTATCAAGGGATTCAATGGTAAGACGTAATCCACCGAGTTGATCTTGGAGGGCCCGAACGTTGTCTCCGCCTCGACCAACCAATGTCGAAATCATGTTGCTTGGAGCATAGACCGTCGCCGCTGAATCGCTTGTGAACTGCACCCGGACATGAACGCCAGCCCATTGCCGAATGGTGTGAATAAGCTGTTTCTGCGCAAGCTGTCGAATGGGCCTTTTTTGCCCCGCTTCGGTAACTGGAACGACAGCGAGTTCAGAGCCGAAAGCGAACATTTCGTGTGTTACCTTTCCTGTTGGAAACTCAACAACCTCGATAACAGGACGCGCAAGTTCTTCTTGCATTCCAGAGGGCGGTTTCACAGTCATTCTCAATTCAAGCACTTGCTGTATTCGTCCTGCTTCAACGTGAAGGACGGTGTCAAGCACCTGAGAAACCAAACCCAACTCAACCTTTCCAATCAATCGCTGAATGGCTTCCAGAGCAGAATTTGCGTGGGTGACACCAAGCAAACCTACACCAGCAAGCCGTACGTCTGCAAAAATCTCGAAGTCACGAGCGCGTCGTACCTCGTCGAAGATTACGAAATCTGGGCGGACTAAGAAAATGATTTCTGCTGTTTTCTCCAAATCCCCTTCCAGAGGAGCATACTGCGTAATTCGGTCAGCGAGTTGCAAATCTCTCGGTGCCTCCATTGTCTTGACCATGGCTCCAATGTCATCGTCAAGATATTCTGCAATCGCTTGTGCTAAGGTCGTTTTTCCAGAGCCGGGCCGTCCACAAATGAAAACGCCTCGATGGTGATTGGATAAACGTTCAACGATTTTTGGATCGAGGTTGTAATCGCTTAGTGATAACTTTGCAACCGGTCGAACGACGGTGATTTCCCGAGCATCAGAAAATGGCGGACTTGCACACGTAATCCTTAGGTCTCCCAACTGAAGAACTTGGCATCCTTTTCGGTCAATTTCCAAAAAACAGTCGCTTCGATGTTGATTGTCTTCAGCAACAGTCTGCAAAGATTCTTGCAAGGATTCCAGCCGTAGATTGCCCCACTCATCACGATCGGTTTCCAGTTCAACCAGGTTGAGATTACCGATTGTTCCGCGTTTAACACGTGGAGGGCAATCAGCCTTCAGAAAGATCGTGTGGACATCCGCCTCGAGCAATTCTTCCAGTTCGGAAGGGAGGTCCGGGCGTTCACCATGCTTTGCCATCGAACAGATGTCAGGGCGGAGGCATTTGACACTTCGCACGCTTATGATGACGTCGTGCCTGGTTCAAGCATTCCAAACGTCCACCAAATGTAGGCATTGGTACCAATGCTCCCGATGATTGACCCAACCAATGGGAAATCATAGAAGTAAATGCACCAGTAGGTAAGTCCCGCAGTCACGGCTACAAATGCCAGCATATTCAGAATTCCACCGCCCTTGATCCCACTCAATTGAATGGCTTTCTCGTACCGACTGGCGCCCCAGATCGCTGCAACAATGCATGACAAGATGGAAAACGTCACTGCAGCATCAAGGACTGAATCTTGGATTAGCCATGTCGCAAAGGATGCAACGGTGACGCCGGCAAGGAGCCAAAGCATGACACGTTCGGGGCTCATGATTGGCCCAGTTGGCTTCATCTCTTCAATTCTCGTGTCTTTGAACGTCCCTGCAATGACAACTGCAAGCGGGCTTGCTCAACGCATTTAATGGTTCGAAGAATGGAACCTGTTGAGGCTGCGATGGACGCTGAATCAGACTGAAGGAAGTCAAGAAGGACAGCTTCGAGCGGCGTGAGATTGGATTCAACAGATTCGATTGAGGATTGGTTCTTCAGAATCTCATATTGTTTATGTTGCTGCAAGTGGACAAGAATTCTGCCGTTTCGACCAATCACTTCCAACTCTGCAACATCCGTCTCAGCCTCCCATCCAACATCGATGGAAATTTCGACTTGATTTGGATATTCCATTGTCAGTGCACAGAATGTGCGAGAACCGACAACTTCGGAGATCCGCAGCGGGGTTTGTCCATCAAGGAGAAACTCAGCCAAGTCGATTCCATGGATGGCTAATGTATCCAGTGCATGTGACGTATCATCACCTTGACGTTGTACATTCTTGGAATATCGAATCGATTGAATAGCGCCAATTTTGCCTGCCCGAATTTGGGTTTGCGCATCAACGATGCACGGATGGAATCGTAGAAGGAATCCGCTCTTGAGCGTCTTTCCTTCGTGAACGGACGTAGAGACGAGCGATGAAGCATGATCAAACGTTGCTGCAATTGGTTTCTCAAGAAAGACATCGACTCCTTTGTTGAGAAACATCGTACCGAGCTCGTAATGAGTCTCATTGGGCGCTGCTACGATGACAGAATCGATGTCGAACTGCTCGACAAGCGTACTAGGGTCATCGTGCAACAAGATACGACCGCTTTCAATCCGTGCGAGTGCAGCTGGATCCACATCGCATGCAACGATGCATTCGATGTCCGCTTTCTCAGCAAGACGCTCCAACGCACGGAGATGTTTTGATCCCCACCTGCCACAACCAACGACACCTATTCGTTGCGGCATAGTTCAAGGGCAACCTCTCAGCAATTGAGGTTTGGCTTCTCACCCTGCTAGTAATCGTAGTAGGCGTATGCTGGATATTCAATATCAAAGGCCACAACATCGGTTAACTCCATGCTTGTCAGGTTGTGAACGGTGATGCCAGCGCCAGAGAATGCATAGATGAAATCACCCATGAAGATGGTCCGTCGAATGTTTTCATCTCCACCCCACCAGTGGTTGACGCCTTCATCATTGAGGAGAGAAGAATGATTGACTTCACCATGAACAGACATGCTTCCAGTTGCCTCATCGACATTGACAATGACGGCTTTTGAAACGTATTCATAGTACCAATGGTAACCCCAATCCTCGTTGTAGGCCTCAACATATCGATAAGTTGAGAGTGGAACAGCAAGCATTTCCTTTGGCCCCCAGTACTGGAACGCCTTGTGTTCGTACATGGCTTCAGAATAGGACCATGTCCATTGACCATCATCTGGATCATCAACAGGTGAAAGCATCAGTGTATCGGCAACAGCTGGCTGTGTTAAGTCGCTGATGTTGAAGGTAGAAAGACGTGTACTCGACCAATCGAGCCCCAATCCGTCTTCTCCAGCAGGACCCATACCGATGGTTAGAAGCATATTATCGTGAAGTGGATGAATATAGGTTGAAACACCAGGAACTTCCAGTTCGCCAAGGATTGTTGGTGTTGATGGGTCCGATAAATCAATGGTCCAAAGCGGATCGATTTGTTCGAATGTGACAAGATAAGCACGGTCTTCAACAAATCGTGCAGACCAAATGCGTTCTCCTTCTGCAATACCGTCGATGCGACCGTACTCAAGCAGGATTTGTTGATCCGTTTGCGGATCAACGCCACGAACGAGTGTAATGACCGATGAGGACATCGGTTCAGAATCCTCCATCCACCACCGATTCCATTGGCCAACAGTTGTTGCAACGCGCAGAACCCCTTCATGTTCAGATAAGCTGAATTGATTCAGAATCTGTCCATCAATTCGTCCTGAACCGGTGTAGGTTGTAACTCCTGGTACGGAGATGTCGAAGGTGTGTATGTTGGTCATATCATCGACCTCGTCTTGGCCCCAGAACCACCACCAATCCCATGCGTTCTCGGTCAAAACCAATGCATCTGCTGATGCGTACACGAGTGGGTGATTGCTGAGAAGGTGGTCCGATTCGTAATCGAATGTTGGTGAAATCAAATCAAGAGAGAGAATGTTGGTAAATCCACGGCTGAATCCATCCATTGGTTTTGCAAAATTCACACACTCCTCAGAACGCATGTCGTGCTCGATGATTTGACCATCAACGCGTTGGTAGATCTTTGGAACAAGTTCCTCCAATGTTATGGATTCGAGAACTTTTTCGTTTGCCTGAATGGCCTCATAGGCAATCATTTCACGGTAGGTTCTGCGCTGTGGATCATCCCAGTTGAGTTCGTAGTAAGCGCTCGGCATGTTCAACCAATTCGATAACCCAGGAACGTTCAACCACGAGTGTGTGACGGCGCGAATGGAACCGTCAATCTCTCGTGCATCGACATTGTAACCCTCTAAGTAGAGTTCCTGAATCACCTCAGGATTCGACCTGTCTGAGATGTTGTATGTGGTGTACTTGGTCAATGAATTGACTCTCCACTGACTGTAATCCCCGCCCCAGCGTAAGTATTCGTAGAGGTCATCCTCGGAATCGATGCTCCATGAGTTGTAACTGGAGAGTACAATCAATCGTTCGCCCTGTAACATCATTGAAATCGGCGAACCTTCAATGGAAGAGTTGCTTGCAAAATCGATTTCGCCATACTCTGGAACGCTCATAATCGAGAGCGTTGAACCCTGTAGAGCATAGATGAAGTATCCATCCGTTTTGATGAAGTCCGCTTCATCAACGCCCTGCTCTTGGTTGTTCGTGCCACTGAAGTCTTCACCTTGAGTTCGGGTTTGTGGTTGAGCAGAACCAGCGTCACTGTCGCCATCCATTGCAGATTCTGCAACCATTCCATCATCAAACATCCCCCAACCGTAGTCGTATTGTTCTTCCACTGCTTGCAGCAATTGCGTTCGATATTCTTCAGCAATACTCGCCTTGAGATCGTCTTCCATATCTGCACATGAGTCGAACTGAACCAAGTGCGGTTGCGAAATGGTTCGATTTGTTTGGGTTCTCCAATCATCGGGTAATTCTGTAGAAAAATCATCACGCACGCTGCCGATGCACCCTGCTGTAAGCATCAAGAGCACGAGGCTAATGGACGTAAGAATTCTGTTGCCCATGAGGTTCGTGTTCCATTTCGTGGTTATGAACCAGTTGGTCTATTGTTAGCAAAATTGTTGAACAGAATTATGTAATGTAGGCCGAAGGAAGAACTATGCCAGAAAATGTCGAAATCGAACGGCGTTTTCTTGTTGATGGGCGATTCGAGCGACCGTGGGTCCACGAATCAACGAAATGCATCGAAATTAAACAGTGGTACCTCGACCATAGAGAATTCAATGTATCCACAGAGGATGGCGCTGTGATGTACAGCGACAAGCAATTGGTATCTGGGCTATCGGTTGAAGTGTGCAATTTGTTGCTTCAAGAACCAGACTGGACGGTCCGAATTCGTAAATCACATTCATCGTATATTCTGACACTAAAAGGATCGAGAAAGGGTGCTGCTGCGACAGAATTCGAATGGGGGATTGAACGCAACATTGCAGCATCCATCGTAGATGATTCGCTGCACCCCTTCGTTGAAAAAAAGCGCTATATCTGGACAAATGCCGATGGATTTGTTTGGGAAATTGATGAGTTTGAAAGCAATCTTGCTGGGCTTATCATTGCTGAAGTCGAGCTGGAAGATGAGGACGCCACGGTCGAAATTCCACCATGGGCAGGAATGGAATTGACCTACTTACGAGGTTGGTCAAATGCCTCCTTTGCTCGGATGCTCACTCGTCAATAGCTGATGAGTGCCCTAACAATGCGATCTAACTCAACATCAGTAAGTCCGTGATGGACTGGTATGGAGACGAGTTGCTCAGAGAGACAGGTTGTGGTTGAGAATGCTTCACTTGCTTGACGATGTTCATTGTAGACTGGATGTTGGTGACAAGGAACAGGATAGATTTGACGTGCATCGATGTCGTGGTGAGACATGTGTTGTATGAAGGATTCAATATTGTCTGCTTGTACGCAGTATTGGTGCCATGCGTGTCCAGAATCCGGACGGACTTGAGGGGCTTCCAATTTTGGATTTGTAGCAATCACGCTGCTCAATGTTGCAGCGTTTGACCGGCGAGCATCGAGCCAGTCGTCAAGGTGCTTCAATTGCACACGACCAATGGCGGCAAAGACCTCCGACATCCGCATGTTGGTTCCAACCTCTTGCGATTGAAGCGAACCATCTCTTCCGTGATCAACAATGGCTTTGATTCGAGCTCCAATCTCACTATCAACAGATGTGATCATACCCCCCTCGCCCCCAACGGCAACATTCTTTGATGGGAAAAATGAGAAGCAGGAAATGGTTCCAAGCGCGCCTGCCATGGTTGCGGCTCCATTGTGAACAATAGAGGCCCCGTGGGCTTGGGCAGCATCTTCGATCAACGCAAGATTGTGTTCTCTGCACAAATCGATTAGGTCAGTCCCATAGCACTGTCCGAACAAATGGACGCCAATGACGCCCTTTGTCTTTGGAGTGATGCGGTTTTTCACATCCTCAACATCGAGGCACCAATAATCAGGCTCAACTTCAGCGAAAACTGGTATTGCTCCAGTCATGGAAACGGAGGTTGCCGTTGCTATGAAGGTAAACGAGGGAACAATCACTTCGTCTCCTGCTCCAATCCCCAGGAGTCGAAGTGCAGCAATAAGCGCGCCAGACCCACTGTTGCATGGGGAGGCAAACTCAACACCACAATACTCTGCAAACTCTTGGGCAAAGGCACGACCTTGTGGACCTTTGACCCAACGTCCTGAATCCAGCGTACTGACCGCAGCCTTGCGCATTTCGTCCGTCCATGATGGTCGTGCTAATGGAATACGTTCAGGCATGTTTCGGCGAATGAACCGAACTTCAAGAGCATGCGCCTTGACCCATCTGCGCGACGCGCACTTCAAGACCTCAAGCACCTCTGCTTGGTTATGGTGTCTGATGAAGAGCAACCCTCTCCATCGGAATTCGCTTCAATCGTCAACGACATTCTAGACTCAAACGTGTCTGCTGGTCCGAAGAAGAAATTTAAACCAAAAGGGCTCTTTCTCGGTGAACGAAGGGATTCAGGAGCCCCAATCGATATTCCTTCGCAAGTCTTAGCCCGTCATGCAGCAATGCTTGGGTCAACAGGCTCCGGGAAAACGGTGATGGCAAAGGCCTTGATTGAAGAGGCAGCCTTAGCAGGAATCCCTTCCCTGATTATCGATCCACAAGGTGACCTTGCACGGCTCGCTCTTGGCATCGATGAGTCTAAACTTATCGAGAAAGACGGTGATGTTGATAGGAAAAGAAAATTATTGGAAAACAGTGAGATTCGAATATGGACCCCGCTTCGAAGTAAAGGGTTACCTCTATGCATTGACCCTTTTCGTGCACCCCCTTCAGACCTCGACCCCGAGGAAGCTATCACAGCATGGGATATGGTTGCAGCTGGTTTCACCAGCCTTGCCGGGTACGACGTCGAAAAGGCGCAGGGCAAGGTCGTCAAACCGTTTCTGTACGAAATTCTCGTCGAGGGAACGCGCTGCGGCCTTGATGTAGGTGATTTCCAATCGCTTGCTCGAGTTGTTCGTGAACCTCACCAAGAGTTCACTCGATTCCTTTACCCGCATTGTTTCATCGAAGATGATGAAGGCGAGAAACCCGATGTCCCAGGTTGGGATGAGGTCATGTTTGAGCATCGACTTACGGACTTCGAAGAGCGATTGCCGAAGACAACACGTAACGATCTTGCTCGAAGGCTTGCAGCCTTCTCAAGCGGAGTGAACCAACTGCTTTTCTCTAATGGTGTGCCTATCGATATCGACTCGTTCGTAGAGCCTGCTATTCCAGGTAAAATTCCTCTCAACATTGTTTATCTCAATACCATTCAAGATGAGGCGCAAAAGCAGTATTTCGTCCAAGAACTTTCACGTGAGTTGTACGACTGGATGCTCACTCAGCAGCCAGCGGAGGGTGAATTGAAGCTTCTCTTCTTCATGGACGAAGTTGCTCCGTATCTTCCCCCGCACCCTCGGAACCCCCCCGCCAAAGATTTGATCAAATTGATTTTCAAACAGGCTCGGAAATATGGGGTCGCATGCGTTCTCGCAACGCAGAACGTCTCTGATGTTGATTACAAGATCTTGGCTCAAGCGAACACGACCTTCATTGGACGCTTCACACAACCACAGGATGTTGAGAAAGTTCGCCACCTTCTCAAGGAGAGTGGAGGCGACCAAGATTTGGTCGCACAATTGCCAACACTTGGCCCAGGGCAGTTCCAGATGGTTGCTCCCGATGTTGACCCAGCACCCGTCCCCATCCAGTGTCGCTGGCTGTACACCGATCACGGCGCTCCGCTCAATGAAGATCAAGTTGAGGACATCATTTCTGCTGAGATACGGGCTTGGGCAAAGTCGCGTTCTGCTGGTCGAAAGGGCCGAGGTACAGGGGCGGCTCATGCAGCAAGCCGAGGATCGAACTGGTCCAATGGAAATCAGGATGATAACTCCGAGAGCATCGTCGAAACAGCACGAATTCAGGCTATCGGCGGGATGACTGCAGCCAGTCGAGGCATTGTTGACGAGTCTGGATTTGAAGTACGACTCATGGGCGGGTTGTCTGTTCTCAAGGATGGACGGGATCCGCTGTATACCATGCAAGCAGCCGTCAATGGGGCGTCCGTCATTGCCCTCGCTTGGGCATTTGTCGCCTTGTTGGAGGCATGGCGAATCGGCGACATTGGATGGTTCGGACTTGCTTCTAGCGGCATCATTACGCTTACAGTCGGCCTCTTTATTTCGCTTGAGCTCATCCTTTCCCATGATTTGGTTTTGCTCAGAAAATTGGCAAGGTTTGCGCGCCTGTTCCAATTGTTCCTCGTTGCTTGGATCTGGATATTGTTCTCTTGGTCAACCTGGGGCTCTCTGGATTTAATGGGCCTTGATTCATTTCTCGAAGTGGTCGTTGTTTGGGTAACAGTATTCACATGCATTGACTTCATCAATCGATTCCGTCTTGGCAGAATCCGATGGAATGGCGGGAGTGCCCTGGACAAAGTCATGGGTTTAACAGCAATACTAACCGATTCGCAGATGTCTGAAATGAGGGCGAATTCAACTCAGATTTTGGGCGTCTTCCGATGGATTCTCCATGGACTAACCGTCGTTTGGCTTTCCATGCTTATTGCTTTTGCAGTTCCATTTGATACTGCACCTTCTTGGCTGAATGAAATGGCAAATGTTCATCTTTGGCTCGCTTCACTCTACGCATTAATTTTCTTCAGTGAAGGTTGGCTACGAGCACGTAAACGTTACGTAGAAAAATAATGTTGAAAAGACTCTTTCAGCGCAGGAAGATTCGGATCGTATACGCAATATAGTAACAAAAACAAAACACTGTTAGCCAAGAAACAACAAGGAGTGTTGATTGGTTACAGGACCTCATGTCTGAGAAATGATTTTTCCGATTCTTGATGAGGATGTATGCCCAATTGATCCAATATAACCACATCACGAAGGCTAACAGCAAGTGGATAACAGGGTTTTGAATAACTGAAGTATCTCTCCATATCCGATGGACAGCAATCATGAAGAATCCAGCAAATCCGAGCCCTGCTAATTGTTTAGGATGTGGTAATGCATAAGGAATGAGAAGTGAAAAAATCATCAGATGGTAGCCATAGTGCACCTTCGAATAGAATATGAAAACCCACAAAATGCACAATACAAAAGCGGGTACAATTTCAATTTTCTCCAACAAGGCTGCGACCCATGTCATGAGCAATGCGAGGACAAAAATCAAGTGTAGAAAGGAACTTGGTACAAAGTAGATATATTCTCCAAAAAATCGCCAAAACGACATCCCACGTTGTTCAACATCGGAAACGGTTTCGGCTAGTTGTTCGCCAGAGGCTGGTTGCTGGCCAGTGAGGTAAAAATTGAGAAACTGCAAAAATTCGTCGGGCGCATAGAGTAGAAATGGTAATGTCACAAGTATACCTATCCCAAGTCCAATTACCATTGCATTGAATCGATCTTCCCATAACTTTGGCCCAATGGCAGAGAGGGGTGCACAGAGCGCTGGAAACACCTTTGTCATTGCTCCCAAACCAAAAACTGCAGCAGCTTTGTACCAACTTTTGCGAACAATGAACAAAAGCGCAAGAAGTAAGAAACTCACAATTATCGCATCATCCTGCATCATCATTATCGTGGTGTACATTGAAAAAGGCGACACGATGAAAAAAACAGAACCCGCAACCGCATAACGTTTCTCGAAAAATGAGATCAGAATTTGATACAGAATGACCGATGACAAGAAAACAAACATGGCAAACCAGCAAACCCAAATCAATGCAGTGTTCCCTAAGAGTACAGCAGGAACGAAGAGGTAATTGATGATGGGTGGAGACAATGTTACGTATTCTGTGTCTCTGTAGAGTAAATCTCCATCAAGAATCGTCTCCGCACGATCTCTGAAAATATCCAAATCTTTGTGTTCAACTCTCGCTGAATCATTCTCTATCTCGTATGCAATGACCAGTGGTGCACAAATTATGAAGGTTAAGAACAGGAGCACAAGGTAAATTTTCTCGTTCGAGAAAGCCCCCAACCTCTCAAACAATTGAACGAACCTTTGGTTGGTTTTTCCAACGAAATTTCGAAGTTTGTCAATTAAACTTGACATGTCGATTACTCGTTTCGACCCGACTTTGTTTGTGATATATATGTTCCCCAGTGAATATCTATTTGGCCCCTCTCTATGTCGGCCGTTTATGGATGCCGAGCAATTAGATTTGTCAATCATAGTTCCTGTTCTTGATGAGGAAGATAATTTGATTCCACTGGTTGAGGAAATAAAGTCAATTCTTGAGGATATGCCTTTTGAGATTATTTTTATCGATGACGGTTCAACAGACAACTCACTTAAAATTATGACGGATTTGAAAGGAACAGAAAGCAATGTTCGAGTCATTAAACACAGGCGAAACTTCGGAAAAGCAGTCGCTCTTAAGACAGGGTTTGCTGCTGCGAAGGGCCAAATTTCGATCACAATGGATGGCGATTTGCAGGACAATCCCTCAGAGATACCTCGGTTTATTGAAGAAATTGAGAAAGGAAACGACATTGTTTGTGGCTGGAGGGCAAAGCGTCGCGACAACATCTTCAAACGCTGGCCGTCGAAAATATACAACCGATTGGTTCGATTGATGTGCGGAATCAAAATACATGACATGAATTGTGGTTTCAAGGCTTACGACACAGATTTAGCAAAATCGCTCAACTTGTATGGCGACATGCACAGGTACACGCCAGTGCTTGGGAAAATGAATGGTGCTAGGATTAGTGAGATTGCGATCAATCACCGCCCACGCTTGCATGGGAAATCGAAATATGGGTCAAAGCGACTCTTACGCGGTTTTTTCGACCTCATCACGGTCTCCTTTCTGATGGCTTTTCTTGAACGGCCGATGCATTTGTTCGGCAAAGTAGGGGGTTTCCTTTCAACGGTAGGTCTAGCAATCTGCAGTTATTTGGTCATCGTCAAGTACGCCTTTGATGAGGGTATTGGGGATCGTCCACTTCTTTCTTTAGGAATTTTGTTGATTATCATTGGAGTCCAGTTCTTCCTGTTGGGGTTACTTGGAGAAACAATCACATATCGTTCAAGCGAGAACAATACAAACCAGTCAGCAAGCAAAGAGTTGTAACTACTCTTGTTCGAACCTTTCTTTTGAAAACATGAGTGTTCCTATTCCAAAGGTAACGACTTCAGTGAAAATATTGATCAATCTCGATAGAACCACAAGAATTCCAGCCACACCTCCGCCAATAAAGAACGTTAGATTGACTGTGAAAACCCCTTCGCGAGCGCCGAGTCCTGCCGGAAGAAAGAATGCAGAAAATCCAGCCAACCAAGCAAGAGAAAAGGCACCGATGAGGTGCAGTAAGGAAGCATCAACACCAAGTCCCATTAAGATGAATTTGTGCGCTAATCCCCACAGAAGCCATGAAAGCATCATGAGAATGAGTGTAATTGAATAAATTCTACGAGTCATGGTTGTCTCTTCATCCCATTCACCCCGTCCTAACAACGCAAACGGCTTCCGTACGGCTTTTTGTGTCAGTTTAGGACTAATAACAGGAAACAAACTTGCGATTGCAATAGAAATCAATGCTCCTTTTGCAGAGAATGAAATTCCCTCCAAGTCGAGAAGAAAGAGGCCAGCTAATACAGCGGAAGAAATACTGATGATCAATTCCCACACAAACGATTCCAAGACAATTCCTTTCCCATACCTTCGGGCGACGTAGACTCTTCCGGCTATGAGGCTAACCTTTCCAGGCACATACTTTGCAATATTCGTTGTCCACCATATAGCAAAACACATTCGATAAGAAACGTCTTTACCACAACCAAGCATCAAAAATTTCCAGATAATTGGACTCAGAGCAACGACTCCGAATATGCACAACACCGATAAGAAAATGATTGGCTCGGAGCTGAATAACGTATCAATAACATCGATTTCACTTGCTTGAATTTGTTGCCAAACGAACCAAAAGGAAAGAAGGACAATGACGGCAGTTAGCGATTTGCCGACTATTGTAGACACATTTGTGGAGTGAGTGCGAGTCTCCATTCAATCAACTCCATACCATTGTTTCATTGCAGTTATCAGCGACTCAGATGAGTACTTTCTTGCAACTTCAGCATGAGCATGATGAGAAAATTGCTCTCTTTTTCCAATATCTTGAATCAAATCTACCATTGCCATATGCAGGGCATCTACGTTGTTTTCAGGTACGATAATTCCAGATTTTTCATGTTCTATCGTTTCCTTGATTCCTCCACAATCGGTACCAATGACTGGAACGCCACTCATCATCGCTTCGAGCACTACAAGTCCAAGACCTTCCTTCTCCCCCAATGCGGTTGTCTTTGAAGGCAAGATGAATAAATCGGCATTTTCATAGAAACCTGCAATTTCGCTTCGTTGTTTGGAACCATGGAACACGACCTTCTCTTCGATCTGTTCTTGACGAGACAATTGCTCTAGGTAATCGAGCTCAGGACCATCACCTACAATGTCCAATGCGTAGTCAGACAATGAATCATGTTCCGAAAATTTCCTAAACGCTTTGATGAGGATATCAACCCCTTTTACTTCCATGAGCCGTCCGACAAAGAGGATTCGTTTTGTTTCACGGGGTTTGGAGGCAGGTCGAGAGAAATTTTCCAGTCCGAAGACCATCGGTAATACGAAGTCTCGACCTCCTGTATCTCCATAACGTCGTTCTATGATTGATCGAAGTTCCTCGGATACGAAATGAAGATTACGAGCAGAATGAATTGCTTTCTTTGCTAAACGTTGAGCGATTCTCATTTTATCGATTAAAAACACATCAGTACCGTGCATCGATATGAAGAGAGGGGGCTTCCTTCCCATCGCCTTCTTAGTTACATACCCACCTGGGATGAGCCAGTGGGCGTGAACGATGTCAGGATTTAATTCTCGAACGAGTTTTTTGGTCGCCTTCTTCCACCTTCTCAAAAAGGTGTAAAAAAGGAACGCCTTGCCTATCGATTTCTTGACTTGCTTGTGCATATCTCCGCGATAAGCAAGCGTTTGACTCTCCTCTTTCGCATATGCGAATCTTCGAATTTCGACACCTTCGATTATCTCTTGAAGAGGGAGGCCGGGTGCATGAGGGCAATGAACCACGACTCGAGCAAAGGAAAGGCATACCTTTGCTAATTCATGCATAAATGGTGCAACATGGTCGTTCTTATGTCTTGGATAGACATGTGTATTGAACAGGATGATTGGTTTGGAATTCAAATCATCATCCATGTTTTCTCGTTTGATTCATAACTTATTATTCATCCTCCTGTATAGAGGATTTTTTGCTTTCTCGTGAGCAATACCATAGATACCGTTTCTATTGTATCGTCAATAGAATACTTTGCAATCTTGTAATTATTTTGTAGCCATGGGAGGTTTAGTGATAGTATGTACTTGAACAAAATGGTAGCATTATTGATGATTGCGCTCATGGCGAGCGTTGGCCTAGCTGGTTGTGTTGGAAACGATGACGGAGACGATGACGATCTTTCTGTCACACTGATTGACCTAACACAAGCAACAACAACCGATTGCCCTGATGGTGGGACAACCATCTACACAGGTCTTGATGACGACAACGATGGCGTCCTCGATACAGATGAGCGTGACACAACGTTCCACGCATGCAACGGTGCAGATGGTTCCAATGGTGCCGATGGTTCCAATGGTGCCGATGGTTCCAA
>CENX01213707.1_pt1 | contig 14806 bp, 14 predicted proteins | sample 361321 | NCBI WGS metagenome assembly CENX01 (sample SAMEA2619678, study PRJEB7988) | marine metagenome | isolation source: saline water (ENVO:00002010), including | reverse complement strand
ACAAATGAAAATGTAGCCAGACATTTAGAAAATAAGAATATAATTAAGATAATTTTTATTAAAAATAAATTAATTAACTTTGTTTATACGTAATTTTATATTTCTAATAGTTCTCTCTGGCTGTTCATCTTTCCAGGAAATTAAAGGTACAGTTGATTTTGATGGGACCTTCACAAATTCAGATAAATTTCACTTTAAAAAATGCTTAAGCAAATTAGATACTAATTTTAAACTCTATGATTTAAGTGTTACTGGATTTGCAGAAAACATTACTAGTGAAGGCTTAGAATTTAATACTAAAATTAATGCTAAATTGTCAGTTGAGGTCGAAGGTTCAGAAGAAGTGATGTATATGGAGTCTTCAAGAGTAAATACGACAAATTATATTTCCAGCAACATGGCAGAAGAAGAAAATAAAAGATTGAGAGAGATGCTGCTAGATGATTTCTGTACAATTCTATTAAAAAATGCCTGAGTCGAATACTGATATAAATAAATTCTTAGAGTTAAACAACTTCTCTAATAAAAAGTTCTTCATATTTGGCGAAGAGCCTGCCCTGTTAGTCAGAGTAAAAAATCATGCTCTAGCAAAAGAAGACTTAAGAATGATAGAAAAAGTATATTTAAACATGGAACAGGAAGGTTTTGAGCAAAACTTTCATCAAGCAATACTGTCTAATAGTCTTTTTAATGAAAAAAAAGCTGTGTTTATTAATTTAGATAAAAATCGTTTAAATAAAGGTTTAATTCAGCTATTTCAGACTATATCTGAAGCAAATACTGATAATTTTATATTCATTGAGGTTAAGAGCATACCTAGAAAAACTATTTTAAAAGATGTTATTCCAATTTTTGAATCTACCGCACATATTGTAGAGTGTTCAATGAATTATGATTCAAATGTAAGAGATTTTTTAAAAGCTAATCTACCAAGTATTGTTAATAATGATAAAAACATAAGTAATCTAATTAATTTATATGAGGGCAATTTTTCTTTGCTAGCTAATGACCTTGAAATCCTCAAGGTTCTTAATTTAAAAAATGAAGAGGAAATTTTAAACATTTTTAATAATAATGGAATTAGAAAAAGTTCAAGGTTAATTGAACACATAAGCAAAAGGGAAGCTAATCAAGCTGTCGATATCCTTGAGTCTATGAAGAGTAATGATAGAAATTCAATTGCTCTACTTATATGGATTCTAGCAAGAGATTGCCAAGCCTTAAGATCACTGAAAGAGAATAATGGTAATCTTAGATCTCTTAATATCTGGGATAATCAAATTAAATGGTATGAAGCATTATCAAAAAGAATTTCACATCAGCAAATCAAACAATCAATTATTATGCTTGATATAGCAGATAAAAGTTTAAAAGGGATCATTGATGGAGACCCATGGATCCGGGCAAAAGATATAGTTTTAGAGTTATCTGCTTAATTGAATAAAGATTTAATCCAATTCCAAATAATCGCAATTATTCTTTGAAAAAAGCCTAGCTCTTCAACAGATTCTAGATAGATTAAATCAGACTGATAAATAATATTATTGTCTCCATCAAATACCTTAACTGTTCCTGCCTTATCCATTGAATTAACAGGAGCAAGTACTGTTGTGTCTGCTGTCACTTCATATCTTAGAGAATCCCTTTGATCTCTTTGCAATGTTAAGACAACATCTTCAGGTATTCCTATGTTTACATTATCTCTTTTGCCTGCAATGACTTGAACTGATTTAAGGGGATCATTTTTTTCAAATAATTTTTCTGTTTTAAAGTACCTAAATCCATATACCATTAAATTAGATACATCATTAAACCTTTTATCATCTTCACTTCCTAAGACTACTGCCACTAATCTCATACCATCTTTAACGGCAGACCCCACAAGACAGTAGCCTGCTGATTGGGTATAACCAGTTTTCACACCGTCGAAAGTTACACTAGCATTATCTCTCCATAGAAGTTGATTTCTATTTTTTTGAGCTATGCCAGCATAAGTGAAAGATTTTTGGGAATAATGTCTATAGTGCTCTGGAAAATTTTTAATTAGTTCCCCTGTTAATATTGCTAAGTCATATGCTGATGTAACGTTCAACGGATCAGGTAAACCTGATGCATTATTAAAAGAGGTATTTTCCATTCCAAGTTCCTTAGCCTGCTCATTCATTAAATATGTAAAATCCTCTTCGCTTCCCGCTACATGTTCTGCTAGTGCTACACTTGCGTCATTACCAGATTGAATAATCATTCCTTTGATTAATTCTTGTACTGGTACTTTGGTACTCTCTCTAATAAACATTCTAGATCCAGGAGTTTTCCATGCATTTATTGAAATTTTTGGAGTATCAGTTAAAGATATGAAATCTTTTTCTATAAAGTCTGCAACAACATAGCTTGTCATTAATTTAGTCAAGCTAGCAGGTTCAACAGGAGCATCAGCATTAAAGCTTGCCAAAACTTTTTTAGTATTTGGCTCATAAAGGATATAACTGCCTATACCTAGATCAGGTGGATTAGGTATTGCAGCTGATAAATTAATGCTTAGAAAGGTTAGGAATATAAACTTGATCTTATTCATAAAATTTATTTGAAATTTCCATTGCAAGCTGATGGACAGCTAAAGCATATTTACTACTTCGATTATATTTAGTTATAACCCTAAAATTGTCAAATCCTAAATAAAGTTTTGTTAAATCTTTTTGTTGGACCAAGATAGGTGAAATTAAAGATAAATATTTTTCCTCAAAATCAAACCCAGCTTTCTTCAGCTCTTCTGCATAAATTTTTGTTCTAAAGTTATTGAGCTCAAATGGTAAATTTAGTTCATTTATTTGATCTTCACTTAAATTAATGAAATCTCCATTAAAATCAATTTGAATTGCAGCAATCTTTCCTTTAACCCAGCCATTAGCCTGCAAGTAATTAGCAACACTTGCGATACCATCTTCTTTCGAGCCTAATAAATCAACAATACCATTAAGATCATAGTCCACACCATAGGCATTGTAACTAGAAGGTATAAATTGGCCTAGACCAATTGCGCCAGACCATGAACTCTTTATTTTTTTTGGGTTTAGCTTATATCTTTTAGACAAAATGAATAGTTGTATTAGCTCTTTTTGCCAAAAACTACTATTTGGTTCAAATGCTCTTGTAAAAATTGTGTCTAATGGGTTATAAGAACCATAATAACTGCCATAATTTGTTTCCATTCCTATTATTGAAGCAATATAGAATTTTGAAACTCCAAAATCTTTTTCAGCTGATTCAAATATATCAATGTGATCTTTCAAGAACAATACTCCATTATTGATTCTCCTAGAAGTCACTCTTTTACTTAGATAATCATCCCATGTTGCCTTTACTTCTGGCTGATTGCTTCTAGCTTGAACAGCCCTATTGGATGGCTCTGCATCCTTTAAATAATCTATTATTTCTTCTCGGCTTAGATCTGAGCCTTCAACTGCCATATCTATAAATTCTTGTATGTCTGCTCTTTCTAAAATTTCTGAAGAAGCATTAAACGAAAAAAATAATATCAATAGTCTTATCATCTTAAAAAACTCCTGGATGAAAAAATTAAACCAATCATCATTGAAAAGCATAACAGAGATGAACCGCCCTTAGTAAAAAAAGGTAATGGAAGACCTACTACAGGAATTAAGCCACTGACCATTAATATATTGAGCAAGAAACTAAATCCGATGACCAAACAAAAGTAAGTTCCTAAAAAATATGGAGATAGATCATCGGTAAGTCTTTTTTGCTCCATTGATATTACTGTTGTTAATACTATAAAAAGGCCAAGCAGCATAAAGATAGATAACACACCTAAAAAGCCAAATTGTTCCGCGTAAATTGAGAATATAAAATCTGTATCAGCTTCAGGTAAGAAATTAAATTCATTCTGTTTGCTGTTAAGGAAGCCTTCTCCAAACAAGCCGCCTGAACCAATACTTATCTCAGACTGCAATATATTCCATTTTTCAGATAAACTCTGATCAGAGGAAAACCAGCTAATTATTCTCTCTTTTTGATATGCAGTTAAACCAAAACTATAGATGATTGGAGATAATAAGATTCCTAATCCTGCCATACCAATAAAATATATTCTGTGCATGCCACATATAAATAAAAGCATCAATCCTAATAGTATATAAACTAACCCTGTCCCAAGATCTGGTTGAATAATTATTGGAGTAGCGGAAATGAACAGGACTCCAAGCAGAAATATTGCCCTAAAGCTATTAAACTGAAAACTATAAAACCTTAGGTACTGTATGACAAATATCGCAAATGTTATCTTCATGAATTCTGAAGGCTGCAGGCTTAAAAAACCAAAATCAAGCCATCTTTTTGAACCCTTTACTTCGCTTCCTAAAAATTCTACGCTCAAGACAATAATGATATTGAAGAGAAATAGTACCCAGCCAACAGAAAGTATCCGATTAAGATTTATTTGATTGAAAATTAATGTCACTAGTAAAATCGCGAAGGTATTTATCAATAAAAATCTAATAAAATAATAAATATCTATTGAGGTCACAGAATAAACTGTAAGAGAGCCAACAAATATTATTAAAGCTAAACAAAAAATTATTGTTGAAGTTCGAAGATCAAGTATCATTAAGCAATTCCTTTAATACATCTCTAGCAATTGGGCCTGCGACCCTTCCTCCACTCTCACCATTTTCAACGATGACAGCAATTGAATATCTTGGGTCATCAAAAGGAGCATACCCTATAAATATTGCATGATCCCTGAGATTAATATTTTCTCTTACTTGGTCGTATTCTTCTCTTGAGTCGATATCAACTACTTGAGCAGTGCCGCTTTTACCTGCTAGATTTAAATTACCAGCCTTAATTCTGTATCCTGTTCCATTCGATGAATAAACAACGTCAATTAATGCCTGATTTAATTTCACCCAATCAGCTTCTTCGATTTCAACATCTATTGAGAAATCTAAATCATTTTTGTTCACTAAATGAGGGAGTTTATACTGACCTTTAGAAGCTAACATTCCGGCAATCAATGAAAGATGTAAAGGGGTTGTTAACATATAGCCTTGGCCAATACCTAGATTTATGAAATCTCCTTTGAAAAGATCTTTACCAAAGTTTTTTCTTTTCCATGCATCATCAATTAAAGGGCTATATTGATGTGGATAACAATCTTCACATAACTTAGAACCAAATGAAGAAGATTTTAATAATTCAACAAATTTAGATTTTTCATACTTTACAGATAAATTCATGAAAAATGGATTTGAACTTTCTATTAGTGCTTTATTTAAATCTGTATAGCCATGACCACCCTCTTTCCATGCATTAAATACTCTTTGCTCTTCTTCAAATCTGAAGAATCCATCATCAAATATTGTTTCATCCCAATTTGTATATGAATTACTAATAGCAAAGGTTGCGAATAGTGGTTTTATTGAAGAGCCAGGAGGGTATAAACCCATAAATGCTCGGTTGAAAAGAGGTCTTGAAGAATCATTCAAAAGTTCTTGATACTGAGAACTAGATATATCTTTAAGATCATTAGCGCTTATAGAAGGCGTACTTACAGCAACAGGAATACTGAAGTCTTTTAAATCAATTACAACAACTGAACCTTTATTTCCTTGCATTAACTCATATGCTAATTTCTGAGCTTCATAATCTATAGATATTGTAATTTCATCACCTTCCGAAAATGGTTCTTCATTAGTTATAACTCTTCTATCGCCTCTGGCATTCCTTTGAAAGAATTTTTTTCCATGCTTGCCTTGCAATTCATGTTCATACACCCGCTCAATGCCTGATTTACCTACTTTTCTCCATAGCTTAGGATCATAGTCATTAATCCTAGTAGAAAAGTGGTCAGTATCAGATTCAGTAAGATATCCCATATGCCCTAATACGTGAAAAAAAGATGGATGAGGATCATACTGTCGCTCATAATCCTCAATAATAGAAAAACCTGTCAAACTGTCTCCTCTTACTAGAAACTTAGCTAATTCTTCTTGACCTATTGTTGATAGAACAATTTCAGAGCGTCTTAATTTCAATGACTGCTCTACTTTAGATTCAATCTCCTCAAATGTTGCTCTATCAGCAAATATATTTGCAAAAGCCTGTATTGATTCTTTGCTGGGCTTCTGTTCTAGATCTATGGCAATTGAATATATCTTTCTATCTTCTGCTAGAACTATTCCATCTTTCGATAAAATTCTTCCTCTTTTAGGATATATATATTCAAAATCATTTATATTTTGCTCTCTAAGATCTCTTAGCTCTCCTCCTTTAATGATCTGTAAATAAAAAAACCTTCCGGTAGAGATAGCTAGAATGATGATAAAAAAGGAGAGAAGAAGTTTTGTTCTTCCTCGGTATATTGCAAATCTATTATCTTTCAATTTTGGTGATAAGGATGGTTAGTAAATATGCACTGTGCTCTGTAAATTTGCTCTAAGAGCATTATTCTAAAAATTTCATGTGAAAATTCCATATCAGAGAATGAAATTAATTTCTTAGCTTTCGTCTTTACATCAGCACTTATTCCAAATGCTCCTCCAATTATTAAGTGTATCGTCTTGTTCTGAGAAAAAATAAGTTTTGAAAAATTTTCTGAATTAAATTTTTCTCCTTCTTTATCAAAACAATAAAATATATCAATATCTTTTAATTCTTTCATAAAAAGCTCACCTTCATGATTAATAAGCTCTTTATTAGAACTAAATTTTTTTTTGTGCGATAAGGGAATAGTTTTTATCTCAATCAGGCGTTTTATCCTTGTAATTAAATCATTCTCAAATTCTTTAATATATTTTGTTTTACTATTTTTTATATAAATTAAATTTAATTTAATCACTTTTTGCTCGATTCCATAATGATTCAAGATCATAGTGATCTCTTGAATCTTCAGTCATTATGTTTACCAGAATATCGCCAGCATCTATTAGAATCCACTCATTTGATTCTGTTCCTTCTATCCCCAGGACTTTTATCTTATTGTCTTTTAAATTATCAATAACCTTTCTTGCTATAGATTGTATATGTCTATTAGAAGTTCCAGTCCCAATTAAAATATATGATGCGAAAGAAGAGATTTTCTCAACCTCGAAAATATTAATATTTATGGCTTTTAGTTCATCTAAGGCAGAGGCACATAAATCCTTGATTTGTTTTGAGGAATTAGATTTTTGCACCATTTGACTGAATTATAATGCTTAAATCAAAGAATCAAGAATAAGAGACTGAAAACCTTCAAAATTTTTATTTCCACACATTAAAATAGTTTTTTTAGATTTGCCCTTTTGTAAAAGATTGTTAACTATGTCTCTGGTAAGGGATTTGGCATTCACTCCGAATTTTTTTTCTTGTTCTTGGCTTGCACTTACCACATAAGAAGAATTTTCTTTGAAGATTTCAATTAGAGCATTATCATGAATTCCCTTTCTCATCGAGTTCGAACCTAATTCCACTATTAAAGTTATATCCTGATTATCTTCTTTTGTAATTTTGAGTGTCTCTTTTATGGCAGTAGGATGATGAGCAAAATCATCAATTACTCTAAAATGCTCGCTATCATAAATAATGTCATACCTTCTTTTTACACCCTTATAATTTTCTAGAGATTCTCTAACTTTATTTTCTGAGATAATACCTTCAAGCCCTTTAATTGTTATGTTTTTATTTATTTGATGAATATTTTTAGTCCCAGCATCAAAAAAAACTATTTGAGCCCGAATATTTATATTTTTTTTAACCTCGTTCAAAAAAGATTCTCTTATCCCGGTAGAATTAATATAAATTAATGATTCTTTTGGTAACTCTTGTATAAGTTCCATAAAATTCTGTTCAATCTGATCTAAATTTTCATATATGTCTGCATGATCAAATTCGATGTTGTTAATTAATAGAATTTGTGGTCTGTAGTGGAAAAATTTAGGTTTTTTATCAAAATAAGCAGTGTCATATTCATCTGCCTCAATAACAAAGTAATCAGAATTTGTTAAATTCCAAGATTTATTAAGGCCCTTTGGAATACCTGCTACTAGATAGCTTGGATCCTCTTGATTATCGATCAATGTATGAGTAATCATTGAGGTAACTGATGTTTTACCATGAGTACCAGACACAGCAATAACCTTCTTATTTTTTAGAGCATTTTTATAGAGCCAATCTGGTCCAGAAATAATCTTATCTTCATTTTTTAGTATATTTTCTAGAATTTCATTGCCACGTGAAATTGTATTGCCAATCACATATAAGTCAGCAGAATCATAATTTTTAGCTCTATATCCTTCTGAAAAGTTAATTCCTGAATTCTTTAATTCTGTCGACATTGGAGGATAAACTTTATCATCAACACCTAAAACCTCATGGCCTTGATGCTTTGCCATCTGAGCAAGATTACCCATGAAAGTCCCAGAAATTCCAAGAAAAAAAATTTTCATACTTTTAGTTATAATAAAGGGAGTATAAGATAAGTGGCATGAAAAATGCATTTTATGCTCAGTCAGGCGGAGTTACCTCAGTAATTAATTCTTCAGCCTTTGGCCTATTTTCCGAGCTTAAAGAAAAAGTCCCTGAGGCACATATCTATGTTGGAAAGAATGGTATTGTTGGACTAATTGAAGATGAAGTTTATGACTTAAATAAATCACAAAAGCCACTTGATCTTCTGCTAGATTCTCCAGGGGGTATGTTTGGATCTTGTAGGTATAAACTCCCAGGAATAGAAGACGAAAAGTTCTATCAAGATTTATTTAAACAATTAGATAAGTATTCTATTGGTCATTTTTTTTATAATGGAGGAAATGATTCTGCAGACACTTGTTATAAGATTTCTGAAGCTGCAAAAAAATTAAATTATTCGCTTAATGCAATCGCTATACCTAAGACTATAGATAATGATCTAGCAATCACTGATAGTTGTCCTGGTTTTGGCTCAGTTGCAAAATATATCGCAACTTCAGCTAAAGAAGCATCTTTAGACATAAAATCGATGTGCAAGACATCTACTAAAGTTTTCATTCTTGAAGTAATGGGTAGGCATGCTGGCTGGATAGCCGCTGCAGCTGAGTTAGCTAATGATGATGCGAATACCTATGTGCATAAAATATTGATTCCCGAAATTCCATTCAATGAAGAAGCTTTTCTTGCCGGAGTGCAAAAAGATGTAGAACAGTTCGGGTATTCAGTAATAGTAGCTTCTGAAGGATTAAAAAATAAAAATGGTGAATTTTATACAGCATCTGATAAAAAAGATTCATTTGGTCATAATCAGCTTGGTGGTCTTGCACCAAAACTTGCTAATCTAATCGATGAAAAGCTTAAATATAAATACCATTGGTCCGTTTCTGATTATTTGCAAAGAAGTGCAAGACATATTTCTTCTAAAACTGATATTGAGCAAGCAATCTCTGTTGGAAAAGCAGCAGCAAATATGGCTTTAGACAATAAAAACGGATATATGCCTGTAATATGCAGAGATAGTAATAGCCCATATTCATGGAGTATAAAAGAATCTGAACTTGTGCATATTGCAAACAAAGAAAAAACCGTTCCTGAAAATTTTATTTCTGAAGATGGTTTTAGAATTTCTCAAAAAGGCGTTGATTACTTAAAACCATTAACAATTGGTGAGAGCTACCCTAAATATCAAGATGGTGTTCCACTTTATGAGCAACTAGATTTACATTTAGCTAAAATTTAAATCAGACACTTTCTTCTTTAATAAATTTATCAGCTCTTCTTTTTCTTCTTCATTTAAAAATGGTCCAATTTCTATTTTCTTATTACTAGATTTGAGGTATATAACTTTTTTTGAATTATTTTCTTCAACTAGAAACTTTGATAAAAATCTATCAAAGATCATTTTCTTATCGTCTTTTTCAATTTTTACATATAGCTTATCGAGGTGAAGGACCTGCTTCTGGTTTAGCCACTTACGATTGATTCTTAAAATTAAAACAAGAGCTAAAACTTCTAATCCCGCAAAGGGAAGTATCATTGTTGCTCCGATAAAGAAAAAACCAATTCCAAAAGTAAGGCAAATTAAAGATAAGAACCCAAAAAAAACTAAGTTCTCATTAATAGAGGAAGATTTATTTGGTGCAAGATCTATACTTAATGAATCTCCCTTGATTTCTGCTTTAAACATCAAAATGTAATATAGGGCCATTCCCAGAGCCGAAGTTAGGTGCACTTGAAATACCTTTTTGCACATAACTAATTGCTGTCTGAACAGATTGACTTAAATCATTATCATGTCCAATTAAGCACGCAATAGAGCTGGCAAGACTGCAACCAGTGCCATGGGTATTCTTTGAATCTATTTTTTTTGATTCAAAACGATTAATTGTTTTATCTACTTGAACTAAGACATCTGTAATCAAGTCAGTTTTTGAATGGCCGCCTTTAACTAATACATTTTTAGCTCCTAATTCGAGTATTCTAAAGGCTGCTTCAATCTGTTCATCTACACTAGTAATTTTTATATTACTTAGTAATTCAGCTTCATATAAATTTGGGGTAATTAAAAATGATTTTGGTAGAAGATATTCTTTTATCACCGAAATACAATCTTCAGCTACTAAAACATCTCCAGATGTTGCAACCATCACAGGATCCATAATTAATTTATTATCTTGAACTTTATTGGCTATCATTTTTATTAAACTTTTATCTGCAAGCATTCCAGTTTTAATTACATCAGGCTTAAGGTCATCTAGAATAGAGTTAATTTGTGAATCAATATGATCTAGTGGTACTGGGAATATTGCTTGTACACCTTTAGTATTTTGTGAGGTTATTGCTGTTACTGCTGTCGTTGCATAACCCTTGAAATAGGTTACTGCCTTTATATCTGCTTGAATGCCTGCTCCACCCCCAGAGTCTGAACCAGCAATTATTAAGATTTTAGGTATTTTATTCTTTTGCATTAATTTATAAATTGTAATTTTATTGTTTATCTTGAACTTATATTGCAGAATACTCTCTAATTCAGGAAGAATGAAGTTTTATACCAAATTTTTATTACTTATATTAGCGTTCAACGTTACTGCTAATGATTTGCTTTCTATTTATCAAGAAGCTTTAGAAAAAGATCCTGATTTTAATGCCAAAAAGGCTGATCTAAAAATTTCAAAAGAGTATTTAAGCCAAGCAAGATCTGGTTTATTACCACAATTAAGATTATCTGCCTCAACAAACTGGAATGAATATTATCAGGAGAGAGTCCTACAAAATGATTACAATACCTTTAGTTATAATCTAAATTTAAGTCAACCTATTTTCAGGCTTGATTCTTGGTTTGCAACAAGACAAGCAAAACAAAATTATGAAGCAGCTGAAGCTAGGTTTGCTTATCAGCAACAAGATTTAATGATTAGAGTGACGCAAGCTTACTTTAAAGTTTTATCTGCAAAATCAACATTAAGATCTGCTGAAGCAACTGAAAAAGCATTAAATAATCAGTATCAAGCAGTTATGCAAAGATTTAATTCAGGTGCTGCATCTAGAATAGAGTTAGCTGAAGCTAAATCTGCCTTTAATAGATCTCAATCTGACCGAGTTCTTGCAGAAGGTAATGTGGATATAAGTTTTGAAGAACTGAATTCAATCGTTGGCAGACAAGTAAAAATGATCACTCCTCTTGACCAAAAGAATGAGTTTATTGCTCCTTTAGAAGAAATTGATTCCGAAGTTAATAAAGGTTTAGTTGCGAATTACTTAATAATCGAAGCTAAAAATAGATTAGAAGCTGCTGAATCAAATACTAGATCAAAAACAGCTAACTTTTTACCAAAAGTTGATCTAAATGCAAATGCAAGTAGAAGGACTTCCAAACAGTATACTTTTGATGGAGTTGAATCAGATTTTGATTTACCTTTTTCAATACCTACTGAAACTGAAAATAGAACATTTTCTATACAATTCTCTATACCTCTTTTTACATCAGGTCTTAATAGCTCGCAACGTAGACAAGCTCTATTACAAGAAGTTAAATCTGAGGAACAAATGATACTTATAGAGAGAAGTGTAGTTCAACAAATTAGAAGCTTATACACAGCACTTAAAACAGCTGAATTAAATATTGTCTCATTAAGAACGGCTGTTGATAGCTCAAAAGATGCTTTAGAAGCAACGAGGCTGGGATATGAATTAAATTCAAGAAATTTAATTGATTTATTGCAAGCTGAAAAAAATTATTCTGAAACTCAAAATAGACTTTCACAAGCGATATATGGTTTTATTGTCACATCATTACAATACAAACAAGCTATTGGCACGTTGAGACCAGAAGATATTGTAAAAATAAACGAACAATTTAATTAAGTGCCTGAGCTTCCTGAAGTAGAAACTACAAAAAGAGGAATCGAACCTTATATTTCTAAGAAAAAAATTAATTCTATTTACGTCAGTAAACATAACCTAAGAATCAAGTTTAATAAGAATAAAAAAGATAATATCTTAAACACAAAGATTGAAGGTGTAAGAAGAAGAGCAAAATATATCTTAATAGACTTTTCAAATAACTATTCCCTCTTAATTCATCTTGGAATGACAGGTAACTTGAGAATTGCTGATACTCTAAGTCTTGGAAAACATGATCATATTGCCTTCTCTCTTAATTCAAAGAAATACCTTATCTATAATGATGTAAGGAGATTTGGCCTTGTTCTGATAATAAAGAGGGGGCAAAGAAATAGACTATTAGAGAATAATGGACCAGATCCTTTTGAAAAAAGCGCTGACTATAAATATCTTCATGAAAAAATTAAAAACTCCAAAGCAACAATAAAATCAATTTTATTAAACAACAGAATAATTTCTGGAATCGGAAATATTTATGCATGTGAGATATTATTTTCCTCTAATATCTCTCCTTTAAAGGTTGGATCCTCAATTACTAATGATGAGTGCAAAATCATTCTTAAAAATAGCAAGAAAATACTTAAAAAAGCTATAAATTCTGGCGGAACTACCTTAAATGATTATCTTAATGCTGATGCCAAGCCTGGGTATTTTAAGATTCAGTTAAATGTTTACGATAGAGAGAGTAAAGATTGTAAAAAATGTAGCCAAAAGATTAAAAGGATCATACAAAATGGCAGAAGCACATTTTTTTGTTCAAAATGTCAGTTAAAATAAAGTAGAAAATTATTTCTATTTAGAAAGGTAAAAATATGAGTGATGACAATAAGTGTCCAGTATCATCTGGCCCTAATAAAAAAACTTCGGTTGGCGCTGCATCTAATCAAGATTGGTGGCCAAATCAATTGAATCTCAGCATGCTACATCAGCATGATAAAAAATCTGATCCGATGAGTGAGGGTTTTGATTATAGAGAAGAGTTTAAAAAGCTAGATTATGATGCTCTTAAAAAGGACTTGAATACATTAATGACTGATTCTCAAGATTGGTGGCCTGCTGATTATGGTCATTATGGTCCCTTTTTTATTAGGATGACATGGCATGCTGCAGGAACTTACAGAACTGGAGATGGTCGAGGTGGTGGTGGCACAGGCGCTCAACGTTTTGCTCCTTTAAATAGCTGGCCCGATAATGGAAATCTTGATAAAGCCAGAAGATTACTTTGGCCTATTAAACAAAAATATGGCAACAAAATAAGTTGGGCTGATCTTTTAATCCTTGCAGGTAATGTCGCCATTGAATCAATGGGAGGAAAAACCTTTGGTTTCGGCGGTGGAAGACCAGATATATGGGCACCAGAAGAAGATATATATTGGGGTATAGAGAAAGAATGGTTAGCTAATGAACGTTATACAGGTGAAAGAGATTTAGAGAATCCACTAGCAGCAGTTCAAATGGGTTTAATCTATGTAAATCCTGAAGGCCCTGATGGTAATCCTGATCCATTAGCTAGTGCTAAAGATATTCGAGAAACTTTTGGAAGGATGGCAATGGACGATGCTGAAACTGTAGCACTCACTGCTGGCGGCCATACATTTGGTAAAGCTCATGGGGCTGGAGATGCAAATTTAGTTGGAGTAGAGCCCGAAGGAGCTGAAATTGAGGAGATGGGATTTGGCTGGAAGAATGCTCACGGCTCTGGGAAAGGTGGTGACACAATTACAAGTGGAATCGAAGGAGCTTGGACAACAAACCCTACCAAATGGGATAACGGTTATTTTGATTTACTTTTAAATAATGAGTGGGAACTAGTAAAAAGTCCTGCAGGAGCAAATCAGTGGCATATTGTAAATCCAAAAGATGAAGATCTTGCGCCAGATGCTGGAGATGATACAAAACGCGTTCCAACGATGATGACAACTGCGGATATGGCTATGAGAGAAGATCCAGATTACCGAAAAGTATCAGAAAGATTTCATAAGAATCCAGATGAATTTGCCGATGCTTTTGCAAGAGCATGGTTTAAGTTACTTCATCGTGATATGGGTCCAAAAGTTAGATATCTTGGTCCTGAGGTACCTGAAGAGGATCTTATTTGGCAAGATCCAGTTCCAGTAGGTAATAGTGACTTTGATGTTAAAGAAGTTAAAGAAAAAATTCTTGCGAGTGATCTGAGTATCCAAGAATTGATTGAAACAGCTTGGGCTAGTGCTTCAACTTTTAGAGGTTCTGATATGAGAGGCGGTGCAAATGGAGCAAGAGTAAGACTTGCACCACAGAAGGATTGGGATGCCAATAAACCAGAACAATTAACAAAAGTTTTAGGTGTGCTTGAAGGTATAGCAAGTGAAACAGGAGCATCTGTTGCTGATGTCATAGTCTTGGCAGGTAATGTTGCTATAGAGAAGGCATCTGGAGTAGAAGTTCCATTTTTATC
>CENX01144807.1_pt1 | contig 14900 bp, 9 predicted proteins | sample 361321 | NCBI WGS metagenome assembly CENX01 (sample SAMEA2619678, study PRJEB7988) | marine metagenome | isolation source: saline water (ENVO:00002010), including | reverse complement strand
GTGTCCGATTTGAGACTTAATCGAACCGACGGCAATGTTGTCTCCAGAAGCAACCTCGGTCCATAAGCGAGTCAATGTCGAAAGTTCCGTAGCATCCCCGACCTTGGTTGACGTTCCATGTGCCTCCACAAGTTCGACGGAAGATGCAGCGTATCCTGCTTGATTGTAAGCACGGGCAATGGCTTGGATTTGGCCCCGTTGACTTGGAGCAGTGATTCCTTTCCCTCGCCCATCGCTTGAACCGCCGATACCGCGAATAACGGCATGGATGGTGTCATCGTCAGCAATTGCATCCCTCAGACGTTTGAGAACCATTACACCTGCACCTTCTCCCATAACGAATCCATTTGCTCGGGCGTCGAACGGTGTTGAATGGGTCGATGACAATGCCCCTATGGCGCTAAATTTTGCGTACGTTGCAGGATCCATTGTGCGATCGGTTGCTCCTGCAAGCATGACATCGGCTTGTCGTGTTTGCAGAAGCCTGCAGGCATCCATCACTGCTGCCATGGAAGAAGCGCATGCAGCATCCATGGCGTGATTTGGTCCTTGCAAGTCCAACAGGTTCGCAACGCGTCCTGAGACAACATTGGCGAGTTCACCAGGCATTGTGTCCTCATCGACCTTCGGCGAGTGTTCGTTGATGGCCTCCATAAATGCATCTCTTGATGAAGCAGGCAATCCGTAATCCTCGGCAAGTTTTGCAGTGTGGTTGGACCAAACTCGAATGTTTGACAAGTTTCGGTTCTCGCCTCCGAGTGCATTGGCAAAGACGACACCTGTGCGCTCACGAGGGAACGCTTTCTCTCCTTCACCGTATCCTGCTTGCTCAATGGCCTTCGCAGAAACAGAGACCGCCCACAGCTGGCAAGGGTCGATTTGTGGAATTGTACCAGGCGGCTGTCGCCATCGACGCCAATCGAACTCATATCCTTCGACAAAGGCACCAATTTTTGCATAGGTATACCCGTGTGCGATGTCGCCTGGTTTCCCTTCAGTCCAAAAATGATCAACAGGGCCAGGCCAACGTCCTTCTCGAATTTCTTTGATGCTTACATGTGAGTCGATGATGTTCTGCCAAAAGGAATCAAGATTCTCTGCATCCGGCATCATCGCAGCAAGACCAATCACTGCGATGGGTTCGAAGGGGCCTTGCTCAAGTCCCTCGCATGCTTTCCCGTCATCGGTTGTGATGGTCATATGTTCACCTCATGCATCCATAATGCTCTGCGGCACCATGGTGATTGAATAGCCAGCATCAACGTGGATGCATTGTCCAGTAACTCCGGCTGAAAGAGGGCTTGCAAGCCAAACCGTCGCTCCTGCTACATCCGTCTGGTTGACGTTTCGGCGAAGTGGAGCATTTGCTTCAACGTGGTCGAGAATTCGATCAAATCCTGGAATGCCTTGGGCGGCAATGGTCCGGATTGGGCCGGGAGAGATGCTGTTAACCCGATGACCATGTGGACCTAGATGGCAAGCGAGTTCTCTCGTCCAACATTCCAAAGCAGCTTTGGCCATCGACATGATGCCATAAGATGGGACAAATCGCGTCGAGGCAGCATACGTAAGCGTAATTGTCGAAGAACCTTCACTGAGATGGGGCATTGCAAATTTGAGGCACCGTTGCAACGAATTTGCTGAAATGGTCATCGCTGTATTGATGTCGGAATCCTCAACAAACAGGATTGGTCGGTCAAAGCAGCTTCGCGGTGCAAAACCAATCGCATGCACGAGAACGTCGATTGTTCGTCCTGGATGTTCTCTGGTAAATTCATCAAAAAACTCCCTCGTCGTGTCATCATTCGCAACGTCGAGTGGGTAAAATCCCTTGATTGCTGACAACTTGTCTTTGAGTTGAAAAACTCGGGACATGAAGCGTTTTTGATAGCCCAAAAACAAGTCTGCACCTGCTTCTGCTAATTGTTGGCAAATGGCCCATGCAATCGAATCTTCGCTTGCAACTCCAAACACGACAGCGGTTTTTCCCTGTAGACCTAGCATCCGCACCCCTCATTTCGTAGGTGTCACCGGGTACAGTACGTCTTTGAGTATTCCCCCTCTTTTGCCGTAAAACAGGGGCTTACGGGTGATTTCAAAATCAGCGGACGGCGTTACAAATCATCCAGCATCGAATCGAGATCGTCCTCAGGGAACTCATCGTCATCGAAATCAAGGTCAAAGTCAAGGTCGTCATCGTCATCAATTTCAATCACAGGCTCGGAAGGTGTTTCCTTCGCAGACCTCTTCTTCGATGATCGCTTTGAAACACGTCCGATGATGATTAAAAGGAACAGCACAAGAAGAACTCCACCACCAATTGCTCCGTAAAGGGCAAGGTCGTCTGTGCTTACTTCTGACAGTCCTGCGCCTAATCCAGCTGAATCGACTTCCGCTTCAACGATAAGGTCGAAATCGACAATATCTTTTGAACTATCCAGTGTACTGCTCGCCTCGACTACAATGAGATTGCGTATTTCAGATTGGGCTTCGCTTGGTGCACGAATGATAAACTCAAGTTGCTCTGAGACACCGCCAGATTGAACGTCAGAAGCTCGAAGGAAGTCACCGCTTTGGAGAACAAAACCCAATTGTTCAAGTTCATTGGCATTCGTGATACGGATTTCAATTGTGTCGGGTGCGTTTCCATCGTTATCAACCTGGAAGGTGATGGAAATTTCTTCACTCGTTTGCATGTTTCTTGAGGAGGTATCTGGCATATCGAGGGTGACCATTCCGTACTCTTTGATGGTGACGTCACCCGTGTGGTTTGCAACGGATGAAAGCGGTGTTCCCTCCACTGGAATGGGTCCCCAAGCAGTAACCGTTGCAGTGATTGTGAATTCGTACTCGATTTCGGCGTCCGTTCGTTCATCGCAGGAAAATGTCACTGTGAAATCCGCAGATTCTCCTGCATCAAGTGTAAAGGAATCCTCGGATATCGCCATGTTAACGTATACACCATCCCATTCTTCCGTAATGTCGATGCTCTCTGCAATCAATGTTCCATCGTTGGTAACCGTGCATTCAACAACTTCGTCTTGATATTCGCCTGGTTTGACATTGATGTCTGGGTCTTCGCTGCATTCCAAAGAGATGCTCCCAACTACGCCTTGCGCAGATGTGGGAAGCGGTAACAGGGACAGGAAAAGGAACGCTGTCAAGAGCGCTCCCAGTGTCCGACCGTTGCCTGCCATGACCATTCGATGCAGAAGGATTTCATGAATGTGATGGATGAATTTGAAAGAGATTTACCATTCTCACGCATCACCGTAGAGTGCATTCGGAACATCAACGTGACATTTCCAAAGCATTTCTTCTTCCATACCAGCCTCCATCAATTGCTGAGTACGTTTTGGTACAGTTTTCGGACCAAGGACTGCACCAGGGCGTCGTGGATCATCCATGTAATCGGTTTCCAGCATGAAACCTGTTTGATTTTTCTGATACGTTGCAAGCAATGGATCGAGAGCGCCCTTACCAACAAGAACACTTGATGTGAGGCCGCGTGTGACCGATTCATCAATTTGAGGAGGTGAATAATGACGAATCAACCTGTGGGTTGGAAGGTTCGCCCGCGCAGCCATTTCGGATAAGTCACGATACGTTGATTCCAATTCACCCTCGACGTGAAGCTGCAGTGGTATCCCTTCTCGTGCAGCCATTGTCATCGTTTCTTCGAGGAGGAGATTAGAGAGATTCCAAACCTCATCGGAAACGTCCCAATGCGGCCGACCTACCTCGCCAATTGCGTGAGCTTGACCTTCCTTCACAAATTCGAGGGCCGCATCGATGCTGTCTCTGTAATTCTCACATGCCCGATCTCTGCCCTTTTCGCCGTCTTGCTCCATCCATCGAATAAACTGGTGTGCAAATGCTGCAGGGTGAGGCCCGAGGACAACACGCACATGGAGATCGTGCTCGGAGCGTACTCTCTCAGCCATTGCAATGGTGTCTTGATAGGTGGCTCGATGTTCGTTGATGGACGTAGGCGGAGATGCAAAATCTGGGCAGTGTACAAGGACAAGATGGGTACCGCCTACATTCTTGAAATCCTTTGCCGCATCCAAAAACCGACCTTTTCTGTTCAGGTGGAAATGATTATCCAGAATCGGTCCTTTCCAGAGCCGTTGAGCATCAACCATGCTGAACCCTCAAAAACTTGCAATTCCGAGGTCTTTGAACTTCGATTGCCAGTATACTGCAGCCATCGCGACCATCTTTGGGTGCCGCCCGTCGGTGACCACACAACGTCCGTTTTCCCAAATGTGAAGAACGAGATCGTGCCGTTCATCATTGATGATTCCGCAGTCAAGTCGTTCATCGTATTGGCCCTCTCCAGCACCCAATTGACCGACAATGGATTCAACCTTGATTGGCGTATTGAAGTAAAAGGATGCGATGATCGGACCAAGTTCTGTTTTCAAACCTGTATCGTCTTTCCCGAGTCGGAGCAAGAGTTCCTTGGCAGCATCACGAGCCGCCTCGACGCGATGCGTTCCATGGACAGTAATCCGTCCCTCTGGATCGATGACAAGTGTTGCTCTCGGCCTCCGCAAGGCTTTGATGACCATTTTCCCAACACGCTGTCCGTCAAGATGTTCGACGACAGCGTTGCCGTCGATTGGTTCTGGAGCAACGAAACGAACGAGTTGATTCTCAACTGTAACGTCAATGTTGCCGCTCATCATTCCTCCTCCTGTTGTTCCGACGGCCCTGATGATGAAATAATCTCCTCTGGTTCAGGAGTGGAATTGAGCATTCCAAGAATTGCAGGGCGCCACGTCTGAACCATTGGCAACAACAAAGTCGCTGCCTCACCGTGTTTTTCACGCTCTTGTGCGAGGGCGCCGCGCAAACGTTGGGCAAATCGCTTGTCTCTGGCGTTTGAAAGAGCGGCGTTGATTCGTGATTCTGTTAAATCCCACCACGCTGCTGTAAGGACTGCTGCAGTCGCCATGTCTTTTGCGACGTTCTTCGGAGGAGGCACTGCATCAAAAATTCGAACCTTAACGGCCTTTCTCCATTTCTTTCCGATGCGGACCATGGAGAGCAATTTACGCCAATGCGTCGATACTTTCGCCTCAAGTGTTCGTTGCTCTTCCCATGCAGAGTCGTCGAGTGTCGGCTCTATGCAATACACAGGGCGATTGTGTCGAAGTGCTAGACGATGCAAACGTCGCGGTTCAGGATCTGGGAATCGTCCGGTTTGTAGTTCATCGAGTTGTGTCAAATCTTCTATCAGAGCGGAATCGATTCCTCCACCCAAGATAGCCGATGCAAGGTTAATTCCCGGTGATTCCTTTTCAGATTCTTCCTCAAGTACCCACACATCTTCAATCTCAGGACCCTCGAGCAGTGCGAGTGCGTGCCACTCCATGCGAGGCCTCAATGCTTGTGGATAAACCGTGGTTGGAAGCACGCCATGCAAGACAATCTTCCCACCATCTGGATCACTCCAGACAATGTCTTCCCAGGACAATTCCACACTCAAGTGGTCACGTCCATCACTGGTTTTCAAGCCAATCTTGCAGGGAAGCGACATCCCAGCCTTGGTCGAAGTAGCCTTGTATTTCAGCCTGTGACCACTGTGGGAATTTTTGCATTGCTTCTGCCATTTGAGGCGACACATTCGCTGGCGGTACAGACGTTTCTTGCTGACCAGGTAATGTTGCGTAGGCCTTTCCTTCAGCCTCATCTTCGTACAGATATTCGTCAACGTCGTTGTTGCCACGACGAACAACGACGAAACCAACGAGAACCAAGACGAGGATGAGACCGATGAGGATGACAATAATCAGCATCAGCGTGCCAGAATCGTCGCTATCACTCGCAATCTTGACATTGAAACTATCTCCACTGCTCGAACCATTGTAGAGCAATTCGCCGGTCACATCATCAAAGATGAGGTAATACATCCCTGTGGTTGGCGTTACGAAGGATTCCAAGACAACTTCTACGTCGACTTCGCCATCGATTGAAATGAGACTCGATGTAATCGTCTTTTCTGTTACAGGAATCCCGCCGTCAACAACCGACTGGATACGAAGCGTTGCCTCGCCTGCCTTTGAACCAGTGTTGACGACTTCAATGATCAAGGTCATTGATTCACCAACCTCTGGCGAACGTGGCAAAAGATCGATTTCCTTGACGGAATAACTTGCTTCTTCGAAGATAAAGTTGTACATCGAATTGTAACGAGCCTCACCGGAATAAATCGGCGCAATCGATCCGTCTCCAGTTGGACCTCCGCCCAGAACAGCAGAGCCTGCTGAATCAGCACCAACGACCCAGAACACAACTTCGATGTTGTTGATTTGTTCCTGAGTTGGAAGTTCTTGGTCGACGGAAGGCCAAAGATCAACACAATCAGCGCTCGCCGCATATCCGCCAGCAACCGGCGTCAATGAAAGCGGTGCAGTAAGTGGATCAATGCCGTGAATTTGACCATAGAACGGCCAAGTGACGTCGTTTGTTGGATCGATGTAGAATTTCCATGCCACGGATACATCACCCTGGAACAAGGCTTCCTTCTCATCGATTTGCATTGTAACGTCGATGCATCTGAAGTTGGAAGTCGAAACAGACTCTTCCAGAACGGTGCCAGCTTCATCCCTTGCTGTCCATGTGTTTGCTCGAACGGCAGGTGCATTTGCATCAACCTTGATGACGAAATCACCGCATCCGTAGGAGGTCGATGTAGCACAAGCGGCTTCCGTTGTATCAAGAGCCCCCTCAGGAAGGTTGACCAGTTTGAACTGGTAGGTGTACTCGTTCGTCGAGGTCGGAGCCGTGATGTTGATGTTGAATGCACCACCCTTGAAGGTGTGATACGTTGGTTGTCCATCCTGTTTGGTTCCATCTGCGCCACCAGCACCGTAAGCGAAGTATTGAACCCCTCCAGCTGTGCTTGGTTGTGCCTGCAACCGTGTGATTTCAAGCGTCAACTCCATTTCGGGTAGAATGTAAACGCTGTCCAAGATACCATCGATGTAGGCGTATTGGCCTTCGAAAGCAATCGTGTTTCCTGGGTAGACATAGCCCTCACGAACATCCGCAGTAATCGGTGGGCTGATGTCGCTAAAGTACGGTGTTATCATCAAATCGTTCGCTTCATCGGTTCGAATGTCGAGTCGAATTCCATCGGAGTAATACCACTGAGTAATTTCGGTTGTCGAACCAACAATCTTTCGCTTATCGTTACCGTCCAAATCGGCAATTGAGATTACAGGAGAGGCGAGGCTTTGCAAGCCTACAATTCCCCAGTTAACGCGGATTGGTAAGTCGAGATAGAACTCATCCGTAAACGGATTGACGAGATAGTCGCCATCCATTCGCAGCAACTGTGGGCCATCGGAGTTTTCACCTTCTGGAACAATGGTGATGTGTGGACTGTCTGTCCACGCTGTCTCGTTACGAGGGAAGTAGTACAGTGTAAGGTCATCTCGATCGTTTGTCAAATCCACCTGAATGTAATCGATGTCCCTCCAACCGTTTCGATCCTCTGCCTCAACAATGAGGTGGTATTCGTTTCCTGCGTACATGGTTTGATTCCAATCACCCTCGTAAGACGGGTGGTTTGAATTGAGCAATGGTCGTCCGGCAGAATTCTCAATGTTGAACTTGAGAATTTCTGGTGATTTGGAAGGCATCGAAGCATACGTGACCTCATCATCGAAAATTCCGAAGGATCCACCATCGATAGCGTTTCCAGCGAGGTCAAAGCCTTCCAGGAACATGCTCACACGTCCTACGGGGTCTTGCTCTTGGTTTGCTAAGTCGTTGTAATTGCCTGTGTAATTCGCCGTTGGATACGCTCCATCGCTTGTCAATGAAACCATAGCGTACTCATTTTCATCAGCAACTCCATCGAGGTTTTGATCGTGTTGATACTCGACCCAGTAGTAGAGATTAATCGTTGCTGGGAGGTCTTGGAAGTCCGTTACTCCGACCTTGATGTATTGATTGTTTGACGGAATAACCCAGGTATCGTCGACCAAACTTCGCCAATTCGATTCATAGTTCGGATCAACCTGACCGTTCAGTACCTTGACCGATACAAGTTCAGGGGCAAATTGGTCAATCGTAAGATTGAATGGGATTGCGCATGCATCATCCGGGCGATAAACCGATGTTGGACAAACGGTGTCACCGCCTTCGTAACCGGTTAATCGGAATCGATAGTAATGCTCACCAGCAGTGGTCGGACCCAAATCCATGGTCCAATCGAAATCGCCTCCAATTGTTCCTGTCTGGTTTGCAATTTCAGTCCACTCAAAGACAGGCGTTTCGCCGGTGCTGTTGATGCTTCGCTCCTCTACGACTGTGAAGTAACTCAGCGGATCTGGAGCCACATCGATTGATTCGAGTCGAACGCTACCGGTCATACGAACGTAGCGGTTTGAGTTTCCAGCATCGAGATCTTGGCTAACCCCCTCTTCATTCAGAACCTCAAAGGAGATAATCCCTGCATCGTTTTCGACTGCATTTCCATCAACCGGTGCCAAAACGATGGCGTCGGGCAATCCGTTCACGCCATTGTTTGCTGTCTGACCAGCGTAAATCCGGACTTCTTGCGTATCTTCCCAGACGTTGTTAACGGTAAAGCGCCACGTGATTTCTTTGCCTTCTGTAATGTCTGCGACAGACGAAGACTGCAGTGTTATGTAATTGTTCGAGTTCTCAACTTCGATAAATCCATTCAAGTCTGAGTACGATAATTCAATCATTCCTGTTGCAGACTCAAAGATGAGTATGGCTTCTTGGAATGCCGAACCCGTCAAGGAGGAGACCGTGTGTGTTGTGATGATTTCATAAATCTCTCCGTTTGGATAGAGACCGACAGGACTCCCAACGAGCGATGCTGTTGTGTCATAGCCGGGAGAAGTGGACACGGACAGACTGGAGAATGAAACACCTCCACCGCTTTGTGCGTAAACTCCAATCGGAACGGTTGCATAGCCTGTTGTTGCGCTGGAAAGGGCAACACCTTGGGCAAGTTCCTTTGCGAAATTGGCGTTGGTCGAGAGGTATTGTGTGACATGGTACACGACGTCGAGGCCAACCAGATCAATGGTTGAACCACTGGTTGCATTGAGGCTTTCGATACTGAATCGGAATTTCTTCCAGCCGTTCCCGTTTGCGTCGATGTGTGCTGTTGGAGTCAAAGTGCTTTGCATCAGTGTGTTCAATGCTGAGGTTAGGTTCATTTCTTCAGGGTACATCTCACTCGAGGCTCGTGTAATGTTACCGATTTCTCCAAGGCTCACTTCTTCCAAACCGGACATAAGTTTCCAAGTGAACCCTTCGTTGGTGTTTGTGGTCGAAACGATTTGGTTGTTGTCGAATCCGACTTGAGCTGTTTGTATTGTTGCGCCGACAGGGAGCATGAACTCACCGCCATCGACAGATCCGGACAAACCGAGTGTGAGCGTACGTGCGTCTGAACCATAGTGAACATCGTTCGCATCCTTTGAACTAATGAATTTGGTTTGACGTCCGAACATGTCGAACGCTGGTTCTGTGAACGCATACTCAACATCGCCATCGTCGGCAACGTCAATCTGGATTTGCTCTGCATGGTGAGCAAATTCAAGATCGAACCACATTCCACCGACATTGCACGGGTTCTGATAGGAAAGGACGGCAGTGAAACCGAACGTTGAGTCTGGCATTCCAGTGGTTTCGCCGAGCGTGTACTTTACATTGTTTTCTAGGGTTGCGCCGTATCCATCCATGGCCAGTGATATCTCAGGTGCTTCGGCACAGTCGTCTTGAATGACAGGGGTGATGGATGAAATTGGATAACTGAAGTGGGAACGTTCCATTGGAGGGTTGTAGGAGTGGTCGGGAATTGTTGGATTGTACATCATCAAATCTCCAAGCCCTTGCGCCGCCCAAATCCCATTAACTGGGGGGTTAGCAGAGATTATGCTCTGATTGAAACCTGTCCCGATACGGCTACCTATGGAAAAACCGTGAAGGATCGGTGTTGAAAGTTGATCAGGTCCAGAATCAAAATTGAATTTCAAATCGATCGTTGAGTATGTAGAGGAATTGATGTCCCACAATTCATGAATTGGTCCGACTAGACCCGACATTGTGTTTCCGTTCTTGTCTGTGACAATTTGACCCGTAAGCGAATCCAACACATCGATTGACAACACTGCGGTTGTGGTGGTCTCAGCTTCGACGGTCAAAAGACCATAGCCATTCGGGTGGTTTTCCCCACCTTGGACATTCGGTAGAATGTTGCGGACGCCCATCCATCCTGATTGAGGTAGATTGCTCCCAAAGCGGAAGTTATCGATGTACCAGCCCGGCATCGATGTTGCGTTATAGATGTTGTAACCGTTTCCGGGAGTAACATCGTTGTATTCCAGTACAAATCGGAGTTCGATGTAATTTCCGCCGTAATCAGAAAGATCGATTTTGACGTTCGACCATCCATCCTGATTAAAGGCAGAAATCGAGGTTCCTGCGAGGGCGTAATCGTTGAATGAAACACCGCCGCAACGTCCATCAATTTTGCTTTGGGCACCTTGGTTACCCACCTGATAGTACCCAGAACCGAAGGATATACCCGATGAGTTTTGGATGTCGATGTCGATGTGTTCCCATGGTGAGACCGCTGGGTCGAAAAACGCAGTTGGAGAGTATCGCATCTCAACGTAGGCACAATCTGCGTATCGATACAATGGGTTTGCTCCGGATGTTGCTAGTGTCATCAATTGGTGGAAGGAATCGAAGTACACGGACGGGTCTTTCACCGCCGAACTTGAGGTGAGGTCGAGTGTTGGTGAAAGGAGCATTTCTTTGAATGCACCACCGTTGTTGTCGTCGGTGTAATCATTGTCATAGAGTCCTGTACCCCAGCAATCGCTGCCAGAAGCGCAGTTGCTTGGCACCACCACACCACCAAACAGAGAGCCATGCTCCCAAGGAGCACCAGACTGCAGAGGCGGTGTTGTACCATCGATGAATCCAGCCATGTCACCTTCAAAATCGGTAAGGATTCCTTCCGCCTTGAGCGAAACAGGAGTGGAGGTGGAACCATCCTCAAATTGGAATTCTTCAACCGCCGAGAAGGAGGTTGTTTGACCGTTGAAATTTGGATTCCATACCCTTGGAATGGTTTCGGTATCGATTCGTGTGTGCGCACCATGAATCGCCGGGTCAGAACTGACCGCCATGCTCGCACTGGTGATCGACTCACCCACAGGCAAATCGATTGAACCATCAACGTTGTTTGAGTATGTTGAAGCGTCGTTAACAAGAACATCAACTTCGTTCGACCCTGAACTGAAATTATCGATGCTTGCACCACTTGCAAGCGGAGTCAGAATCATCAACGTCACGAGGAAAAGCGCAATTTTTGTTCGTCGGTTTTCATTTGGCATGGTGTCACCTAACACATCCGTATCAACACTTGACTAAAACTTCGTCGCTCCTGCGTCCATCTCGGCTCGTGTTCAAAACAGGATAAATCAACGACCATTCTCTATTCTCACGCTAAGGGTTCATATCATATGGAGGCATGCGAGAGACATGAAACCGTTCTCGACTGAACCAGTTACCTTAATTGAAGAAGTCTTTCCCCAGGATACAAATTCTTACGACACATTGTTTGGAGGTCGACTGCTTTCGGTCATGGACAAAGCTGCAGGTATTGCGTGCTCCAAGTTTGCTCACCGTGAGTTTGTCACCATTTCCATCGATACGCTTACTTTCAAAGCCCCTGCTCGACAAGGAGACCTAATCGAGGTCACCGGCAGAGTTGTTTTTACCAGTACACACACCGCTGGCGTGAAGGTAACCGCATGTGCAATGACAAAATCAGATTGGGAAACACGCGTCATCTGTGAAGGCTATTTCTTCATGGTAGCCATCGATTCCATGATGCGGCCAATTCCAATCCCTCAATTGGATCCAGTCACTGACGAGGAACAAAAGGAATGGGCGATTGCTCTAGACATTCGAAACAACATGTTGTCAAAGCGGAAATCCAAACAAGAGGATTGATGAGAGAAGGTTTGGTGGCGGACATATGCCCGTCTTGAACATCGCAATGGTTGGAAGCGATGAGCTTGCGAGAGAACTTGCCAAGCCAACCGATCAGCGTGACGTACACACCTATGTTCACAAAGAGAGCGTTGATGGTCAAGCACGTATTCTCTCGTTAATCCGTCCCGCAAAATACCCAGAACGTCTGCGCCCGCTGCTGAATGCCCTTTCTGCAGCTCGAGCGGGTTTGATTGAAGTTACGGCGATCGATGCAACCCTCGGTGAAGCCTTGGTTGCATTTTCGAGTGCTGGAATTGAACACGGCGTTGCTGTCATTGCACCACCCCAAGGCGAGTGGATTGACGAGGATATGGTTCGTACTTTGTTTAAGCAAGCTGGCCTCTCGGGATGGACATTTGAACAAGCAGATGGAATTGAACTCCGGAATGCATTTTTCACGATCATGGACAACGTCGCTGAATTGTTGGCATCGATTGAAGAACAACCGCTTGTGGTTCCTATCGACCAGCATTTCAATGTCAAAGGCATCGGATTGGTTGCCATTGGCTATGTACAATCAGGTGTTGTCTCGGTTCATGATGAGGTTGCAATGTTGCCACATGGAGGAACAGGGTCGGTGAAGTCCTTGCAAGTCATGGACGATGATGTTCAGCGCGCCGGAGCAGGTGACAGAGTCGGCATTGCTCTTCGAAATGCCAAAGAGGAGAGTCTATCCGGTACGTGCTTAATCGTTCACCCCGAAATTGAGGATAAAAAAACAAACACATTCCGACCGCTTGCTCTTGAATCACACATTGTTTCATCCATGACACTGACCGTTTCACCCTTTCAAAAGAAGAAACTTGAGGTAGGCGATGTCGTTCACGCATCAATCGATTTACAGTTCAATGTTGGTCGGGTTGAAGCCGTTCAGGAGAGTGACTTTTCAGTTCGATGGGAAACTCCACTCTTGCAACGCATCGATGATGCCCCTTCAGTTCTCATCGCTCAGCTAGATTCAAAACCGAGAATCATGGGGAGTGCACTCCTTCGCAAAATCGAATGATGTGGCGCAGTTTGAGTGAACTCGGAACGATTGTCTGAGGCGTCTCCAAAGGGGATGCATTGATAATGGGTGACTCAATCTGTAAGACGGGATGCAGACAAGAGGGCGCAACGAACGCCTTGCGGAGTCTGGGGAGAGAATGGTTCTCCACGGCCTGCGCGTGGCTGGCGAAAGCGGACGAGCGAGAGCCAGTCTTGGAGAGAACAGACTTTCAATTGAATTTAAAAATGGAAATTGCATCGATATTCGATACGATAGAATTGTTCGAATGCAGCACCATAACACCACACTGATTCCAAGCTGGGTTGGTTTCATTGGCCTCTGCTTTCTTTACGCAGCTTGGCGAGTGATTACACCACCGAATTTACGCCTGTTGGGACTCGGAATTGGAATCTCAATGATCTCAGGTTGGGTCCTTACCAAACGCCCAACACTCACTCTAGATACCGAACTTGGCGATTGCCACGTTCTGCATGCGATTGATTCACGTCTGCTAAAATTGTCAACAATGATTCAACGTATGAACGATGGTTTGACACTCGAAGAAGCTCGAATAGGTGTAGATCTTCTAAATGAGGACGCAGAATTTCCTCGTCACGCAGCGCACGTTGCTGCTCAAGCCATTCCTGCCCCAGTTCAGGATCTAGCACCGGCGAGAAGTCTGACAAATTTTCTCGGAGAGAAAGCGCTCGAAAATGAAGAATTTGAAATTGATGAGGTTCTGCCAAGGTGGGCAAAAGACACCATGAATCAAGAGCATGTCCTTGTTGATGAATCGGAGCTTCAACAACACGGAATCATTGCGCGAGGAATTGCAAACGCTGGGACTCGTAGGGGCCACGTAAGTCCATTGGACATGCATCAAAACCCGGGCCCGGGTCAGCTGCCAGCCACGCACTTCTTGGGCGACACACCGCTCCCAGTCCCTATGCATCAACCGACGATGAGTTCATCTCAAATGATTCAAGAAGCAAGTGGAGTCGTTAGAGAACCCAGATCGCTTTCACTGACGCCCACTCCTACGACGCTTCTCCCAAGTTTCGTTGGCCCTGATGGAGCCCACATCCCTTCGACCCCGGATGCCTTTTCCTCCCCAGACCTGCCCTTGTTCGACCCAGAGTTGGTAGATGAGCAAGAAGCTCTTTCTCTTGTTGAACAAGGATTGATTCAACGAAGCGGAGCCAGCGCCCAACCATCGGATTTAGGTACGACAATCCGTCGAAATTCGAGGGGAGAAAGGAAGCGGCTACAACCCAGGACATCTCCGAAACGTAGGATTGCGAGCTCTCGCCGGCAACCCGATGACGAACCCCTGCGTAGGTTTTCCTCACTTCGGAATAAAGTCCGTGGTTTAATCGAGGGGTTAAGCGAGCAAGGGATTGATGATGAACTCATCGAAATAATGGGTGAACACATCGCTGAAGAGGACAACCATGTTCCATCTTCGTTCAGTTCTCTTACGGAATCACAGGAAAACACACCGGTGCAAACCAGTCAGCTTGGGCTACGACGACTCAGTTGAAATCCCTGAGATTGAACAATAATCAAACAATCGGCTTTCATAGGATTCTTTTGTCATCGATTCGAGTCCCTCGATGCCAAAGCCCTCAAGTGTAAAACTCGCAGAAACGGTTGCATGAATCAGTGCATTACGGAGTTCATCCATCTCAATAACACCTTCTCCAGCAGCGAGGCAGGCAGCCAGCGTACCAGCAAACGTATCACCACAACCGGTTGGATCGACAACAGAACTTGTTGGGTATGCGGGCAATGCAACCAACTTATTTCCATGCAATGCGAGAACACCGTGTTCGCCTTTCTTGACAATGAG
>CENX01212988.1_pt1 | contig 14940 bp, 8 predicted proteins | sample 361321 | NCBI WGS metagenome assembly CENX01 (sample SAMEA2619678, study PRJEB7988) | marine metagenome | isolation source: saline water (ENVO:00002010), including | reverse complement strand
AATCGATGACGCGGCAACATTGTTAAACGACTTATCGACCGTTAAGTTTAAAGAGTCCATCGATGTTGCAATTAATTTAGGCATTGATGCGCGCAAATCGGACCAAGCGGTTCGCGGTGCGACAACCCTGCCGAATGGTTCTGGTAAAGAAGTACGTGTTGCGGTCTTTACTGGTGGTGCAAATGCTGAAGCCGCCACCGAGGCTGGTGCAGATATTGTTGGGATGGATGAGTTGGCGGAAGAAGTTAAAAAAGGCAATATGGATTTTGATGTGGTCATTGCCTCGCCTGATGCGATGCGCGTAGTTGGCCAGTTGGGTCAAATTCTAGGGCCGCGCGGCCTAATGCCGAACCCAAAAACAGGCACAGTGACCCCTGATGTTGCCGCGGCTGTTAAGAATGCGAAAGCCGGTCAGGTCCGTTACCGAACGGATAAAAATGGTGTGATCCACGGCGCTATTGGCCGTGTCGGTTTTGAGCCTAAAGCGATTAAAGAAAACCTTGAGGCATTATTGGCTGATTTGCGAAAAGCCAAGCCCGCTTCGGCGAAAGGTGTTTATCTTAAAAAGATTAGCCTTTCTACCACCATGGGTCCGGGCTTAATCGTCGATCCGTCGTCATTAGATGAATAATTCATTAGCCGGTTAAATCCGACTAATGACAGTGGTATTACAGTAAAGAATTTTGGTATAGATGCCAGCAAGACTCTGAGGCGCTTCAAGTTGTTAGTTGACTTGGGCCGTCAAAGACCGTAGGTGTTAGTGATCTATGACCCAATTATATTGGCAAGTATAGATCAGGCTTAATCTTTTTTTTGTTCGCCTCGTGTGATTTAAAAAAATGACCTACGCAGATGGTGAGAGCGATAAATTTTCGTCCCACCAATTAGGTGGTTGTTAATGAACGGCGCTTAGCGCTGGTCGGTTAACGGCTTAATTCAAACGATTGGACGATTTAATCAACCAATCTATCCACAGGAGTAATAGTGTGGCATTAGGACTCGAAGGCAAAAAACAAATTGTCGCAGAAGTTAACGAGACCGCCAGTGATGCCCTGTCTTTGGTCATTGCTGATGCGCGCGGCGTTGATGTAACTGACATGACAGAACTCCGGGCGAAAGCACGAGAAGCTAATATCGATTTACGCGTCGTGCGTAATACCTTAGCAAAACGCGCCTTCGAAGGAACAGAGTATGAATGCGTCATTGATTCGTTATCTGGCCCTTCATTGTTTGGTTTTTCTATGGAAGATCCTGGCGCTTGTGCACGATTGTTTAAAGACTTTGCGAAAGATAACGACGTTTTCGATATCAAAGCCTTGGCGGTCGGCGGTGAAATGCTCGATGCAGGAAAAATTGATGTGCTTGCTAAGTTGCCAACGCGAGATCAAGCTTTGTCATTGTTGGCGGCTTGTATGATCGCACCGGTAACTAAATTGGTTCGTACTTTCAATGAGGTTCCCTCATCAGTAACCCGTGTTGTTGCGGCGGTAAAAGACAAAAAAGAAGCTGAAGCGGCTTAATTAAAAGTTCGCTTTGTTGTTTTTCATTTAATTTATTTAGGAGATGTGAGTCATGGCTCTATCTAAAGACGAAATTCTTGACGCGATTGCAGAAATGAGCGTTATGGACGTGGTTGAACTTGTAAGCGCAATGGAAGAGAAGTTTGGTGTATCTGCTCAAGCAGCGGTTGCTGTTGCTGCTCCTGCTGCTGGCGGCGACGCTGGCGCTGCAGCTGAAGAGAAAACTGAATTTGATGTAGTATTGACAGCAGTTGGCGATAAGAAAGTCAACGTCATCAAAGCGGTTCGAGGTATTACAGGTTTAGGCCTAAAAGAAGCGAAGGCAATGGTTGATGGAGCACCTGCAACAGTGAAAGAAGCTGCACCAAAAGCAGATGCTGAAGAAGCGGTTAAAACACTTGAAGAGGCGGGCGCAACAGCAGAAATTAAGTAATTGTTTAACTGTGCGTGTTGTTTACTCAGCGCAAATAAATGCGCCACCGATGGCTTGATGCTGTCGGTGGTAACTTCCTTGCTGGCTAGTAAGAAGTGTTAGTGCCTTAAGTGGCTTAGAAAGGGTTTTCTAACGCACAGATTGAAGTGCTTTTATTAGTTGTTTTAACGAGTTGTGATATTTTTTTGCAACAGAATAACTAATAAAATCACTACGCTTTATGCAAGATTTTGCTCAATTATTTAGCATGGATGCCTATTAGTGGATAGCGATTACTGATCTAACTAATAGATTGCGACTGGGTCGATTACCTCGGCTTGGTTTTACATTAGACCATTTTCTCTCGGAAATGAGCTTAGGAGTGCCAATGTATTATTCGTACACAGAAAGAAAGCGAATTCGTAAAAGTTTTAGTAAGTTACCGCATACTATGGAAGAACCTTTCCTGTTAGCGATTCAGTTAGATTCATACCGCAAGTTTACTCAAGAGGGCGTTGAGCCAGCTAACCGCAATGAAGTCGGTTTGCACGCGGCTTTTAAGTCGGTTTTTCCGATTATTAGCTACTCGGGTAATGCTGCATTAGAATATGTCGACTATAAACTGGGTGAGCCAGTGTTTGACGTGAAAGAATGTCAATCGCGCGGTATTACTTATGCAGCGCCGCTGCGGGTTAAGGTTCGTTTAATTGTTTACGATAAAGAGTCTTCTACTAAAACGATTAAAGATATTAAAGAGCAAGAAGTCTATATGGGTGAGATTCCCCTGATGACCGATAACGGTACATTTGTGGTTAATGGTACCGAGCGTGTCATCGTATCGCAATTGCATCGATCGCCAGGCGTGTTTTTTGATCACGATAAAGGCAAGACTCACTCGTCCGGAAAGTTGCTCTATTCAGCGCGCGTTATTCCTTACCGTGGTTCATGGTTAGATTTTGAATTTGACCCTAAAGATCTCGTTTTTGTTCGAATTGACCGTCGCCGTAAATTACCCGCGACTGTCTTATTACGAGCCTTAGGTTTTAGCTCTGAAGAAATGCTAGAGATGTTCTTTGATACCAATACCTTCGAAAGTGGTAAGGGTGGTTATTCAATGGCTTTGGTGCCTGAGCGTTTACGTGGTGAAATTGCCGCTTTTGATATTAAAGATAAAAAAGGCAAGGTTGTTGTTGAGCAGGGTCGACGTATTACGGTCCGCCACATACGTAAGCTAGAAGAACTAAAAATTGATAAATTACTTTGCCCGACCGAGTATCTCTATGGTCGAGTACTTGCGAAAGATCTTGTCAGTAAAGATACCGGCGAAGTGGTTATCGATTGTAATACTGAAGTCACTGAAGAAGTACTGACTCAGTTAGAAGAGCTAGGCATTACCGAATTTGAAACACTTTACACAAATGAACTCGATTGCGGTTCATTTATTTCTGACACATTATGTGGTGACATTACACGCACGCAGCTAGAAGCATTGGTAGAAATTTACCGTATGATGCGCCCTGGTGAGCCGCCAACAAAAGAATCAGCGGAAAACTTATTCGCTAATTTATTTTTCTCGCCAGAGCGTTATGACTTATCGGGTGTTGGACGGATGAAGTTTAATCGTCGCCTAGGTCGCGAAGCCATAGTGGGTGAAGGCATATTGTCCAATGATGATATTGTCGATGTTTTAAAAACTTTAGTGGCTATTCGTAACGGTCAAGGTGTGGTCGATGATATCGATCACTTAGGCAATCGTCGTATTCGTTCAGTTGGCGAGATGGCAGAAAACCAATTCCGTGTGGGCTTAGTGCGCGTTGAACGAGCAGTTAAAGAGCGTTTGAGTGTTGCAGAATCGGAAGGTTTAATGCCACAAGATTTGATCAATGCGAAGCCGGTTGCTGCTGCAGTGAAAGAGTTTTTTGGTTCGAGTCAGCTATCGCAGTTTATGGATCAAAATAATCCTCTGTCTGAAGTGACGCATAAGCGTCGTGTCTCAGCCTTAGGGCCGGGCGGTCTAACCCGTGAGCGTGCTGGCTTTGAAGTGCGCGACGTTCACCCTACTCACTATGGTCGTGTTTGTCCCATTGAGACGCCAGAGGGCCCGAACATTGGTTTGATCAATTCATTATCAACATTTGCCCGTACCAATGAGTATGGGTTCTTAGAGAGCCCATACCGAAAAGTGATTGATGGTAAGTTAACGAACGAGATCGAGTACTTATCAGCGATTAATGAGGCCGAGTTCGTCATTGCGCAGGTTTCTGCCGAGCTTGATGAAAATGATACCTTGACCGAAGATTTAGTTGCAGTTCGTCATTTAAATGAATTTACTGTGATGCCGCCAGAGCGGGTTCACTATATGGACGTTTCGCCTCGCCAAGTGGTTTCTGTAGCGGCTTCGTTAATTCCTTTCTTGGAGCACGATGATGCGAACCGAGCGTTAATGGGTTCCAATATGCAGCGTCAAGCAGTACCGACCCTAAAAGCAGAGAAGCCTTTAGTCGGCACCGGCATTGAGCGAAAAGTAGCGGCCGATTCAGGAGTTTGTGAAGTTGCGCTTCGTGGCGGTGTGATTGAGAGTGTTGATGCGAGTCGAGTCGTCGTTAGAGTTAACCCTGGTGAGATTGCTACCGGTGAGGCGGGCGTTGATATCTATAATCTGACCAAGTACACCCGCTCTAACCAAAATACCTGCATTAACCAGCGTCCAGTGGTTAAGCAAGGTGACGTGGTTGTACGCGGTGATATTCTCGCAGACGGACCTTCAGTTGATATGGGTGAGTTAGCGCTAGGTCAAAATATGCGTATCGCTTTTATGGCTTGGAATGGTTATAACTTTGAGGATTCGATCCTCGTTTCTGAGCGTGTAGTTCGTGAAGATCGTTTCACTACCATCCATATTCAAGAATTAACCTGTATCGCTAGGGACACTAAGTTAGGCTCTGAAGAGATCACCTCTGATATTCCTAATGTTGGTGAGTCGGCGCTGAATAAGCTCGATGAGTCTGGCGTCGTTTACATTGGTGCCGAAGTTGGCGCGGGTGATATCTTAGTTGGTAAGGTGACGCCTAAAGGTGAAACGCAGTTAACGCCTGAAGAAAAACTACTGCGTGCAATTTTTGGTGAAAAAGCTTCTGATGTTAAAGATACCTCTTTACGCGTTCCTTCGAGTGTGAAAGGTACTGTCATTGATGTAAAAGTCTTTACTCGAGACGGCCTTGAAAAAGATGAGCGTTCATTGTCGATAGAAAAATCTGAAATTGAAGCGTATCGAAAAGATTTCCGTGATGAATACCGTATTGTTGAGTCGGCCACTTACGATCGCTTACGGGACGCACTATTAGGTAATAAAGCCAATAGTGGTGCTGGTGGTATTAAGAATGCCGAAGTGACCGAAGAGTTACTTAATGGCTTAGAGAAAGAAGATTGGTTCACTTTGCGAATGGCTGATTCGGCACTCAACGAATTACTTGATGCGGCCAATACTCAGCTTGAAGATCAGCGGGGACGTCTTGATGCACAACTAGCTGATAAGCGCGATAAAATTGAAACCGGTGATGATCTTGCGCCTGGCGTATTGAAAATTGTCAAAGTTTACCTTGCGGTAAAACGTCGGATTCAGCCCGGCGATAAAATGGCTGGCCGTCATGGTAACAAAGGGGTTATTTCAGTCATTATGCCTGAAGAGGACATGCCTTATGACGAAAATGGACGTCCTGTTGATATCGTATTGAACCCTCTTGGGGTGCCGTCTCGTATGAATGTAGGCCAAGTGCTTGAAATGCACTTGGGTTTTGCGGCTAAAGGCTTAGGAGATAAGATTGATTCAATGATCCAAGAGCAAAAAGCCGTTGCCGAGGTAAGAGGCTTCTTAGAAGATATTTACAACAAAACTGGCGATGCTAAACGCAAAGAAACCATTTCAGAACTGTCGGACATCGAGGTTATGGAACTGGCTGAAAACTTGCGAGAGGGCGTCCCTATGGCTACTTCTGTTTTCGATGGTGCGGCCGAGGACGAGATTAAAGCCTTACTGCGTTTATCAGGCCACTCAGATACCGGTCAGATGACTTTGTATGACGGTCGTTCTGGTGATGCATTTCAGCGTCCGGTCACTGTTGGCTATATGTATATTTTGAAATTGAACCATTTGGTAGACGACAAGATGCACGCACGTTCAACCGGTTCTTATAGTCTTGTTACCCAGCAACCGCTGGGTGGTAAAGCACAATTTGGTGGTCAGCGATTTGGTGAGATGGAGGTCTGGGCGCTTGAAGCTTATGGCGCAGCTTACACATTGCAGGAAATGCTCACGGTGAAATCCGATGACGTTAATGGCCGAACTAAAATGTATAAAAACATCGTTGATGGCGATCATCGAATGGAACCGGGTATGCCGGAATCATTCAATGTTTTGGTGAAGGAAATTCGCTCTCTAGGTATCGATATGGAACTAGAGCAGGATTGATTTGTCGCTGACATCCCATAACCAAAGGAGATATTGTTTGATTTAACAATATCTCCGTCACACTCCAGTGGAGGATTGACCTTGAAAGATTTACTTAATTTATTAAAGTCACAGGGACAAACAGAAGAGTTTGACTCTATTCGAATCGGTTTGGCAGCGCCTGGTTTAGTGCGCTCATGGTCGTTTGGCGAAGTGAAAAAGCCAGAAACTATTAACTACCGAACCTTTAAGCCTGAGCGCGATGGTTTATTTTGCGCAAAGATTTTTGGCCCAGTAAAAGACTACGAATGTTTATGCGGCAAGTATAAGCGCCTTAAGCACCGCGGTGTTATTTGTGAAAAGTGCGGCGTTGAAGTGGCCCTGGCCAAAGTCCGTCGTGACAGAATGGGGCACATCGAGCTTGCTAGCCCAGTCGCGCATATTTGGTTCTTGAAGTCTTTGCCGTCTCGTATTGGTTTATTACTGGACATGACCTTGCGTGATATCGAGCGTATTTTATATTTTGAATCATACGTGGTAGTTGACCCTGGTTTAACGACCTTGGAGCGCGGCCAGTTACTGAATGATGAGCAATACTTTGAGGCAATGGAAGAATTCGGTGACGAGTTTGTTGCAAAAATGGGTGCAGAGGCGGTACAGGCACTATTAATTGATTTAGATCTAGAAGAATTGGTTAGCGAATTACGTGAAGAAATTCCTAAAACAAACTCAGAAACAAAAATTAAGAAATTATCTAAGCGATTAAAATTGATAGAGGCCTTTTTAGGGTCGGGCAATAAGCCTGAATGGATGATCCTTGAGGTATTACCGGTACTTCCGCCTGATTTGCGTCCGTTAGTTCCGCTAGACGGCGGTCGATTTGCGACCTCTGACTTGAACGACTTGTACCGACGGGTGATTAACCGTAATAATCGTTTAAAACGGTTATTAGAGCTAAATGCCCCAGATATTATTGTTCGCAACGAAAAGCGTATGTTGCAAGAATCGGTTGATGCCTTGTTGGATAATGGCCGCCGTGGACGCGCAATTACCGGTTCAAACAAACGACCATTAAAATCGCTCGCTGATATGATTAAAGGTAAGCAGGGTCGTTTCCGTCAAAACTTACTAGGTAAGCGAGTGGATTACTCGGGTCGTTCGGTGATCGTATGTGGCCCGACCTTACGTTTACATCAATGTGGTCTGCCTAAGAAAATGGCACTTGAATTATTTAAGCCGTTCATTTTTGGTAAACTCGAAGCCCGAGGTATGGCAACCACCATTAAAGCTGCTAAGAAAATGGTTGAGAAGGAGCCCGCTGAAGTGTGGGATATTCTTGCTGAAGTTATTCGTGAGCATCCTGTGCTATTAAACCGTGCGCCGACCTTACATCGCTTGGGTATTCAAGCTTTTGAGCCATTGTTAATTGAAGGTAAAGCGATCCAGCTACATCCCTTAGTTTGTGCGGCCTTTAACGCCGACTTTGACGGCGACCAAATGGCGGTTCACGTACCGTTAACTATAGAAGCGCAGCTAGAAGCTCGCGCATTGATGATGTCTACTAACAATATTCTCTCGCCAGCCAGTGGCGATCCCATTATTGTACCATCGCAGGACGTGGTGTTGGGTTTATATTGGATGACACGCGAACGCGTCAATGGCAAGGGTGAAGGTATGATCTTCTCTGATACTGAAGAAGTATCTCGCGCTCATGGTGCTGGTCAAGTTGACTTGCAGTCGCGCATTAAAGTGCGTATCCATCAGGTTGTTAAAAATGCTAATGGTGAAGATATTGAAAGTAATAACATAGTCGATACTACGGTTGGTCGTGCCTTGTTGTGGGAAATTGTTCCAGATGGTTTGAGTTTCGATTTAGTCAACTTGAATATGTCTAAGAAGGCCATTTCACGCATTTTGAACGCTTGTTATCGTGACGTTGGTTTAAAGCCTACGGTTATTTTCGCCGATAAATTGATGTATACCGGTTTTGAGTATTCAACTAAATCAGGCAGCTCAATTGGGGTAAATGATTTTGAAATCCCTTCAGCCAAGGCCGAAATTATAGGCGAAGCCGATGATGAAGTGAAAGAAATCGAAGATCAATATGCGGCAGGTCTGGTTACTCAGGGCGAAAAATACAACAAAGTCATTGATATTTGGTCGCGTGCTAATGATCTGGTTTCAAAGGCCATGATGGAAGGCATTTCGACTGAGCCAGTGCTCAACAAAGAAGGCGATGAGGAGAAGCAAGACTCGTTTAACTCAGTCTTTATGTATGCTGACTCTGGCGCGCGGGGCTCGCCTGCACAGATCCGACAGTTAGCCGGTATGCGTGGTCTTATGGCTAAGCCTGATGGTTCGATTATCGAGGCGCCGATTACGGCTAATTTTCGTGAAGGCTTAAATGTACTGCAGTACTTTATTTCCACCCATGGTGCGCGAAAGGGTTTGGCCGATACAGCACTAAAAACAGCCAACTCAGGTTATTTAACCCGACGCTTAGTTGATGTTGCGCAAGATTTAGTGGTTACCGAGTTTGATTGCGGCACTACCTCGGGTTTGTTAATGACGCCGGTTATCGAAGGTGGCGACATTATCGCGAGTTTAGGCGAGCGGATTCTAGGTCGTGTCGTAGCCACAGATGTGCTTCATCCCGAGACCGGTGAAGTAGTTGTTGCCGCTGGCGTTATGATTGATGAAGGCTTAGTTGATACGCTAGAAGAGGCTGGGGTTGATGAGGTGCTGGTCCGTTCAGCGATCACCTGTGACACCCGCCACGGTGTCTGCTCGCAGTGTTATGGTCGTGACTTAGCACGCGGTCATATTGTTAACCAAGGTGAAGCGGTCGGTGTTATTGCGGCTCAGTCCATTGGTGAGCCTGGTACTCAGTTAACTATGCGTACTTTCCACATTGGTGGTGCGGCGTCGCGAGCGACAGCGGTTGACAGTGTGCAGGTGAAACAGAATGGTAAAGCGCGCTTACATAATGTCAAATCGGTTGAGCGATCGGATGGCAAGCTAGTCGTGGTTTCAAGATCGGGCGAATTATCGGTTGCTGCGCAAGACGGTCGGGAGCGCGAGCGTTACAAGGTGCCTTATGGTGCGGTGTTATCAGTTAAAGATAATGGTGAAGTTGAATCGGGACAAACTGTTGCTAAATGGGATCCCCATACACACCCCATTATTACTGAGGTGGCGGGAACTGTTAAGTATAGTGGTATGGAAGAGGGTATTACTATTAAGAGCCAAGCTGATGACTTGACCGGACTTACCAGTAACTCGGTGATGGATCCTGCCGAGCGTCCTGCCGCGGGTAAAGAGACCCGCCCAGCGATCACACTGGTCGATGATGCGGGTGAAGAATTGCGTATTCCAGGCACAAATGTACCGGCACACTACTTCCTGCCCTCTGCAGCGGTTTTCAGCATAGAAGACGGCGGTCAGCTCGGCGTGGGTGATATCATTGCTAAGATGCCGCAAGAAGGCTCTAAAACCCGTGACATCACTGGTGGTTTGCCACGAGTTGCTGACTTGTTCGAAGCGCGTAAGCCAAAGGAGCCAGCTATTTTAGCGGAAATTAGCGGTACTGTTAGCTTTGGTAAAGAAACCAAAGGCAAGCGTCGTTTAGTCATAACGCCAACTGATGGTAAACCGTTAGCGAATGGCAAAGATCACTATGAAGCGTTGATACCAAAATGGCGTAACCTCAGTGTATTTGAAGGTGAGTACGTTGAAAAAGGTGAGATTGTTTCTGAAGGTCCATTAACGCCGCATGATATTTTGCGACTTAAGGGCGTAAAGGAATTAGCCAAATATATCGTCAATGAAATTCAAGAAGTGTATCGATTGCAGGGTGTAAAAATCAACGATAAACACGTTGAAGTCATTTTGCGTCAGATGCTGCGAAAAGTAACGATTGTTGATCCAGGCGAGACGAACTTTATCCGCGGTGATCAGGTCGAGTACACGCAAGCGCTCGAAGAAAATGATGTGGCGGTACTCGGTGAAAAACAACAAGCGACGTTTGAGCGTGAATTATTGGGTATCACTAAAGCGTCATTGGCGACTGAAAGCTTTATCTCAGCGGCTTCTTTCCAAGAGACCACGCGAGTGCTAACCGAAGCGGCTGTCACTGGTAAGCGTGACTATTTGCGCGGCTTGAAAGAAAACGTTGTAGTGGGGCGTTTGATTCCGGCGGGTACTGGCTTGTCGTATCACAGTGATCGCAAAAAAGCGCGTGAAGCTGGTGATGTTGATGAGTTTGTTACCAAGAGTACCGATGAGATTGAGGCTGAGCTGCAACAAGCCTTAACTCAAGAAGCGGGCGGTGAGACTTCAGTGCAAGACGCCGAAACAGAAGCCTTAACGCAAGAGTTAGCGAATGAACTCAGTCAAGAGCTACCTGTCCAAGTACCTGTAAAAGATGATGGGCCTGAAGCTGAAGGTAATGCCTGATGGATTTTTTGTAAGTGCTTAACAAAAAAACCGCGCTTCATGCGCGGTTTTTTTTTAAGTTTTTATTATACGACACAGCAGATGAAGAGTAATCAAGGCATATTATCTTTTTTCGCTGAAAATCGTTATGATATATTTTAAGCTATACAAAGCATTAAAGAACTCATTTTTTTGTATTTTAGCATTAGTTAATTAATGATGGAGTGACGAAGTGCCCCCTCAGAGAAGGAGAAATAAGCGCAAAGGCATAATTCTGGCCGGCGGTACGGGTACTCGCCTCTACCCGTTAACGCAAGGGGTAAGCAAACAACTCATGGCGGTTTATGACAAACCCATGATTTACTACCCATTAACCACCCTGATGTTGGCGGGTATTCAAGATATTCTTATTATCACAACTCCTGATGACCAGTGGCAGTTTCAACGTTTACTGTCTGATGGTTCGCAGTGGGGCATTAATTTAACTTATGCGGTGCAAGTATCGCCCGATGGTCTGGCGCAAGCGTTTATTATTGGTGATTCGCATATCGATGGCCAAGACAGCGTATTAGTCTTGGGTGATAATATTTTCTACGCTGACCGCTTTAGTCAATTACTGCAACAGGCCAATGAACAATCACAGGGTGCGACGGTATTTGGTTATCATGTGGCCAACCCCAGCGCTTACGGGGTGGCTGAATTTAACTCGCAAGGTAAACTGGTTAATATTGAAGAAAAGCCCTTAGACCCAAAATCTAGCTACGCAGTGACTGGCCTGTATTTTTATGATCAGCAGGTTTGTGATATCGCCCGTGAGATAAAACCCAGTCAACGCGGTGAGCTAGAAATTACGGCACTTAATCAGATGTACTTAGAGCAAGATCAGTTACAGATTCAGTTAATGGGTCGAGGCAGTGCTTGGCTAGATACAGGTACGCACGATCATTTACTAGAGGCGGCGCAGTTCGTGCAAACGATTGAAAAGAGGCAGGGTTTGAAGATTGCTTGTCCTGAAGAAGTCGCTTTTCGACAGGGGTTTATTTCAGCGGAAGAACTGGAACAGCAGGCACAACCGCTGATAAAAAGTGGTTATGGCCAGTATTTGTTGAACATATTAAACGAAAAATGATTCTCATCCTTTATCAGTGAGTTGTCTTATGGAAGTAATTAAAACAGCGATTCCTGAGGTAAAGATTTTTGAACCGCAGGTATTCAGTGATGAGCGGGGTTTTGTTATGGAAACCTTTCGCCAAGATTTTTTTGACCAGCAATGTGGTGAAACTCATTTTCTGCAAGAAAACCACAGCAAGTCAGAACAGGGTATCTTGCGTGGGTTGCATTATCAGACCCAATCGACACAGGGTAAACTGGTTCGTGTTACGGCTGGTGAGGTGTTTGATGTGGCGGTCGATCTTCGCCGTTACTCACCGACCTTTGGCCACGTCGTCTCGGTTGTGCTATCTGTCGACAACAAGCGGCAATTTTGGGTGCCAGAGGGTTTTGCGCATGGGTTTTATGTAACTAGTGAGTATGCAGAGTTTAGTTATAAATGCACGGATTATTACGCGCCTGCCTATGAGCGCTCACTGCGATGGGACGATCCTGAGTTGGCGATTGATTGGCCGTTAATCAATAGCCAGTTACCACAGTTATCCGATAAAGATCAGCAAGGCGATTTTTTGTGCGATGCTGCAGTTTTTGATCTGCCTTGATCGAGTGATAAGGAACAAGAAAAAGCAGGATGAAACAATTCATCGCTAACATTAAGGTGTTCTGGATAGGAGTTTATTGGCCGTGAGAGTCCTTGTAACCGGCAAACATGGTCAGCTGTCCAAGCAATTACAGCTTGATGCATCAGCGGCGATTACCCTGCAAGCCCTCGATCGTGCGCAATGTGATATTCGTAATGCGACAGACGTACTTACGGCAGTGACAGACTTTTCGCCCGATGTGGTTATTAATGCGGCGGCATATACGGCGGTTGATCAGGCTGAATCCGATGCTGAACAAGCTTATGCAGTAAATGCGCTTGGTGTTGAGAATATTGCCCGTGCCTGCCTTTCCAATGATACGCGCTTACTTCATGTCTCAACCGATTTCGTTTTCAATGGTCAGCAGTCGCAGCCCTATCAGCCATCGGATGTAATTGATCCATTAGGAGTTTACGGTGCGAGCAAGGCGGCGGGCGAACAAAGGGTGCAAGCTCTCATGCCAGCGGCGATAATTTTACGCACAGCTTGGGTTTACAGTTGTCATGGCAACAACTTTATGAAGACCATGCTGCGTTTAATGGCTGAGCGTGATGAATTGAGCGTGGTCGTTGACCAAATAGGCACGCCAACTAGTACGCCAACGTTAGCCCAAACGATCTTTGCGCTCATAGACAATACTCAGGCGCAAGGCATTTACCATTGTACCGATGCTGGACAAGGCAGTTGGTATGATTTCGCCGTGGCGATTTATGAACAGGCTCAAGCATTGGGCTTATTACCCGCAAACAAGTCAGTCACCATTAGACCGATTAAGACCACTGAATATCCAGCGCCAGCGCCAGCGCAGCGCCCGTCCTACAGCGTCTTAGATCACAGTCGTTTGCAGGCCGATACAGGCTTAGTGATGCGTGACTGGAGAGTGGTGCTCGCAGAAGAGTTGAACAAATTACTGGTAGAGACGGCGCAAACGCTCAAAGATAGTGAATGCATCAGCAATAAATAACGGAGAGAGGTTAAATGCGGCATTTATTAGTAACCGGCGGCGCTGGTTTTATTGGCGCTAACTTTGTCCATTACTGGTTGGCTACCTACCCGAAGGATACGGTCGTGGTGCTCGATGCTTTAACTTATGCCGGTAATCGAGCGAGTCTAAGTAGTTGTGAAGAAAATTCGCAGTTTCATTTTTGTCAGGGTGATATTAATAATACCGCTTTGGTCGAGCAATTGCTGCGTGACCATCGCATTGACACTTTGGTACATTTTGCCGCTGAAAGCCATGTCGACCGTTCCATCACTGGCCCCGATGCCTTTTTAGAGACCAATATTATTGGCACCCATAGCCTGTTAAAGGCAGCAAAAACGGTATGGCTTGATGAAACACGCGCTAATAATCAGCCGCCGGTTGATCATCGCTTTCATCATGTCTCTACCGATGAGGTTTACGGTACCTTAGGACCTGCTGATCCGGCTTTTTCAGAGACAACGGCATATGCGCCTAATTCACCTTATGCTGCAAGTAAAGCAGCCTCTGATCATCTTGTTCGGGCGTATCACCACACCTATGGTCTAGCTGTCACCACCAGTAATTGTTCGAATAACTATGGCCCTTATCACTTTCCTGAAAAGTTAATCCCGCTGATTATCACAAATGTTTTAGTAAACCAAATACTACCAATGTATGGCGATGGTCAGCAAATACGTGACTGGCTGTATGTTGAAGATCACGCTCGCGGGATTGATCGTATTATTCAGCAAGGTAAAGTAGGTGAGTGTTATAACATTGGCGGTCATAATGAATGGGCAAATATTGATATTGTAAAATTAATTTGCAGCCTGCTTAATGATGCTTTTCAAAATAAGCCTCCCTTGGCTCAAAAGTACCCGCAAGCGCTAAAAGCTATAGAAGGAAATAGCGAGCGTTTAATTCAATATGTTACCGATCGTTCTGGTCACGATCGTCGCTACGCGATTGATGCCGCTAAATCCCGGCGTGAGATAGGCTTCGTGCCGCAAGAGAGTTTTGAAACCGGTATTAAAAAGACGGTCGAGTGGTATTTACAGAATCAGAACTGGTGGCAGTAATTTTGTTAGTCAACAACCTCGTTGGTTATAATAGATTGTTGAGATTTAAATGCCATCAACCTATGAAAAGAGATGGCAGGTGAAGATGAATTAAACAATGTGAAAGGACCCTGCCAGGTCAACTTATTTTTATTGCCGAAATGGAGTGGAATGTTGCCGATTCAAGCCGATAAACTTAAGGCGGAACGGCTTTCGCTCAGTAGAAAAATTATTGAATAGCTTGGCGGCGCGTGACCATTAAGCCGAGCAAGGCTGAGCCGAATAAGAAAGCCGATGCGGGAATTGGCACATTGTTTATATCTGCATTATTGTTAGCAATATCACCATCATGCA